>SCLI03000482.1_pt1 | contig 24527 bp, 36 predicted proteins | sample 7268041 | NCBI WGS metagenome assembly SCLI03 (sample SAMN10721081, study PRJNA514188) | viral metagenome | isolation source: depth-stratified mine tailings core A | place: China: Fankou Pb/Zn Mine tailings | collected 2017-10 | reverse complement strand
CTGGGCGAGTAACAGTTAGGGTTATTGATACCATTGAATTACATCCAGACATGTATGTAGAAAAATTACCTGAAGGTACAGATCCTGAAAAAGTAAGACGTTATAATCGTGAATTAGAAACACTTTTCAAGCAGTATAAGAAGCGTAGATGAGCTCCAAATAACAAAATTTAAATAGTTACTATCAATTTAGTTTTGATAGAAATGAAACAAAACAAAAGTGTTTCAGAAGACATCTTAGTCTTCGAACGTAGAGTATGGACAGACAGTCGCAATAGAGAGACATTGGTAATACCGCGTAAAGTAGCGATATACTTAGGTGTTAAATCTGAGGATGTTTTACTTTACAAAATGGAAGGTTCGGAATTGACACTTGTAAGACCTGGAGATGTTGAGTCTGATGGGGGATACAACAAAATATCACTATTTAAGACAAATGGTGATGCTGGAGTGTATCCAGTTGGTGTGTATTATCCTGAAGAATCTATTAGTACCTGGAACCTTAAAGAAGGAGAAAAAGTTATAGTTACGTTTTCCTTCATCGATACAGCAATACGTGTATTACCAAAGTGGATTTACACTGCAAGGGAAAAATATGTTAGTAGTTCAGAAGGTACTGAAGAACTTATAAGGTTGGGTAAAATAATTAGAAAGTTTGGTTATGTACCATCTGGGTATACTACAGATGTGGAAGGAATTTTCATACCCTTCCATTAATCATTTTTTGTGCTCATAAAATAACTGAAAAGTCACATAATGTGACTCTATAATTTTAAAAAGGGGTGTGATATAAATTACATTCATATGTTTGAATGTTTGGCTCCACTCATATTTAGAGCACCAATAACTTTTAAATACTTTAGATAAATATAGTAATTAATGGTACCAAAACAACTCAATGAATATGAAGGTCAATACGTTTGGGTTAAGATAGACAACTGTCGTTGGATACCAGCTAAAGTCGAAAACGGACAACTTAAAACACATTCTTCACAGATAGTAGAAGAATATAATGCAATACTTAGCGACGACGAAATGGATCAACAGAATTGGAAAAAAGAGAGGCATTAAAATCATCACAATATAAACGCAGGAGTAGTGTAAATATATTTGGAGGAAAATATATGGAAACGAGAAATAAAAGGAAAATGAGAGAGTTAGCAAATGTATATGATTCAATGCCTGAGGATTTGAAAAGTGCATTTGTTACTTTGAGAGAACGTAGGGCGGTATCGATGCGATTTGCAAGTAGATTACTTGACATTGGAATTTTAGATATTATTGTGTGGATTGTATTACTTGCAATTGGTGTTCTAAAGAATGTATCATTAAGTTTTTTACCACCTTTGTTGTTTTTCGTTTTTTATATTGTCACGTTACTTGTTATACGTAAGGCAAATACAACAGCGCAAGATGCATGGAAGTCTGTACTTTATGCCCATAATAGTGTAGATGATGTAGAATACCCGTTGTCTCGATATAGTAATTTTGAAAATATGAGAGAGGGATTGGTTTATAGGGAAAGAGAAGATAAAAAGTAAGCATAAGACTCGACATATCTAAAGGTGTTTTACTGGTCGAGTATTTTTATCTTTAGGCGCAGATATACTATCAATCAGATTCTTTTAACTACAAAGTAATGTGTTTAAAGATATGTGACTCTCAAAAAACGCTCTTCACAAGTTTTAAATACTTCTATGTTTTTTAGGAATTATGGATTCTTCAAATAAAAGGAACTTGGGTGACGTATCAATATCTAATTCTGACGATCCATTCAATATTACTAGTGCCTTTAACGTTGCCATTACGCCTAAGTATACGACTATAATAGGTGAAAGGAAGTACTTCACCGATGACGAAATAAAGTCAATATTTAACTACATATATTCACAAATGAAAGTATTGAACCGTCAAATACACGCTCGTTATGCACTTGTGTTTATGACACAGTTATTTACAGGTGCAAGAGTTGGTGAGGTTTTACAGTTGAAACCTGTAGATATTGATATTCAACAGAATACGATTACACTCATTACCGAAAAGAAACAACAATATCCTCTTCCAACTAGAAAGATGCAACTAAATCCAAGACTAAAAGATGTATGGGTGTCTTATGCGTTGGAGTTTAGCATTCCAATACGCAGTACGGAAAAGATATTCAATCTCACCGTACAGGGAATTAACAAATATACTCATCGTATTACTGAAGCTACAGGCATATACGTAAAAAGTCATAAGTTCCGTCATACGTTTGCACATAAGTGCGATGAAGCGGGTTTTACTGTACCACAGATTGGTGCACTATTAGGACACTCTTCGAAGAACTTGAGTGTCACAGGTGAATATTTAAAGTACATTGGTACAGAAATAGACTTAACTAAGCTGAGGTGGGAATTTTAATAGAAAGTATATGTAGCACCAAAAACTTTATATACTTAATTGAGATATTAGATTGGTGACAAAAATGTCGGACGAAAAAGAACATAACAAACTTCTGCCAATCCAAACTGCAGAAGGATTTGGAGAAAAAGCATTGCCACAGCTATTGAGTTACCTCGAATCATCAGGGTATGTAGTTATAAAATCACTAAATACCCCCTTCGACATAAATGATGATGAGAAGTATATAACCTTCAATGAAGGACCTGCCGGAATCCAAGAAGATACTCTAACATTGTCTGAAGATTTCTTATCGGGTTTAATCTTCTTCTGTAATTCAGTCCATCATTCAATGAAACTCATCATACAAAGAGAAGATGTCAGTGAAGACCTTGAAATCCCTGGGTATGAAAACACTATTACTATACAAATGACACCTAAACCTCACAACGAGGTGTTTTAATGTCTGACGACTTTTACATACCAGTTGAAGGATATTGCCCACAACTAGATACAGGATTTGACTACGATAACACTTTAAAGCTAAGTGGTACAACTGAGTTTCTCTGCCCAGCTTGTAATTCAACACATCCTGTAACATTGTTGAAGGAGTTTAAATTTAACATACCAAAAACATCGCGTAATACATTTTGTAAGTACTTAGGTGTAGCTAGACAAAGTGTATCAAACATAGAAAGCGTATCAAATGCAGTAAGTAGACTATTAGAAGATAATGTAGTAAGCATAGAAATAGACCTATTACAACAAAAGAAGGTATTAGCAGACGTATTTACTGGTCAAAAATTGTACACAGACATAGTGATAGGTACACCTAAGAGTGTAGCATATATGTTTGGGTTTTACGTTCAAATTCCTAATACAAAGTATGTTATAACTGGTGTATTAGACTTAATGTACAATTCAATCAAAAAAAGTAACATACTCGTTGCAGTTGGAGATATAGAACCAATTGAAAACTCAAATCTCTACATAGACGAAACATACGGTACCAAAAGATTCGAAATTAAGATTGTAATTGCAACGAAAGTAACATTCCTACATGATAAAAACTAAGGGGGTAAAAATGCCAAGTCTTGAGGAACTCAGAAAAGGTCGAACTCCTGAAGTATGCAAATACCATGATAGATGCGGAGCACCTCTTTGTCCTCTAGACCCAAGCATAAGAGAATTTGGATTTATACAGGACGACGAAGTATGTATTAATGAAGAATTCCAAAACCTCAAATTTGTCAAGATGGCGCGTATTATACACAATAAGCGAACAGTTGTGGAGGGTTATTTCACTATGGAAGATTTAAAGAAAATGTATGATGGGCTCAAAGATAAGTAAAAAAGTCACACAATGTGACTCTCTATTTTTAAAAAGGGGTGTAATATAAATTACATTCATATATTAAAGTGTTTAGCTCCATCTAAGAAAATGTTTAAATAGTTGCAACATATTACGATATTATGGGAAAAATATTTTGCACAATGTGTGACCTTCATAAGCAAGTAATAAATCAAGTTTACGGTGAAGGTGATATTTCTTCCAGAATTGTTGTAATTGGTGAAGCACCTGGTAAAGATGAAGATAAACAGGGAAGACCTTTTATCGGAGCATCGGGTAAGCTATTACGTGAAGCAATTAAACCTATACTGGATCAATGCTATATCACAAATATAGTAAAATGCTTCCCACATGGTACTCCAAACTTGATTACAATAGACATGTGTGTACGTACCCACCTAATTAATCAAATTAAGAAAATAAATCCAGATGTGATTATACTGGTTGGTAACACTGCCAAGTGGTACTTCCCTGCAAATATAAGCACAGCAAAAATCTACAAGATTATTCATCCAGCATATCCACTTTATGGTGGTGGTGGTAAGATGTCTAAAGAAGATTGGAAAGAACATGTAGCTACAACATTAAGTGAGGTATTTCATAAATACTCCAATCAAGAGAGGCACATCATTTTCAATAATGATGTGAGCCCTGAGAACAAGATTTAAATACTTTTTTACATTCTATAAATTAAGGAGGAAATCCTATGGCAAAAGACATGACACCGGAAGAAGCTCTGGCTATGTACCAAAAACAGACAGAGTATAGAAAGAAATACTACGCAACACACAAAGACCAAGTCAAGGAGTACCACAAGAACTACTACAAGAATAATCCTGACAAGGTCAAGGAGTACCACAAGAACTACTACAGTAACAACAAAGAGAAAGTCAAGGAGTACCACAAGAACTACGCTACTGCACACCCTGAGAGAGTAAAGGAGTACCACAAGAACTACTATCTCAAGAATCCAGAGAAGGTAAAGCAGTACCACGAGAACTATGCAGCTGCACACCCAGATAAGGTAAAGCAGTATCACGAGAACTACTACACTAACAACAAAGACAAGATCAATGCATACCACAGAGAGAGGAATGCAAAGATGATGGCTCTTGTGAAACAGGCTAAGGGACAGACCGGAGAAACCCCTAATAAGAGATCGAGGAAGAAAGGCAACAAGTAAACAGAAGCGACCATTTTTTTAAATGGTGACTATGTGAATTCAAAATTCACATAGTCACATAAATTTTAGAGCCACAAGAATTAAATTTAAATACTTTTCAATAATTAAGTTTTTATGAGAGATTACAAAGTGGAGAATGAGACCCTTGCTAAGGATCCTCTTTATGGACCCTTACATGCGGCCGCTATAGAGGAAGGAAAGACGCTATTGCAGGAAAACCCCATTTTGAAAAAGGTTGACATGCAAAAGTTGCTATATTGTCTGACGAAATACAAGAAAGTGACATTGGCAGGAATAAACTCTGTTGTAAAGGGTATATTGCCATTGTCTGATGAGCAAAAAGTCAGCTTTATAACAAATGTGTTAAATGTGTTAGTAACGAGAGAAGGCAAATTAGTCGACATTTTTTGTCTTGCCAAGGGGAATGAGTTGAGCTTCGACAGTAAGAAAAATCCCAACGAAAAGAGATCAGCCCAAAAACTCATAGTAAAGTATGGGAGTAAACTAAAGCAAATAACCCTTTGGGACTCACAGATAAGTGGGTATAAGGATCTCGTACCAGGTAGAGGTTATAAGGTAACGTTCAACGAAAATAAGAATGAGTTGTTTCCTGTTGACGGACCTATGATTACTCCTACAGATGCAAAACTGGATATGAAAGAAGTTGCCAACCTTATATTTGCAAGTTTTCCAGTACTGAAGCCACCATTTTCAACTGCTGTTAAAAATGTACTTTACTACGTGGTTGGAATGGCTTACCAAGGAAACGGACCCTTCTATACCATAGACATCAATCAATTGGATGCGCAAGGACAACCTGTTACCTTCAGTGCGATGAATATGCCTTCTGGACTATCAGGACAACTTGTGTTGGTTGTTGGTAATATTGTGCCTTCAACATACGAAGAAAACGGATACACAATGTTTGTTAACTATACTCTAACATTGAGTGGTCCCACGCCTCAAGAAAGCAACGGAACTAAAACACAATCACAAACTTCTGATGGTGTATTCGGAGAAGACTTCGATCCAACACTGTGATACTATGGTTGAAAATATGTCTGCTCCTCCTCAACAGGAGGAGTTTAATTTTGAAGCTACGGCAAAAAGATTCGGTCTCAATCTAAACAATATAGGTGATGACAACGAGGAACCTAATCTGAAGGGTCTTGTATATGGTGCACCAGGTTCTGGAAAGACAGCATGGGCAATGATCAATCTTCTAAACTATTACGGATCAAAAGGTGAATTCGTATTTATGTCATATGACGGTCAGACAAAATTCACAAAAAAACAATTAACAACAGATGGTGTAATAACACCTGAACAGGGAAAACAAATCAAGGTGTTTAACTTATATCTTGCATCACCTGAAGGAGAAGCAGCTGATGGTATCTTAGAAGGTGGTCAGCTAATCATCGAACAAACAAGAAGAATCATTAAACAATTTCATCCAACAGCATTTGTGTTCGACTACGTTGATTCTTATGCACAACAAGCTGAAATGTTAGCAAGAATGCGTAAGGATATTAGACCATTTCAAGGTGTACCTAAAAAGGATTGGGAATTGTGGAGAGAACGAAAGTCATTTCTTGTAACAATAGATAAGTTAGCATCACAAAATCTAAAACCTGGTGGAATGACGATATACACAGGTTGGGAAACAGTAAAAGAGATAACAGATCTTGGACAAACAAACAATCTTGTTAAGGAACCTAATTGGACTGGTATCATTAGTGCAGGATATACATTTAGAGTTCGTTGTATTCGTGAACCACTAACTGTAGGAGGTGTTTATCTAAATAGGTTTTGGAATAGAGTTATGGATAGTAGGTTGAACACTCTTCTAAAGGATGGTTCCAACATAGAGGTTACAGGATACAAACCAATTCTACCTAAGTATGTCGAACCATCAACTAATAATACACCAACTATAATACCAAAGATAGAAGAGACAATAAAAACAGAAGAAATACCAACACCTAATAAACAAACAAGTGAGGAAAATCGAACAGATAATCCCTTTGGTGTGTGATAATGTCACTTCGTACATTACTTCACCTTTATGATATGGAGCCCCCTAGATTTATGGGCACACCAAATCAATTTTTTGTGCATAACTATATTGAACTTGAAGGAGCATACAAGAGTCACAATGGGAGACGAGCTCTGTATATAGCTCATAATTATCACACCATAAGTGAAGTTACAATGACAAACATGTTATGGGACTATGACCTCGAAGATAAACACAAACATCTTGTTTTTAATCTTGAAGAGGTAATGAGTAATGCACTAAAAGTGTGCGAACTCTTTGGTGAGAATGCTTGGAAATTAAATTACACTGGGGGCGGAATCCAAGCGTTCTTAAAGGTTAATCCCATAAGAGGTCTTTACGAGAATATAAACGTACACGACTTTCAAGAACGTTACAAGGAAAAGTACAACCTTCGTACGTTAGATTTAGCATCAGCTGTACCAACTAAATTAGCCAGGGCAATATTGTCCGAACACTTCAAGTTAAAAACGGTAGACAATCAAAAGAAATGGGTTACTAATGGTAGATATTGTGTACCAATATCTATCAATGACTTAACAAGTACACCCGAGGATCTCTACGAATTAGCTGAAAGTCGAATTTACACTCACATACAATTAGGTGGTGTACCATTCGATTTCAAAGAAATAACTTCACCAATTGCATTAAATGCAGGTAATACAACATCCTTACAAATAGATTGGTGGTCATTACCAGAAGAAAAATTCTTAGAAATTGCTAAGGTCATCTTTGATGATGAGTATGTGGGATTAATGAATATTCCCAATCCTTTATCCACATTAAGGGTTAAAGCCGCAATAAAAGTCAAGCAATTTGGAATAGATAAAGAGAGTGCAGTTCAATTTTTCAGTCGTTTTGAACTTATTGCTGGTTGGATAGACCGTAATGAGACCGAGATACGACGAAATATATACTACATTTGGAATCGTAATTATAAAATGAGGTGAAAAAATGGAAGTATCGTATAGTAAGTTGACCCAATTCCAAAAATGTCCGTTAGCATACAAATTCAACTACATAACCAAAGAAAAGAAGATACCTCCACCTGCTATGATAGGTGGACTTATTGCACACAAATTACTCGAAATACTTGGTAGAACAAAAGACTGGGAAATAGCACAACGTAACACTATCATAAAGTATCACGAATACAACAAAACTATTGAGATAGCTAACGAATTAAAATCCTGGTTCCATTTAAGTGAATTTATCAACGCAAAGGAATTCGAAATGGAAATACAATTTAACTATAGCGGGTTTACGTTCAAAGGTTATATTGACCGTCTAGACTATGATGGTAATAACTTTGAAGTAGTAGACTATAAGTATGGTAATTTCGAACATACACACAACGAAATTGAAGAATCACTACAATCTCACATTTATGCTTATGCAATAATGGAAAAGTTTAACGTTAGTAAGGTTATATTCACATACCATAACTTAAAACAGCAAACTAAGTTTAGACGTACTGTACGAAAAGATGAATTGCGTATGCCTTACATTGTTTCATTGGCGGAATCTATCATCCAATCTACTGAGACAAATGAATTTCCACCAAAGCCTAGTGTTGATTGTATATGGTGTCAATTTACACACATATGTGAACCCTATAAAATATGGATCAAGAGTAATTACTCATTAGATGGGTCAAACATTGAGTCGATTGTAAGCACTTATATCCTGTTAAAGGACAAAGTTAGAACGGAGACTAAGAACAAAGATGGTATTCGTCAATTCTTACGAGCATATATGGAGCAGAACGAACTCGATTATATAGATTCAACATCGGGTAGGATTACGAGAGGAGATGTACTTTAATGTGTAGCACCAAAAAATTTATATACTTTTTTAAGATATCAAATTGGTGACAAAAACGACAAATGAAAACAACTACGTTGTGACATGGACATACACCCCAGAAGGGTATAATGTCTGCACAGATGAGACGACAGACCTAATGGAAGCTTGTGAGCAAGCAAGGGAACTTTCTAAAGAGGACGAAACAATGCAATTCGTTGTAATGGAAATAATCCCATTGAACAAACTTTCACCGACATCTCGACCAAAATTAAAACCTGGAGATGATTTTCCACCTGCAGGATTTAGTTACAAACCACTCTACATATTCGACAGGGGAATAGCTTTTATTTCTGAACACTTCACCAATACAATAATAGCACAGTATATATGGGACAGTCAATTGGAAGATGGTGAAGAACGTGAGGATGCTATTAAATTCTTTGCTGAAAAGACAGGAGAGACTTACACTGACGAGTATATAAGTAAAATCATAGACCTACCATTCGATCAGCTTCCGAATGAAATTAGACAGCTATTGATAAGATTAGACCGCTACTAATAAACCAGGAGTAAAACAATGAAAGTGCTAATAGTAACCCTATTAAGACTTAACCACTTTGAGATGACAAACAAAGACCCCGTCAAGATGGAATATAAATGGGGTAATTTTAAAGTGATAGTAGACGAACAAGGGTATGACTACATCAACGGAAATCCTGAGCAGGTAAAACAATTAGAGGAGCTTATGGAGTCATTAAACATTCCACGTACGAAACAAAAAATCGAAATTAACAACGACATACCTGCAAAATTACTCAATGCAGGATTCGAATATGACGAAGAGAACAAAGAATATTGTCAGTCATTTAAAACACATGATGTGTGTATGAATGACAAAGGAATGGTTTCGTTCTACGTCGACGAAGATGACTTCAATCACTTTATGTCTGATCAAGTGGGTCGAATACAAAGATGGACATTAAGATTTCGTAAGTATGGTATTGAAATGGCAGGTGTTGAAGGAGTATTTAAACAATAAGATTACGCGTCTACATACTAAAAGTAAAATGCTCCGTTTAAGGAGCTCCTTTTATCCAAGTCAAAAATTTTAAATACTTTTATTGAATTTATTATTACACACAGAGGTGCAATAATGGAAAAAGAGGTGGAAATGTGAAACAAATAGAAGAACTGCTAGCCCAATTCAATGAAGCACAAAAACAACGCTTCATTGATGCAAAGCCTAAACATAAGGACTTTGATATAACATTGGACACAAAGGGTAACGAAATAGAAAACATGGACATATATGACACATATATGAAATTTATGAACGATGTATCAAAATTTCTATACTATGGAACTAGACAACATTGTGCCAAGTTATTACTCAAAGACTTTGACCACACGACTAAACTTTGTGCTGATATAGGTAATGAAATTGCCCTACTATGGGGACTACTTAGTAGAAGGGGTAAAGGTGCACAAACACTACTGAAATATCTTTCACCATCTCAAGTAGAGGATTTAAAAGAGTTGGTTGGAGACGACACTATAAGTAACAAACTCAAACTATTGAACATTGAGTCTATGACAGCTGAGGAATGGAACACTATATTGGACGAAATAAACACATCCATAGAAGTAGTACACGACAAAGATGATGAAAGCGAAGATTGGTATAGAGACCTTTACTTTGATGTACAAAAGTACATAGAGGCAGAAGTCAAGTCCAAAGGTGATACTAAATGAAGGGAATAATTACAATTTGTGGCTCAACGAGATTTAAAACTCAATACAATGAGGTAAATCTCGAACTAACTCTTGCAGACTATGCAGTCTTTTCTGTCGGCGCGTTTACTCATGCGAGTCCTTCACTAAAAGAAAGAATCACCGAAGAAGTCAAAACACGCATAGATAATCTACACTTTGCCAAGATAGACATATCACAAGCAATTGTTGTCATAAACAAAGGTAGTTACATTGGTGAATCAACAATGAATGAAATCGTACACGCTCTGCAACAAAATAAACAAATATACTGGTACGAAGTAGCCTACAATATGCGTACTAATGCACATACTGTAAAAACACCTAAGGGTGTAATCTACGACGCATTAAACTGGAGGAATTTACTTGACTGAACAAGTTTCGTATCCAAACAGAAAAACACTTTTCGACGCAGTAACAAGCATACTTGACGAATACTCTAATATTCCTGTTTCAGTTAGGCAAATGCACTACATACTTGTTTCAAATGGGGTGTATCCAAATACATTCAAAGCATATCACAATCTCCTAGTTCCAGCACTTGTTAAGTGGAGAAGAGAAGGTGATATCAATATAGATGCATTCGAAGACCGAACGCGAAGAATACTACAAAACGAATATGGTATCTTTCACAATAGACCCCTAGGACGTATGAAACAACTACTTAGAGAAGCAATAGAAAGAGCAAGAAATTTCGAATATGCAGCTTGGTATAGACAACCTTACAAAGTACTCGTCGCAGTAGAAAAACAAGCATCAGAAGGAACTTTTCAATACGTATGCAATCAAATGGATGTAGATTTAGCAGTAATGAGAGGTTATTCATCCGTTAGTTACACCAAAGAAATAGCTGACCACTTGAAAAGGTATACACATGAGCGAAAGGTTGTTATTCTCTATTTTGGTGATATGGATCCGTCTGGTTTAAATATACCAGAAACATTGGAGCGTGACTTATATGGTATGTTTGACGTGGAATTCAAACTCGAACGCATCGCAGTAACACACAAACAGATTAGTGAAATGAATCTAATTCCTGCACCTGTAAAAATGGGAGATACAAGGGCAACGAAATTCATCGAACAACATGGAGAAGATGTCTACGAACTCGAAGCAATTGAACCAAAAACATTACAACAAATAATACGTGATAACATAAACAGATATTATGACAAGAATATAAACAATGAAAACAAAAAACAACTACAAGCAACCAAAAAGAAGATTAATGATGCAATCAATGATAGCTCTATAGAGGAGAGTATAGACGACCTACCGGACGATGAAGAGTAAAAATATGAGCTCCTTTAATTTGGAGCCAATCTATAAAAAGGTGTAATGTATTTTATATCACACCTTCATTTTTAAATAGTGAGTCACATTAGGTGAATTTTTTAAATATTTTATGAGCACAACTTTTATGTGTTAATAATAATTGCACCTCAAATTTGGTGCACATTCAATATTTAAATACTTCATATAGATATTGAATATATGTGTGACAAATGCGAAGTTACACCCTATCAGGCACCTTGTAAATGCGAATGTAAAAATTTAAAAACTGGGTATTCTATAATCTACTGTATAGATTGTGGGCATGTTATCCAAAGAGCAAAAAATGGGAGGGCGATTGAGAATGTTAACACAGGATAAGTTTGAATCAATTGTAAAGACTTTGTTAGGTAAGGTTGAAAGAACGTTAATAGATAAGGGACACGACTACACTAATAAAGATCCTATAGAAAACTTTAAACTACTAAATACATTTAACATAGATTCAACTGAGACAGCATTAGTTCTAATCAATATAAAACTAAATCGTCTGAATAACTTACTGTTAAACAATAAAACACCTAAATATGAGAGTGTTGATGATACTATACTTGATTCAATTGCTTATCAAGTATTATTGTATGTTGCACTCGAAGAAAAACGACTTAATATGGAGAAGTAAGAGACAAGTGCATAACAAAATATTTAAATACTTCTTCTTAATATTTAAATTAGGTGAATTAAACGACAGCACAAAAGAACGTATTTTATTTTACCAGAAGTAGAGAAGAGGTGAGTTAAATTGCCAAGACAAGAATTTGATAGCTTGGTAGAATTCGACAAATTGTATGCACGTGTGGTGGCAGGTCATGAGAATAGGTATTATCTAACAGACGACAATCACGGTAATATTGCAATCCAACAACTAACAACATCATCACCACAATTTGTATTGGTACTTAATACCAGTAAGTATCAATATGGTAATTCGAGTAGGCAAGAGATAATTGAACTTTTGGAGAAAAAAATGAATCAAGAGTGCATACATGCGTCAAGAATTTTTTGGAGTGCTGACACTTCGTGATTTTTTCGCGAATTAAAGTGGTGCACCAAAAAATTTATATACTATTTTGAGATAGTAGATTATGAGAATTTCATTCAGCCCCCCAAACATATACTTTGTTGAGGGTTTACCCAAGGAAACATACGAGAACAAAGACATCATAAAAAGTCTTGGATTTAGATGGAATCCAACATTAAAACATTGGGAAACCACAGACATTGAAATTGTAGAAAAAACAATCGATAAACTACCTTTCAGTGAACAAGCATCTGAAAGGTACAAGCAACAAAAAGGAATTCAGATACAAAAAATACAAGACTCAATAAAAATTGATTCAGACATTGAAGTACCAGCACCAACTGGTTTACAATATCGACCTTATCAAAAAGCCGCTGTTGAGTTTATGATTAATCATAAACACGTACTTGATGCAGATGAGATGGGACTAGGAAAGACAATTGAAGTTATGGGATATATCAACCTAGCAAAACCACACAATGTATTAATAATATGTCCAGCAATTGCAAAACTAACCCCCTGGGTAAGAGAGATACAAAAGTGGTCAATACATCCATACAAAATACATGTAGTATGGGGAGCTGACAATGATATTAATTGTTCAGAAGGGACGATTACTATCATTAACTACGACGTTTTAGGTAAGAATTTCGACGCCTTATCAAAATATAAGTTCGACCTCATTGTAATAGATGAGTCACATAAATTAAAAAACCCAAAAGCACTGAGAACTAAGTTTGCAATGGCACTAGAAGGAAACAAGAAAATACTACTAACTGGAACACCAATACTTAACAGACCACAAGAGTTGTTCACACAACTTCAAATACTACAACACCCACTAGGACAAAGCTACTGGAAGTTTATTTATGATTACTCTTTCGTACAACCAGTAGGTAAGTCAGGTAGATTGATTCTACCTAATGAGACAAAACTTCCAGAACTTCAAAGAATATTGAGAAGTACAGTAATGATTCGAAGACTCAAGAAGGATGTATTACCTGAGTTACCACCTAAAGCAAGAAATCTTATTACCTTTGACTACGAAGCATCTCCTGAGGAGATAATACTCTTAAAAAAGATTAATGAAATGGCTGAAGGATTAGACTTCGAAAATGCAATACGAAAACTCAGATACGATAAAGAATTCTTTGGTGAGATTGAGAGAGTAAGACACGAACAAGGACGAAAGAAGGTACCATATGCCATCGAATACATTAAAAATCTCTTAGAAAATGAAGAGAAGGTAGTTGTATTCGCATGGCATCATGATGTAGTCGAAGCAATAGCAAATGCATTCGAAAACGTTGCAATAATAACTGGACAAACACCAGTATCAGCAAGAGGTGAAATACAAAATAAGTTTCAAACTGACCCTGAATGTCACCTCTTTGTTGGTAACATATCTGCGTCAGGTATTGCAATTGACTTATATGCTGCATCAAACGCAGTATTTGTGGAGCTAGATTGGACACCAAGTAATCTATTTCAAGCGGAAGATAGATTACATAGAGTAGGTCAAGAAGATTCAGTTTTTATTGATTATCTGGTGACGAAAGACTCTATTGATACTTGGCTTGCAAATGTAATTGTGAATAAACAAGCTGTTATCGAAATGATAACCGAGACAAAAAATTTGGAGGAAGTTCAAGTTAGAGAACCTAAGATTGATAACAATACAACAAAGTTTACACCTGACTGGCTTGAGAACTTAATAAAACAACAAGCTGAACTTGAAAGAACTACAGGAATACATCCAAAAGTAGTTATAAGAGCTGCAAAAGCACTTGATGACCTAAATCCCGACTATGCAAAAATACTTAATAATGTAGGATACAATAAGTTTGATGGACAATTTGGACATGCACTATGTTATTTAGATAGCGGGAAGGAGAGAAAATACCTCACCGAAAAGATGCATCTAAAGGGAATAAGGATGCTAAGAAAATATAAATACCAACTTCTCAGTATCTTCGGTGAGAATGACCAGGAAATACAAAAACTAGTGAACTGGACAGAACCAGTAGGACTAATGTAAAATAATGGGGTGAAACATGGAAAAAGAACAAGAAGAATGTGCAGATTGTAAACACGTAAGGATATTTCATATAAATGATGGTGAATGTATGGTAAAGGACTGTAAATGTAAGAGGTTCGTAAAACAGCTAACTTTCGATGAATTTGAGGGATTTATATGAGGGAATACAACCGATGGAAAGCTTTCAATAAGAGAGCCATTAAAATACTTGAGCGACATCCACATGTAATAAATACTGTAGTTTCGTATCTTGGACTTCGTACTTTTCTAAATCATGAAGACGCCCTTGTACTACTAAAAAGTGACCTCATAGAACCGGTACAAGAGATAAGAAAATCAATGGATTTGTCCCCCCACGAATTACACTTTAGATTACATCGTATAAAGTACATACGCATTGACAAGGATGAGATTACTTTTCAACCCAAAATGCCTTTGGAACTTGAACTCGACACAAAAGGTTTTAAAGTAGATAGTGAACTAATGGGCACCAAGAAAATACGAGTCACTATAAACGGTCCTATTACTATATCAGGTCATATGACAGTTGAAACAGAAAAGGGAACACTGAAGAACAAAAAGTTTGTAATCGAAAAGTATGCACTTGATGAATTAAGTGACTTTGTGTTGCAACTAAGTGGAGCTCAACAAAATATTCAAATAGATGCTAAAGATAAGTGAATATAAGAGAGAGGTGAAAAAGTGACAAACAAAAACGTAGAAAAAGAAGGAAAGAAACTTGTGAAAAAGCCAGTTGCGGATGAAGACGATGATGATGTCGACAACACAAAGGAAAATGTCATCGATACGAAGAACATAGACAACGATAATGATGCAAATGACACAGACGATGATGATGACACAGACGATGATGATGACACAGACGACACAGATGACGAAGACGATGAAACAAGTGAGAGTAAAACTGGAGCTAGGAGATCTTCTTCTAAATCATGGGAAGTAAAGAAAAAAAGAGTCTTTCTATACGGTTTTAGAAGGACTTTAATCAGCGTTGGATTTAAAGAGGATATCACAGGTATTGAAGGAAAGAGAGAAGTATATACATTGACTTCACCTGATGGTAAACATAAAATAGTAGGATATCTCAAGCAAAACCGTATTGACCTAGATGGTATGTCATACACCCTCTAAGAGGAGGGTTATAATACCAATTAGGAGAGAAAATGAGAAAATATATAGGGTTTCTTCTATCTCTGTATACTGCGTTCTACGTTTTCGATATGCTTATCCTCTATGCACTCTCTAACACAAGAAGTATAACTACCATATCATTAGGTAGTATCACATTAAACTTAACAGGTTGGTACATATATGTGATTATTACAATAATATACATTGGTGCGGTAGTGGAACTATTCTTAGGTGTAAGATTCATAAGATGGATAAAGACACTGATATAAGAGGCGAAATATGAAAATACACAAAAAATACAACATAAAAGAGCTTCTATCAAAACTCAAAACCTTAATACTCAAAAAACACAACATAAAAGAGCTTCTATCAAAACTTAAAACCTTAATACACAAAAAATACAACATAAAAGAGCTTCTATCAAAACTCAAAACCTTAATACTCAAACTTAAAAATCTGCTTCTAAAATTATTCATACGCCTTTTAAAGAGAATATTTTCAATTTATTTATATTCAAGGCGTAGGTGTGAATGCTGTCATGTTAAAATACCTTACAAACAACATCACTGGGAATCAGGATGGGGTAGACACAGTAAATTGTGTGACTATTGTCATGACGTTTGCTACAAAGAAGCACAACAAAAAAACACTGAACTAACACACATCGAACCAAAAACAAATGAATCAAAAAATTAAGTGCACTCCAAAATATTTAAATATTTTTTTGTTCTTATATTTTTATGAGTGTACAACTAAGCTTTGAGGTACCTATAAAATACTCAGAACAGCTCGATGACACACAGGATTATCTTTTTGTCTTAGGTCAAAATCTAGATGATGCAACTTATTTTGACTATGTAAGACGAAGTGATAAATACAAAATATTGGACAACGGTGCTAATGAAAGTACATATATACCGCCTTATAGACTAGCATATCTGTGCGATCAAATACATGCAAATATGGTAGTAATACCCGATGTACAATTCAGTTTTGTACAAAGTATGTCACTTTTTACCACATTCTATAACCTAATAAAAAGAAAGAATCCAGAAATCGCATTAATGGGAGTACCACAAGGTAACAACTTTCATTTACACCGAAAGATGGTATTGGCGATGAATAAAGTTGTCAACGCAATAGGAATACCGTATAAACTTATATTGCATTTTGGTTACGGTATTATTCCTACTACACAAACACCTTTACATATGTTAGGATTTCCAGATAAGGATGTTGGGTATTACATGAATAGTAATGGTAATTTTAAATCAATGGATACTGGTGCACCTTTTAATGCTGCATTGAAGGGTATTAGATTTGAAGAGTTAATTGCACCTGTTAGAGGTGTTAATATTGCTGATTCTAATATTAAGCTGACGTCTGATATTGAAGACTTATTCCGTCACAATGTTAAAATACTCAGAAAAATTGTATCAGAACAACCTCAAACAGTGAAAATATGAAGCTTGCTAACTTAGTAAACGCAGAACGTATCCAATATGGGAACAAAATAAAGTTGTACTTTAGAGAAGGTAACACCAAGAGAGTAGAAATAATAGAAAACTTCTATCCATACTTCTTTATTGACAGTGATTACCTTGTAGAACATACGGATATACGAGATACACTAAAAAAGATGTACGTAAAAGGTATCATAAGAGAAGCTAAACGTACAAACCTATTATCGTTAGACGAACATCCTACAATCAAAATAGTGTATAATGATCCATACCAAACATATAAGCTAAGAGAGTTATTCTTCGACCCCGAAGAAAAATACAGATGTTTCGAAGCAGATATTGAATATACACGACGTTGGTTAATCGATAGCGTAGATGAGCTGGAAAAAGTTAACTACCGTAAGTTATATATAGATATCGAAACGACAACGACATACGGATTTCCAGATTGGGAACATCCTGAGAAAGAAAAAGTCACGTGTGTTTCGTTAGTTGATTCTTATACTAAACAAGTTGTAACTTTTATTTTAGCTCCAGAAGGTATGGAATTGACCACTGGTTATGCTAAAACAAATATTACCGATCAAGAATTAGGACAAGGACCCCTATTCATATTCAAGTACGAACATGAAATGTTAAGTGCGGTATTACAAACAATAAAACGTGTAGATCCTGATTTAATCTGTGGTTGGAATGTCTACTTTGATATTATATATTTGATGGAACGTTCGAAGAAACTTGGTGTAGATTGGTTTGCAAATGAGTTCAAATACTTTGCTAAGAAGAAAGATGCTAAGTATGCACCAAAAGGAAAGAATATACAACAAGTAGAATTTAAACTCAATAGGTTCATAATATTCGACCTCTTAGGTCCATACAAACAACTTGAATTCCGTGAACTTCCATCATATGCACTTGATTGGGTAATTAAGGAAGAGCTCGGTATAGAGAAAGGTAAGCTTAGGATTACAGACTTTACATGGTTTTGGAAAGAAAAGTTTGAAGACTTTTGGAAATATAATCGTCAAGATGCAAAATATTGTATGGATGTAGATATGAAGGCAGAAATTGTTGATTACTTTGAAGACTTAAGAGTATTTGCAAAGTTACCTCGTATAGACATGACAAACGTTTGGAGTAAGTTAACTGACAACATCATTCTTAATATGTTTAAAGACAAAGTAATACTTCCAACTAAATTTTATCCAGATAACTTCTATGAAACACGTGAAAAAATAAAAGGCGGATATGTTAAAGACTTACTTGCTGAATATGTTGGAGTACTAATTGATGACGTAGTTGTATTAGACTTTAAATCAATGTATCCACAAATATTCTTAATATTCAATCTATCAAAGGAAACATTGAATTATGAAGGTAGAGGTGTTCATTTTGTAATACCTGAAGAAAATGTAGATTGTTACATCGACCAAAGTAAGAGAGGTATCATTCCAACCGTAGTCTCTTATATGCAAGATTTAAAAAATGAGATGACACAAAGAAGAGACGAACAACCTAAAGATTCACCTATGTGGAAATTTTGGGAGAAAAGAAGATTCTCCGTTAAGACAGTTAATAACTCAGTTTATGGTGTAACAACATATGCAGGGTTTAGATTGTATCAGAGAGAACTTGGTGCTATTACTACATATGTTGGTAGAACATTAATACAATACATACATAAGCGTCTTATACAGGATGGTATTCCTGTTATATATGCAGACACAGATTCGTCATTTATACGAATGTCTCCTGATATAGACATTAAAGAAGTGATACGAAAGGTTAACGAAGTATACACAACTGATTTCATGAATGAAAACTTTCCTGGTCATGGTAAACTTACATTGTTCGTAGAAATTGAAAAGACGTATAAACAAGCATACTTCATAGCTAAGAAAGTATACATAGGTCAAAAGTCAAATGGTGAAATACAATACGTTGGTGGTGACTTAAAGAAAAGTAAAACACCTATTATCCTTCGAAATGCATTAGAAAAAGTCGTACAAGTCAAATTTAATCATGGTAACGTAGAACAAGCAATACTCGATGGTATCCAATTAATACAAATTGACAATGATATCGACAACTTTAGAATACCTATGAAACTAGAAAAGAGTATACTGTGGGATTCTGACAAATTATTAGCATACAGGAAAACACTAAACATTTATAAGTTACAACTATTAAAAGCCAAACAACGTAAGTCTGACAAAGATAAAGAAACTATTGAACGACTTAGTAAAAAAATAGAACTACGTGAACTAACACAAGAAGAGAAAAAACTAATAGAAGAGAGTCCATATTCTACAAACACACCTACAATAAAAGCAGTAAAGCGAAGTAAAGACTTATGGGGTATTGAATTTAAGGAAGGTCAGAAATTTTATTGTATTGAACTAAATGAAGGAATTATTGCTTTCGACCGCATTAACAAAACCCAAGAAAAGTACTTATTAGACAATTTATCCAGGGCTAATTATCTAGAAATGTTTGCACACAAACTACAATTAATGCACTTGGCTAATGAGAATGTTGTACTAGAAATGATTAAAAACAATAGAATATTAGAGGCACCAGCGCAAAGTTTAAATTAATTTAAATGATTATGTATTGAAAATATGATAGTCAAAAAAACACAATTAATACGTGAGGTCAGAAAAACAGTAAACGCTAACAGAATGAAAAGGGCTGAACTAGAAGGTAACAAGGAGGTAACATTACTTCTAAAGGATACAGTAACAGAGGTAGTTAATACTCTTATAGACACAATAGAACTACACTTAAAGAAGGAAGAAAGTGTTGCAATATCTCCGCTAGGACGCCTTGAAATTGAATTGAAGAACAAAGGATACTACAACTTTACAACAAAGGAGAATATCACAGACTTTATGGTAATTCTCAGATTTAAGTCTACACATCTAAGGAAGTACTTCAAAGAACAGAGAGAACAACAGAAAGAAGAGAGTAAAGATGTCTCTGAGCAAGTATCAAAAGCGTAGAGCCATACTAGACGAGACAAACCTAGAAAAACTTCTAAACGCACAAATACTTAATAATCACCACATCTTTACAATGTCTCTAAGTTCACATAAATCAGGAGATATCGTACTACCTTTTTATCTAACGGTCATTGAAGTGAAAAGCCCTGAATCCAAAACATTCATCAATCCACAAGCTACTGAATCACTCTCAAATCAATACTATAATATGCTTGCGTTTGCTGATAGTGGTATGCATTCATATTATGCTATACATTTTGAATGGTGGGAGTTCTTTGAAGTGCGAAGTAACATTTATAAAATGAAAGAGAGCGAAGGCAAAAAATTAGGTGACTTCCTCAAAATACTACAAACATTCTATTTAACACCTGGTGAAATTATGAATTAAATTCACCAATTATTGAAGCACTAATAAAATTTAAATACTTTTCAACTATTATAAAAATATGTCTGAATACAACTATGGTTATGAAACACAAGAGAGAAGACAAAAGGTATTGGATGCAACAACCGAACTTATTGAAACACTTCATAAAGAATACGGTTGGTTTAATGATGAAGAACTAAAAAATACACCTCTTAGAATAGCCAAATTCTACGAAGAGTGGTACGATAACAAAAACGGGTTTACTTTCACTACATTTCCAATTAAGGAAGAAGTTATGACTATCATGACTAACATCAACTTCTACTCTATGTGTGCACATCATCTACTTCCATTCTTTGGAACAGTGAATATAGCATATTTACCAAAACCTAATGGTAAAATTTGCGGTGCAAGTAAACTCGTTCGTGCTGTAACAAAAATATTTTCAAAGCCTGGAACACAAGAACCAATGACTGTCGAATTGACAGATTACTTATATGCCAGATTGGAAAACCCTGACTTTTTGATGGTTCAAGTATCAGGAACTCATACATGTATGATGATTAGAGGAGTTAAACAAAAAACCAGCTTGATAACGAGTGGTCTTCGTTTTAATCATGACATGAAACCCCAACTAAACCATTTAAAATCAGAAGCATTTGATGCGTGGAGGATGAATAATAATAGTAATCCTTATTAATTAAATTATGGTGCACAAAATAATTGGAGCTCTTTAGAATAAAAATTCCTTTATTTTAATACATTGATAGAGTTTAAAAACGAGAGTCACATTAGGTGAATTTTATAATGTGACTTAATAATTTTAGACTCAATAAAAATATTTAAATACTAATTTAAAATATCTAATTGCAGGTGTGTCACCCTGGCATGGTGAGTTCTTATGTTCTTACCTTACCATGCCACACCTCTTTAGGACTATTAAAAAATTTGGTGCTCAACAAGAATTTAAATACTCTTTTAATATTATTGAATTATGAGACTAATACTAAAAGGACAAGACGTAGGGTTTAAGTTCTCAGCAGCACATCTGCTTCCTGGACACTTCAAATGTTCTAGGATGCACGGACACAACTATGTTTTAGATGTTGAGATAGAAACTAGTGAGCTAGTGAATGGAATGATATTGGACTTTGTGGAAATAAAAAAAGTAGTAAGAGAGTTTTTGGAGCAATTCGACCATAAGTTACTACTTCCTTCCAATGCAGATAATTTGAGTATCGAGCAATCACCTACAAAAGGTTACAAAGTCATAGTATATCATCTGCCTAAATCAGAATTAAATGTATCAACAGGAATTCTACTTGGCGAGGGAATAGTATCCGACGATGATGATATGTTTGCTAACAAAGAATATGTTATTCCTAAAACAGACATCGTCCAAATTCCTAAACCATATGTCACTGCAGAAGAGTTAGTTGAATACATACATCAACGTTTGTATCCTATTATATGCTCGATGTGTTCTACTAAGCCAACAGTAACTCTTACACTATTTGAGGATAGCGGACAAGGAGTGACTATATCATGATAATGATGAAAGAAGTAAGTAATCACAAATATGATGTACCAACAAAGGAAAAGAACAAAAAGAATGTAAAGAAAGAAGTATCGAAGCCAGTACGTATGCAATCAAGTATGGGTGGAATACCTAAGTACTTTCGTATATGTTTTTGTGGGATAAAGAATGGAACAACACTTAACGATAAAAATGTTCCACTATGTCCTGGACATATGTTACAATACACAAAGAGTAAAACCTCAAGAGGTGTAACACAATGAAGAGTGTTGTATTACTGTCTGGTGGTCTTGATTCAAGTACAGTGCTTGCACAATCGGTTAAATTTTTTAGTGCATCTAATGTCACAGCGTTATCCTTCGACTACGAGCAAAGACATATAAGGGAGCTCGAAAGTGCAAAGAATATAGCCCAATATTACAACGTGCGTCACTTAATACTAAAAACCTCATTTAGAGCAATAGGTGGGTCTGCACTAACATCCGATATAAACGTACCTACCAATAGAGAAGTAGAGGATATGAACAAAGAAATACCAGTTACATACGTACCAGCAAGAAATACTATCTTCTTATCCTATGCACTTGGACTAGCTGAAGTAATTGGTGCAGATATAGTAGCTTTTGGTGCAAATCATTTAGACTACAGTGGTTATCCTGATTGTAGACCTGAGTTTGTATCTGCATTTAACAAACTCTCTAAAGTTATGAATAAAAGAGGTGTAGAAGGTAATCCTATAACAATTGTTGCACCAATAATCGAAATGACAAAGGCACAAATCATCAAATTGGGTTTAACTTTACATGTACCATATGAACTAACATGGTCTTGCTATAATGGTGGTGACAAACCATGTGGAGTTTGTGATTCTTGCAAACTTAGAATAAAAGGTTTTGAAGAACTCGGATTGAAGGATCCTCTTATGGTGTAAGCATGTATACTAAACTCCCACCAAATATTTCAATATTCAACACAAAACCTATTAGAATACTTTTTATCATATTTGGTGCTGAGCTTATATTGTTTGGTAGTGTGATTAATTATATCACAGCATTAGAATTCCACACTTTTAAGTTTATTTATTTGACGCTGATTGGTAGCATAATGATCATAGGAGGTGTATGTATACTTTACATACGTCTAAAGTTAGAATTTAAGATTACTACATATAATGTAGAACAAGAAGTAAAAAATAAGGAGAAGAAAAAGGAGGTAAAGCAATGAAAGTGACAGAAGTATATTCAACCGTACAGGGTGAAGGACCATTTGTTGGGACGCCGATAGTAGTATTAAGAACTGGAGTTTGTAATCTTCAATGTTCATGGTGTGACACAAAATATTCTTGGCGAAAAGAATATCTATCTCGCCTCAAAAACATAGACACTGATGAAAAACTCGATGAGCTATTAGATACAATACTACATCTTGCTAATGAAAAGAACATAAATACAATTCTACTAACAGGAGGAGAACCAATGATTTGGCAAAAGGATCACTACTTTGTACAGTTAATACATGAGTTAGTACACAATATGAACTTTAACATACATGTTGAAACAAATGGTACTGTACCATTAATATTAGGGAGTGAGTTTAAGTTCATCTCAATATCTCCTAAAGTTGGAGAATACTTCAGGTTTTACAAAAATGAAGCAATGCAAACGTATCTCAAACATCCTAATAAAATCTTTAAATTCGTCGTAGGTACAAAAGATGATGTAGTTCAAATAACGTCATTTGTAGATAAGTTCAATCTACATAATGAACGTATTTGGTTGATGCCTAGGGGAACCAATCTTTCTGAAATGTCTGATTCTATACGTATTATCAATGATTGTAAAGCACAACTAAAGACTTACGACATTAATTTCGAAGTTTCAGAAAGACGTCATATTATACTGGGTGTAAGATAGAGAAGGAGCACCAAAAACTTTATATACTATTTTTGAGATATAGATATGAGGTGAACAAATGACACAAAAGGAAGAGAACACACAAAGTATGAGAGACACCAAAGAACTCATACTTGCACAAAACGAAAAAGAACGAAGGTTTGAGATTGCCCAAAAAA
>SCLI03000475.1_pt1 | contig 24816 bp, 29 predicted proteins | sample 7268041 | NCBI WGS metagenome assembly SCLI03 (sample SAMN10721081, study PRJNA514188) | viral metagenome | isolation source: depth-stratified mine tailings core A | place: China: Fankou Pb/Zn Mine tailings | collected 2017-10 | reverse complement strand
ATTAAAAACCTTGACCGACTTGAATGCTCCGTAAGAGTGAAATAGCCAATCAGAATCATGTCTTTTTGGTAAACATCCAAGACAATGGCGATCCGATGGGCCGCCCACGGCCAAGGAGTCACAATATCCCCAACTTTGAAAAAGCTCTCTTCGCTCACATATTAAATCTCACTAATTAGGGATTAATGGTGGCTGTCAATGTCAAAGCTCCAGCGGCGAAGCTCGCAGACGCTCCATTATTGATCGTCTGGGAACTAGTCAGCGTATTGTCGGTCAGAAGATCGCCTCCGGTGGACGCATCGAAGAATCCATAGCCCACAACAGTCTGCGCTGTTCCGGTATTGGTGGGAAAATTAATCGCAATAGCGTTCTGAACTTCTCCCGATGTGCTGACCGCCGTGAAATCGGTGGTTCCTACCGTCATCGCCACTCTTGCATACCCGGTATAATCCGCTTCCGTTCCCCCGGTTCCACCGGAAGGTTGGACAGTGAAAAGGGCAACATAGACGGTTGTAGGCCATGTGTAGGCGGTTCCATTCAAAAACTGACCCATGACTTTTTCTGAAAGGTATTGACTGAATCCCATGTGAGAACTCCTGTGTTTGAGTGATGTTTACCAATTAATTGCTTTTACGGCTTCCACTGTGGTTGCCGTGTTGACGGATTCTAATAGAGAAGCGAGTTTTGAAACTGCATTATCAATCTGCGACTTTCCTGCTTCAAACAGATTGTCGATATCCGTTTTTGTTACAGTGCGAAGAACCATATTTACATCGGGAAGAGGATAATTAGAGGGGATCGGATCGCCTTTGACGACATACTTGGAATAAAGCCCCACAATCTTCGTCCAGTCATGCGGAGTCATGCCGAAAGAAGTCGTCACTCCGGAAGCGAGCGTGAGGCTGATCGGAGCTTGCTCCGCTTGCTCGAAGGCGGATTGCAGGAGGGCGATCTGAGAAGACTGCGCCTGAGCGAGCAAAACAGCCGAAGGCGCAACTGCCACAGTCGGCGGAGTCGTGGAGGTATCCACGACATACCGAGAGTTATTTTTCGCCTGCTCTTCGGTACAGGCTATCGCTCCTTGCGGGATGGTTCCATCCGGCGTGAATCCTGTTCCGGTAATCTTCCCTGTAGATGTCCATTTCGTGATGTAGTAGACCATAACTTCCTCGCGTTAGTTGGGAATAAACACAGTGGAAAGTACCATGTCGAAAGAATTCACCGTTCCGCTCGCCGGAGATTCCGCCTGAAATTCTATGGCGTATGCCGTTCCCGATGATGCCGTAAAAACAGCCGCTTGCGATATAGGATAAGGCGCTGAATTTCCTGGCCCGACCGCAGTCCCGTTCACCGACAAACTGACGTTACTAAACGCCCCCGTATTTGCTCCGGTCACAAGGAAACCCAACACGAGGACTGTCCCGTTTGACGGAGCCGTGAAAGAGGTTGACACGGAATACACGGTCGAATTGGCGGGACTGTTTATTCCGCTATAAGTAGAGACCGGAGCGGCGAACTGCCCCAACGCCACCGGCTGATTGGAGGCTGTCGCATTCGGGACGGTGAGGGTGCCTGCGACATCAATGGTTTGGCCGGAAGGAACGGAGAGGCCGCCTCCTGCCGTAATCGCCCCGGCGGTGACATTCACCCCATTTCCGGCGTTTATCACGTCAGAGGCCGTTATCGCCCCGTCAATCGAGATCGAGTTCGTCGTGTTCCCCGCTAACAGATTATAGAGCGTGGACACGTCCGTAGATTTGATGAGTCCCCCCGGAGTGTCGTTCGAGGGAGGAACAGGCAAGGGATTTGACACGGACTATCTCCTTTTTGACGACCGGCGAAAGGTCAGGGCCAGCACCGCTCTCTTCTTGAGCTTCGGATTGGAGGAGTGAGCGGCTTTCTTCAGCTTCGACAAGGGGATCTTATGCCCCGTCTTGACGTGAAGCTCCTTCCGGAGCGCCCCTTTCTTCAGATCCAGCTTCTGCATCCATTTCTGCTTGCCGCCTCCGGATCTCCGGACGCGACCGATGGGATGACTTCGGCGTGCCATACTTCCTCCTAAAAGAGAGTGACGAGAACGATCCCCGAACTTCCATTGCCCCCTGCTCCGGACACAGCTCCCGCCGTCCCCCCGAGTCCAAGGGAAGAATTGAGCGAGCCCACCGCAGTCGGGGACGCAACAGAAGATCCGGGATTCGCATCGAGAAAGCCTCCCGGAGAGGGAGAACCGACGAGAGAGGGACTGCCCTGAGTGGCCGATCCGGTGGCTCCGGTGGCTCCTCCCGCTCCCCCTCCCGCTTGGAATCCGACACTGGAAACTGTCACGGATGAAGCGGTCCCCGCAGTTCCGGCCACACCGCTCGCCCCTCCCGCTCCGCCGGAACCGACCGTGATCGTGAGTGCCGTGGCCCCTGACCAGACAGAGCTGAGAATAGCTGTGACCTGATAGCGTCCTCCGCCTCCTCCGGTCGATCCGGCGACCGAGGACGAACCGCCTCCTCCCCCTCCTCCTCCTCCGATCAGGACCATCTGCACCATCTTCGCCCAGGCCGGAAGAGTGAGTGTTCCGGACGTGGTATAGGCCACCGTTCTTCCGGGAGAAAGACCCGAAGAGGTCACGGACCACAGAGACACATTATTGACGAGCAATCGGATCAAGTCCCCGGTCCATCCCGCAGGCGCACTACACCCGAACGTCTCGTAATTGAAGTTCACGTTGTCGAGCTGTCCGTTCACGAGATCGTACAGGTTCAGAACGTCTTGGGGTTCAATCGTTCCGCCTGGCGTGATGTTCGAGGGGATCTGAATGATCGCCATAAATGTCCTCTATGAAAAAGGGGGCTTTCGCCCCCCTTTGGAGTCAGGGCCTACTTCCGGCCATGCTTCCGGTGATGTCGGCGCTTGGCCGCACGCTTAGCACCACGGGACTCGTCCCGGCGGTCTTTCTTGGTCTGCTTCCGCATGATAATCACCTCCTCTCTTGGGAATCTGGGGGCCTAGATCCGAGTAGTACGCCCCCGTCCAGGCAGTCATAAAGCGACCGCCGGATCTCTCGTTAACTGGCCTTGTTGCCAGCATACTCCTGTCCGCGGATGATTTGAAGTATCTTTTCTTTATCATTATTATCGTAATTCATGAGCGAAGCAGGGTTCGACAGGATTCTCTGCAACAGGACTTTCCGGATGGATTGAAGATCCTGTGCCTTGCGTTCGGGGGTCAGAGCCTTCTGACTCTTCGCCTCGTCCCAGACCTTGAGGATATCGGAGACCGGGAGGACGCGGATGTGATACTCCATCGGGGTCATCTGGGACATTTTAATCATCCGCATGGCCGTCTCCACCGTGACCTTGTGATCCTTGATCGCCTGACGGAGATCCTGGAGACCTTTCTTCCGGTCGCTTCGAAGCTCCTGCTCGATCTGCCCATGGAGATCCCGGAGATCCCGCTCACTCTTCTTCATCGGCGGCATGCGGTCCTCTGCCAGCTTGGAGGCCAGCTCTTCCGCCGGGGACGTGGAGATGTACTTCGGGGCGGGCATGAAGCCCACCAGAGGCCCCGCCACATCCATCGGATCGGCTCCATGCTTGTAGTTCTGCATGATGCCCGTCACCGAGAAAGGAAGAGAGGAAGACAGGGCGCTCTCGGCTCGTTCCATGATTCTCTGGGGAAGTGGGTCGGAGGGGGCCGCGATAGTCTCCCCGTAGTAGTTCTTGTTCTGGATCTGCTCCGTCATCATCTCAAAGAGAGGATTGAGCTTATTGAGAACGGTCTGCTCGGGATCGTGTCCATAAGAGAACACATCTTTCAGGTAAGAGGGCATCGACCATCGGCGCAGGGTTCCATCGGAGTTGTACAGGTACTGGACGTTCCCGTTCTCGTCCACCCGGCCTTGTGGGGGCATCAGGGCATCCGTGAGATTGTCGGGGAACCGGTGGAACTGAAGGGCATAGATCGCTGACCCCGCCATCCCCGTCACGGCAATCATCATGGGGATATAGCCCATGTCCGGGGTGAACCGGACTTCCCCGTTCGTCAGTCCTCCCTTCACCGCCTTGGCGTAATCGACCGCCGCATTTTTGAAGAGCGACAATGTTCCCAGGTTCCATCCCACAGAGCGCACGCTGAGATGAGCGAGCATCCGAGCGGTCTTTGACCATCCGAGATTGTCATAGACCACTTCCCCTTCGGAGTTGTCCACCGCTCTCCAGGCTTTTTGGAGTTCCGGCGTCAGCTCCTCGAGCGTCTTCCCGGGATTCTCCCGCATGATCGTCTCCACAAAATGCGAGAACATCCCGACCTTCAGATTCGGAACCCATCGGTCGAAGAGGGGCTCCGAGAGCTTCTCGATGGCGGCAGGGATGATGGCGGCCACCCCTTCCAGATGGCGACCCTCCCTCAGTGTCTTCATGGATTCCTGAAGGGAATGAGCCGCGACCTGGTACTGGACGGGTTTCTGAAGGCGTCCTCCCGCCAGTGCCAAAGCCCGGAGGACCGTATCCGGAAACGAGGATGTCATCTCGGAGTAATCCCCGAAGGTCGTCATCCCGAGACTCTTCGCCCGTTGCCGTATCAACGCTCCCTTCTTCACATACTTGTAGGGCGCATCCACGAAGGAGAGAGCCTTTGTTCCTTCCTTCAGCATTTTCAGCCTGTCTTCCTTAGACAGCCCCTGGAGTGTTCCAGAGTTCACGATCTCCGAGAGAGCCAGCCCTCCTTTTCTCATCATGGAGGAGAGGGAGGTCGTCATGAAATGGAATGCCGATAAACCGAGATTTACCGCATTGACCTTGTTCGACAGAGAGGAGATGGGATTCAGCATCCCTTCGAGGTGCTGATTTATCTCATTCTGTCGCCATATCTTGTGGACTTCCGGCGGCACAACCAGTCCTTCCATCACCTTATCCGAGAGGGGAACCCATCCTGTCACCCCATAGGCTTGGGCCTCCATCGGGGTGAGCGCCCATCCTCTCTGCTGAAGCTCTCCCTTGAAATGATGGGCCATCAGGAAACGGTTCAGGGAGCGAATGGTCAGGGACTGAAGCCTGACGGGATTCGTTGTCAGCGGTTCGAGTCCCAGATCCCGGGCCACATCATAGAAAGAGATTTTTCTCTTCTTCAGATAGTTCAATGCTCCCGCGAGTCCTCCGTGGCGCGTAATGAAGGCTCCCATGAGCTTCTCTGCTTCCACGGGATTCTTGTAGATATGCGCCAGATAGTTCGGAATATCGGTCGAGACGCCCGTAATTCCTTTCACCATCTCCCAGAGATGTTGCCGGAACTCCCCCATATTCACCAAGGTCTGAAGCTCGGGAGTATTGGCATGAAGCGTCCCATGCTCATAGTCATCCATAATCCGGGTCTGAAGAGTCTCGGGCATGGCATCGAAGGATTCCATGGCATGACGCGCTTCCATGTCCATTTGGGCCGAGACGCGCTCGAACTCGCCCAGGTGCGTGATGTAGGACTGAAAGGCTTTCGTATCCGGAGCCTTGAAATGTTCTCCGAGCGTCTCCTTGACCCCATGAAGGAAGTTCTTCACCTTGTCCAGACTGAGGGACTTCTGGAGATCCGGGGATGCCAGCATCTGAGATCCCATGAAGCCCATGGTCGCAGAGGGGTCGGTAGTTCCTTCATGCTGAAAGGACGCATGAGAGTTTTTCGCATCTGCAAACGGCATGACAACGGATCGCGTGTTTGATTCATTGTCTTTGATCATTGTTGGAAGTGATGCCGGGCCATCCTTGGAGACAGGAACGTGGAGTTGCGGGGACTTCATATCTTCAAGTGTGTTCAGAAGGCTTTTTGGATTGTATGACAGCTTGAATGAGCCAGCAGGAGCTTCCGGGATATTGAACTCCTTCTTGGAATTCGCGCCTCCATCGAGAGTTAGCTTCCCATTCTTATAGGAAAGATCAACATTCGAGATTTTCCTTCCCACAATCTCTTTAAGATGGGCAAGCACATCCTTGGGAACCTTGAAATTTATCGTATCCTCTTTAAGAAAAACATCGTTGTGATTAGGTGTGCTTATCGCGTCTTCGCTGATTTGACGGTTCCCCGATGTTGCAACATATCTTTTGTCCTTCCATTCATTCTTCGAGATCGTCAAAGGAGATCCGGTTTTCAGGAGGTTCTGAAGTTTTTTCCCGGAGAAGGTGATACGGAAGGGTTGCGTGTTCTGCGCGGGGAAAGTTTTATGGATCAAGCGGGTTCCATCCGTACCCACCACATCTATCTTATTATCTCCGTTGCTATTAATCCAAACCTTGCTCATATAACTGTTATCATTGGCCTTATCATCAATGCTCTTGGCAACGGAAAGAATTTCCTTCGCCTCCGCAGGGGAAAAGGTATGGAGAGTAACCTTCGGAAAGACTCTGGACACACCGAAAGGAGACTGACCCTTAACGGCTTTCAGATCGAATTTATCTTCTCCGATCTTTCCATGTGCCACATCTATAGGAACATCATCTTTCCCGTACCGCTCGATTATCGGGATAGGGTTATCGTACTTCGGATATGTTGATATATCGAATCCTCCCGACCCCTCCACTTTGGCTGGAAGAACAATGATGTCAGATAATCTGTTAACGATAGCTTTCTGGTTTTCTTTATCGAAGTAAACTTCAGCATTTCCTCCGAGTTCCTTGACCGCCTTGGCGAGTTCTCTGGCATTCACGCTGGCTCGGGGCTCTTCTCCTAACTTAACTTCCACACCCGACGGTAATCCTAAGTCCTGCGGTGTCCGGTCATCCTCCTGGGACGTCACTTTCACCGGAGTCTTCTTCACTTTTGAAGGCTTCTTTGGAGCCGTGGAAGTTTCCGCTTCCGGAGGAGATGTAGCCTCGGCGGAGGAAGGTGTTTCCGCCACAGGAGCAACGGGAGGTGGCTCTGAAGGAGGAACATCCTTCGAGATGCTAGGTGTGAAGAGATCCGATGGAGTCTTAATCCCGTACTCTTTCTTGAGAGCCCCTTCCCTCTCCTCGAATTTCTTCTTCAGGTCATCGAGATGTTTCATAAAATACTTGTCTTCCTGTCCCGCTTCTGCGTTGCCGTAGGCTCTCTTGAGATCCTGCTTGGCCTCATAGAGATGACGGGGATTCCCGGTATGGTCAAAGAGGGTCAGGTTCCGGAGGAAGGACGTGGCTAAGGCTTGCGGGGAGGAGCTTCCTAAGTCTTGCCCCTTGTATTGGGTCAACAGATCCCTCGACTTCCCTTCGAGTCCCTTGAGAGCTTCTTGGGCGTGTGGCGACATGGGAGGGGAGCTTAGGTATTTCTTCAGGAGATCGTCACGGGTGCGATCTCTCTCGTGACCGAGATCATGGACGAGGCTGGCATAAAGTTGGGATTTCTCGTACTCGGTCGGATCTCCCGTCTTCTCATAGCTCTGAATGCTCTGATCCAGATCATTCATAATGACGCTCTGAGGTTTCCCGTAGGCGTTTGCCCACGCCTCTCTCACGGCAGGGATCGAGTACTCGTAGGGGGTCTTCGGAACAGGAGCAGGCTCGGAAGGATTACCAGCAGGTTCTTCGTTTTTCGGGGGAACGGCTTCCTCCGAAGAGGGAGTAGTCTCAGGGACCAGTTCCGGGGGAAGTTCCGATGTCCCAGGTTCCGAATCCGTGGGAGTTGTGTCTCCTGCGGGAAGAGTTGAAGAAGGGGACACTGCTTCCGCCGGAGAAGCCGGAACGGGTTCATCTTGGAGATATTTCTCGTAGGGATTCCGGATGACGGGAGGCCTGAATCCTCCCGGGGGAACCTTGATGACACTCTCCGGGAGAGCGAGAGGTGGAGAAGGAGGCTTCGGAAGAGCCTTCGCGTATTTACCCAGATCCTCGTTAACCCCTTTTGTCTTTACGAAGTCCAGTAAGTCCCGAAGGGCGCGATCCTTCTCTGACCCCGTGGCACGTTTCCATGCGCCGAGCTTCTCCCTGAAGAGAAGTTCGACAACATCATCCTTCTCTTTCTGGGTCGAAGTTCCGGGTGTAGGGGGATAGCTCGTAGGTTCAGGTTTAAACCCTCCCGGGGGAACCGATGTGACGCTTTCTGGGAGAGAGAGCGGCAATGGGGGAGACGCCTTTTCTGCCCCAGCAAGGCTCTCTCCTGAAGGGGAAGAGGAGGCCTCTGAAGTGGGAACCCCCTTACGCTTCAAGAAGCGGTTCATCACCTTCCCCGCCACATGCGCCCCACCCACAGCAACGATCATGGAGGCGAGCGTATCGAGAAAGGGATGATCGGGGTACTGCTTTTCGAGCTTGTCGTAAGCCTTCTCCATGGCGGCGAGAGAAAGCCCTTGGGCTCCCACATCCTTCGCCGCTCCCTTAACCGCTCCAAGGGCCTTACGAGCGAGAGACATTCCGGCAGAAGCCGTGAGTCCTTCCCCGGCTCCTCCCACCATTGACACCGGGGAGTAGTTCGTGGGGTCGGCGTACCACGGAACATCCTGAAGGGCTTCATTCTCCCCTTCCTGGCTGATCTTCATGGCCCGGTCTGCGAGCTGAGGCATGTTCTTCTGAAGCCAGCTCATGCGCCGATTCTCCGGAGGGAGCTTCATCAGCTCCTGATAGAGCCCGGGGTCACGCTTCAGATCGAGGGTAATGCCGTTCTGCATGAGATCCCCTTAGTTGGGAAGGAATAGCTGACCCGGAATTGGTGGTGTTCCATCGGTGCTTGTTCCCGGAGGGGATTGAGTAACACCCATGATGCGATCATAAACAGGAAGAGCCCCATTGAAACGTGAGAGGTAAGTCCTTATATCCGGTGGCTGTTGGCCGGCAATAGCGTAGTATTGCATTAATTTTGGGTACCCATCTACGAGCTTCATCACCATTTGCTCAGCCGGAGGGAGACTTTTCCCGGAAGCCTTCGCCGTAACTTCCCTGTTCCGCAATTTCGTCATCGCATCCCAATAGGCTTTCTGGTTATCAATTTGCTCCTGCCGAAGACGGGCATTCTTGCTCTGACCTTGGGCGAGCAGGGCATTACGAATCGCATTGTTTCCGAGTTCACCCTGAATCCTATTTCTTTGATTCTGGTCCTCACTAGCGCGAAGCCCGTAAGCCTTGTTCTGTTCTTGGATATTGGCAAGCCTTCCCATCAGATTCCCGAGCAGGGCCTGTCGCTGTCCATAGGCGCGGTAATATCCGGAGGCCACCCCGGGCAACAGAAACAGGAGATAAGACCACGGATGTTTCTGAACGAAGGTCGGTTGCTGAAGACGCGTGATCTGTTGCCGGATGATGTCTTCCGCTGATAGAGGGGCCTTGGGAGCTGTCACCTGGCTTCCGGAAGGAGTGGGAGGAGTCGTCGGAACCTTCCCGGGAGGAGTCGAAGGAGAGGGAGAGGCTCCCTGCTTCGGTGGAGGGGTATGAATGTTCCACACAGTATCCGGAGAAACCTTCCCCCGAGGAGGAGAAAGATATGGTGCCGCCGTGTCATTCACGAGTTGATCGAGATAGCTCAGGGGTTGATTGGGATATGTCACCATCGTTAACCACCTCCCACCAATGCGCCTCCCAATGCACCACCGGCTCCGCTAGCCACAGAAGATGCGAGAGGAGTACTAATCGTCGATCCGGAGTATGTCTGAGGCGCCTGAATCTTCGTTCCGAGAACCGTTCCAAGAGCATTCGTCATGTAGTTATTCGCATTCGCTTCGAGCTGGGCCTGATAGGGACCGAGTGCCATATTCGCTAGTTGGCCTTGATACGCCGTCTGAAGAGGAGAAACGCCGGAGGCGAGTCCCTGCACCTGTGAACCCAGATTCGCCGCCAAGGAGTTCTGAAGAGGCATCGCGTAGGCGGTCGTTCCCTGACCAAGCCCTCCCATGAGCTGACCGACCATGTTCTGATAATAGTTCTGGAGGCCGACCTGCTGTTGCGTGACCTGGTTCTGAAGTTGCTGGTTCTGTAGCTGAGACTGGGGGTTGGTGACCATCCCTCCCATGAAGTCCTCCTAGAGAATTTGTGGGCTCTGAACGGTGCCGACAGACTGAACGCCGGGCATGCTGTTCGCCACGCCGAAGGGAACCGACATTCCTCCGTAGTAATTCTGAGCCCCCTGTTGCTGAGCGGCATACGCCGGGGTCGCCATCGCTTGCTGAAGGTGATAGTTCAAGGCGTTCGGTGACTGAGAGAGCCCCGATTCGGCCAAATTTCCGTACACCTGATTGGCAACGTTTTGCTGTTGCCCCACAGAGACCGGTTGCATATTGTTAAAGATTCCGGAGGCCTGTTGGCCCGTATTCATCGCCCATGGAAGATACTGCCGTTGGAGATTCTGCATAAACTGCATCTGTTGGGTCTGGGCCTGATTCGCCAGCATCTGATTCTGCTGGTTCTGAGCCTGGGTCATGGGATTGGTGACGATTCCTGCCATTTTATCCTCTCCGACAGTTTGTAGGCGAGAGCCAGAAGAGTCTCCTCCGGCCCCATGAAGTCGTCTTCAAGATGGATATCGAACGTCTGTTCGAGCTTCATCAGGATCTCCAAAGAGTCGAGAGAGTCGATCCCGAGAGACTTGGGGGTGGATTCCGGAGTAAGGTTCTCGTGTCCCAAGGATGACAGAAGGGAGAGGATATCTCCCCACACTTCCGGAACGTCCGTTACAGATTTTTCTCCCATATCGTCTCCAAAAGATGATAGCCTCGTCTCTTCAGAAGGGGCGAGAAGTCTGGATGAGGTTTCACATGCCACTGAGCCACATGCACGCCGATGGTGGCGAGATCCTGCTCCACGAAGTCGATAAAGCTGAGGGCCGTTGTTCCCTTCCTGTACTCGGGAGCCAGGTAGAAAATGTCATTCCCGGCATAGATCGTCTCAGAATAGTGAAGACCCTTGGAAAGAAGATTCACGCAGTACCCGACAAGTCTTTTTCCGTCATACGCCGTGGCGATCCGGAGAAGTCCGTTGTTCGCCATCCACCAGTACCGTTGAATGTCGGGGGCGAAGACCGGACCCGTCTCTCCCCGAAGCTCCCGATAGTGGTCCTTCAGCAGAGGAAGAACATCAACGAACAGTCGATCCGAGAAGGGCTCGATCTTGAACTCGATCATCCTAGGGGTGCCTGTTGAGAGGTGTTCGTGGCGCTCGGTGGCCCCTGAGTCCTCTGTCCGTTCAGGCCCGGAGATCCGAGGCTCTGGTTCGAGAGTCCGGGCATGAGGGCCGTCACCATCGAAGGAAGATACTGCATTCCCGCCAGTGTCACATTTGGATGGGTCGGGTCCGGCTGTTGTTGTCCCTGTTGTTGAGCGGACAACGCCTGTCCGAGCCCCTGAAGCATCTGGGGAGGGAGCATTCCGCCCATTAGCCTCTCCACCCGGTGTCAAACATCCCGTAGCCCGTTGGGGCGATCTGTCCATTGATGTAATGGCTCAGAATCTGCTGAAGAGTCTGGGGAGCGATGGCCCCGGTTGAAGGATTCCCGGCGAGGGTCGAAGGGATGTTGTTCAATGGAATCTGTGTTCCGTAAGGGTCCGTCCCCATAATTCCCCCGAGGGTCTGAGCCGCCCCTTGGGGAGAATTAGACTGTACCCCCGCAATTCCACCTAAGATATTCCCGAGCTGATAGCCTGACTCTAACCCGGAGACGGAATTCGCTCCCGTCAGTCCCGGCATGGAGGAGAGGGCATTTGAGGTGGATGTGGTGTGGAGCGACCCCGTGTACGGAGAAGTCGTTGTGGGGGAGGGGTTTGAGGCGGGAGGGTTGGGTACATTTGGAACCGTGGCTGGCATCGGAGTAACGGAAGACCCGGGACGTGGCCCCCATGTTCCATTCGCTAGAAAATTCTGTGCGTTTGGATCTCCCAATGACAAAACGGGAGCCACCGCATACTCCGCCACTCTCGTTATACCGCCACCCATTTTATCCTCCTAGATCATGACCATTTTCGTGAGCCCTGGCTTCGTCATGTAGCTCACCGTGAATCCGTTGAGAGCGATATCCCCGCTCCCGGAAAAGATCGCCTGTATCCCGTATCCGGTGTTCCCGACATCGTAAGTCAGCACGTTGTCAACATTATAGACACTCCCTGTCGAATATGTCGAGATGGCATAGATTCCCGTTCCGTACTCTGCCGGACCCAAATTATAGGGATTGTTTTCGATCAGGGAATAGTAGGTCTGATCGTAATAGAATCCGCTATCATAATAGCTCTCGATATTCATGTTGGGGCTCGGCCACGGAGCTTTCACGGGCTGAGCATACGCCTGAGCAACGTAGATTGTCGCCGTGACGTTCGGGATGGAGAAGGGCGTGATGATCGAAGCCCTCATCTGCATCATGCGGATGTACATGCGCTGTGTCGATTTCTCAAAGATCATCGGCGTCTGCATGGACCACTGGATCAGATTCGAGGGATCGTCCCACCCGGAGTCATTATAGAACCACCGCCGGATCTTCCCTTCGTTCGACGACCCGATGATCGTCACCGGCTCCTGGGAGTTGATAAGAATCTGTGCCATCGAACTGATGTAGAACGGGAGAACCGCGAGACTCCATTTCATCAGGATCAGGTCGTAGATCAGAACCAGATTGATCTTTCCATTGGAGCCCACGGTCGGAAGACCCAGAAGGTACAGGGAAGGATTCACGGTAATCGCGGCACAGGCGTAAGAGATGTTCGTCCAATCTACCTGCGGATAGTTTGAACCCCGTTCCCCAAAGAGGAGCGTCCGGATGGGATCGGAGATCAACTGGTCATTCTCTCCGTTGAAGATCGCCACTCCCATGTGCGTCATGCGGATGACCCCGAGACCGGAGACAAACTGGATGGTTCTCGGAGCCACGCATCCCATGTTCGTCTGAGCGGCCACGATACTGAAATTCGAGGCTCCCGGAGCCCCCATCACCTGATAGGTCGAATACTCCTTGAACAAGATCAGAGAGGAGGTTGGCTCGATCCCGATAGCGGAAACCGACATGACGGCGGCTCCCATCGCCTTCTGTCCGTTCCCTGCCGCCACATAGAACATATTCAGGGGATTGAAGCTGTTCAGGGTGTTCACGTCCGACACCCAGAGGGCGGACGGCCCCGTGGTGTACTCGTTCGGTTCCTCGGTCGCCCCCACTCCCCAGAGCCACAGGGAGTTCAGGTGATAGATGGCGTGCATGGCTCCCGGAGGAGAAGGAGACTGGGCCACGCCGATATTCTGCCAGACCACGGTGCCATCCTGAACGGTCGAATTATAGGTGTTGGACCAGTTGGGAGGCCCGGCTACCCCTACGTTCTGCCAGATCAGATAGCCATAGTTCGTGGTGTTCGTCGTCGTCGATCCCTGCACGGAGGTCGAGGTTGAGTTCGCCTCGGAAGGCTCCGAGACCGTCGCCCCTGTCCCCGCAGGAAAGGCGGGAGCCGAACCCCCCGATTGTCCCGCAGTCAGGGATTTGAAGGCATACGTCACGCCTCCCACCACATACGTCACAACCGCCCCCGGACCATACTGCGTATTGGGAGCCCACGGATTTCCCGAGCTTGAGGAAGTCCCTCCATGAATGGCTTTGAACGTATAGTCCCCGACCTGAACGGTCGATCCCGTATAGTACTGGACTCCCTGTTGCCATTGGAGGAAAAACGATCCGGCGTTGAAGACATTATTGATGACCGCAGGCGATCCGCTCCCGGTATAAAAAAGGGGAGGGATTCCATATCCCATCGCTAGAACCACATTGTTCGGAGCCGGAACGATCTGGGGAGGGATGGGAGGAGGCGAGGACGACCCGGGCAAATTCGATTCAATAATCGTGGCATCCGTAGTCGAAATATTCCACAGAGAATATCCCAGAGAGTTCTGAGTCATCCCCAGAACGGTATTGAGACCCGAGGGAGGGAAGAAGAGATTGACGGCGACAAAGGGATCGGTCGTTCCCAGAGCGGTCGAGACGACACTGGTTCCCTGGATGGTTCGGAGCGATCCCCGAACATCCCCCATCATATTGAACAGAAACGGGAGTGATCCTTTCGCCATGGAGAAGATGTTCCGGTTCATGTCCAGAAGACCGGAGAAGTCTGTCTGATCCACCATCTTCATTTCAGGCATCGGCGGAGTTCCCCGTTCCCACAGTCGTCTCTGAGGTGATCGCCACGATCCGGGTATATCCCAGAGCATTCATTAATGTTGTTGCCTCCGGCCCCGTCATGTAGGTCGTCACCATGGCCCGACCCTGGGAGGAAAGAAGCCAGAGAGACACATTCGGGTTCATCGGTGGCGGGATACTGGTCTCGGGATACATGGATGTCCTCCTTACGGAATAATGATCCCGCCCAAGAATCCACCTGGCATCGTTTCGAGCCCATACACTTCGCCCATCTGTCTCTTTCCGACGACCTGGGAGCTGTCGAGATCCTTGTCCGCTTGGGTGGCAAATTCCTTCATGAGCATCGAGTAGCTCTGAAGGTCTTGTTCCATTTGCCGGAATTGGGCCAGAACGAACAGATAGAGGAGATAGCTCCACGAGCGTGGAACATCCATGAAAAAGAGGCTGGACCCGGGAGGGATCTGAGGGGGAAGGCGTTTCCCGGAGATGCGGACGTTCAATTCGGTCACGGGAGTCCCGGCAGGCCAGACCTGCGGATTCGTCCATCCCATGCCCCGCTGGACGTTAATCAGGGCCGGGTTCGTGCCGCTCTGAAGGTTGTTGTAGTACACCACTTCATAGCCCTGAGATCCGTACCCCGGCTGATAGGCTTCCGTGGGAGTCGGGGTTCCGATCATGGCGAAACCCATGTTCAGAAAGCCCTGATAGGTCTGATAAGAACCCACGTCCACCACGGGGATGGAAATGTCGGTAGCGGCCAGACTTGAGGAGAGCGTCGTCGTGAACCCTGTGCGTTCCGGCTGAGGCCACAGATTGACCGTGGTATTGAACTTATTCACTTCCTGCGTGTAGTAGCCGACGATCCCCGTGACCTGGTTCCACATGAACATGGTATCGCGGAAGGTCGGCATGACGGGCCATCCGTCATACCACATATTCGTGATCTTCGTCCATTCACCCGGAGCACGATAGAATCCCAGACCTTCCATGGACTGAATCCCCGTGACATCCAGGATTCCACCCCATCTCCGTCCCAGCTCGGATAATCCCGTATTGAGCCATCGGTACATTGCGTACTGAGAGATGAAGCCGCCATCGGTATCGGGATTATAGGCCGATGATTTAGTGGGAGGGGGAGCGGCTCCCTGAGGAAGGCCTTGGATGGTATAAGGCATCGCGGAGGAATTAAAGACTTCATAGGCATTGACGATGGTGCCGATGGAATAGTACACCTTCCCTTGCGTGACGCCGGGAGGAGCCCATCCGGAAATGGTAAGGGATTGCTTATCGAGGGTAAAGTTCGAGGCAAAAGATGGGAGGGTTTCCCCCCATGGTGTGAGCCAGGTAACCTGAACGGATATTTGACCGGTAAGAGTACCGGAGGTGAGGCCATACTGCGGATTTGGGGGGGAGAAAGTCTGGCAGGGGTCTTGAGCCGAACCCCTCACCATCATAATAACGTCCCCGACAAGTGCCACAGAAGGCCCCCCTTCGTTTCTTCATTTTAGCGATTACTGTCCGCCAGCCGTGACTTCGATATCGAACGTGAAGGACGGGGAAGTTCCGCCGATGGTGCAGATGACAGAAGCGGCCACCGCACCAAGCTGGCTGTTGTAGGGAATGGTGATATCCGCTTCTCCGGAAATGGTCCCTGAAGTGGGAAGAACAACGGAGGTCGTTGTGCCGTTGGTCAGTTGGACCTCGATGGTCAAGGTCGGAGACGTTCCGGTAACCCCGTACACCCGGACATAGATATACCCGGAGTTCAGGAAAGGGCCGTTCGACGTGGACTGAATGTATCCGCCATTGTTGGTCACGGTGGTTCCAGAAGGAGCCACGGCGACATTGGCGTAGTTGTTGGGGATCGGGACTGTGATCGTTCCGGTCGCGGTCAGGGTCACCCCATTTGCCACGAGAGCAATCGCGGGAGACCCGAAGCCGGGAAGAAGCCGGGCCACATAGTTGGTGATGGACATGATCGTTCCTCCTTTAGATTATAGAATGTTGGTAATAACGGCGTTCATACGGGGCGAGGGACACATCAACTGCCAAGTGAGGTACACCTGGCTGACCACCACGCGCTGATTGGAAGGCTTCACCCAAGGATCGACCGTGAAGTAATCCTCTTCATGGAAGACCGGGAAGATGTATTTTGAGTTCAGCATCCACGCCGTATGAGCAGGAGTGAACATATCGTTCAGAACGATCATGTTGTTGTACATGAAGTGGTACCGGAAACCGGCCTGCACCGCTTCGGTGTCCTGATACTCGTTGAAAAACCGGTTCTCGGGAATAAAGTTATCCTTGAATCCGGCATACGAGTTCGGTCCCATCAGCATCGTGTCGGGCTGATCGTAGCCATACATGAGGTTGTTGTAGGCCTGTTCCGCCGTCGCCACGTTGAGCGCAGTGGAAGTCCCTTGACCCGAGAAAGGTCCAGTGGGATTCCAGAAGGGATTGGCTCCCCTGTTGATACCGGCGATGGTATTCCCGGTGGTGCCGATCCAGGAATTGATATCGTCGATATCATTCGGGGTATTCTGAGGAGCGGTATGCCAGAGAGCCCGAGAGAGCTTCTGGAGGAGCGAGGACGATGCGATCTCGAATTTCATCTGAACGAGATCGAGGACACCCGTGTTCCCCTTGTTGAGAATGATGTCGAAGACGGGAAGAGAGATGGACTGATAGTATCCACGCCACACCTGGTTCGCAGGAGTCACGGAATCAACAACGGTAGTTTGGAGAAGCATGTCCCCGTAGTAGGCTCCGCCGGTCATTTCTTCCATGCCGACGATGGGATACACAATTTCGCCACCCATGAAGTGCTTCCCTTTTCTCTGGAGAGCCCAGAAGGTCGGAGAGGGCAGAAACACCGAGTCTCCGAGGATGGGGACGATGTACTTCTGGGTGATCGCGTTCATGCTCGATTCGAGCTGAACGGGCGGTGTCTGTAGTCCAGTACCGATAGAGCCGTAAGCCATGGTTTCCTCCTAGATGACCGCTGGGCTCTATCGCCCGGAGCGGGTTGTTTTATCGACCCGTAAGCTGTGAAAGGATATCGCTATCCTGGGTCGCTTTCCTGAGCGCATCCCGCAAGGGATTGTCAGAACGTGCATTCAATGGTTTTTGCGTTCCCTGAGCGGCAGGGGTCGCAGTTGGAGCCGTCTTTCCGAAATCCGAGAATCCGGGACGTCCAGCAATCGCTTCCCGCTTCTTTTCGATCTCGTAATTCTTGATGGCTTCCTGTTCGATCCGGGACCGCTCGAATCGCTCTTTCTTATCCGAGAGCATCCGCTCGAGGGAGCGGTCAATGTCGGGGATGTTCCGGTCATCGAAAATCTTGTTCTCGACCGAAAAGCGTGAAAGCTCTTCGAGAGAAGGCATCTCTTCGGGGGACACCCACTCGGGACGCCGAACGTCCTTAATGTATTGATAACGGTCCCGAAGACGATCCTGAACATAGTTCTGGGCCATCTGCTGAACCGTTGTCTTATACTCGTTAGCGAGCTGTTGGTACGCCTGTTTTACCTGCTGAAGCTCGTTCTGCAACGGCGTCACTTTCGGGGCGAAGAGGGACCAAAGCTCATCTGCTGGATCATTCGAGGGTGTTTGCATCGGGGCCGCCTGTTGTTGGGATGCGAGGTAGCTGTTCACGCTCTCCATCTGCTGTTGGATTTCCTGAGCCCGTTTCTCCAGTAACGCCCGTTCCTCCGCGAGAGACTGCGTTTTCCGGGTATAATCGGCTTGGAAAGATTCATAGGGTTTCCGAAGATCCCGCAGGGACACTTGGAACTCCTGCCCATCCTTCACGATGGGAACAGTCAGGTCATCAGGCCAGTTTTTCTTGTCTCGAATGATCTCTTCAATCGTTGGCATCTTTTTCTCCTTTGGAGGTCGCCCTTGCCAAAAAAGGGTTCTCCTGCCTGATTAGTGACGAAGCACGTCAGGCGCGGTCATTTAGTTGAGGGGTGTCCTCAAGGCGCTCCCGGCATCGGTGGCATTGGCCCCATCTTCGGGGTTCCTGCGGTCATGTCGGGCTGAGGGTTAGCCCCGGAAAACGACAGTTGTTTGAACGCTTGCATTCCCTCCGCCTTCTTTCCGAGCTTATGCGCCACGGTCCCGAGCTTTTTCAACGCCTCATTAATGTCTGTGGCGATCTCGGGGTCTCGTTCGATCATGTGCTGATAGACGGCAACGAGGGAAAGCTGTTGCTGTTGGATCTGCTTCTTGATGAACTCAGGATCGGCTTGCTGTTGCCGTGCGATGACCTGAGCCATTTGGGAGGGAGTGGGGCCAGAAGAAGCCCCCATTGGTCCCGGCGCTCCCGGCATGGGAGCAGGGGCGGGTCCGGCACCGGGAAGTCCCGGCATTCCGGGAGGAGCGGATGCACCCGGAGGCTTCGCGCCCCCAAGGATCTGAGAAAGAATGGCACTCATGTGTGCCTCCTACTTCCGTCCGGGAAGAAAGCCCATCGGGTCTTTAACGCCACGAATCCGGGCATATTCAGCTCTTCGCGCCCCCCAAGGATCTGAGAAAGAATGGCACTCATGTGTGCCTCCTACTTCCGTCCGGGAAGAAAGCCCATCGGGTCTTTAACGCCACGAATCCGGGCGTCCTTCAGCTCTTCGTTCTGCGGCCATGAGTCGCCCTTCGGTCCCTGGCGAACCATCGGAGAATCGAACTCGAAATTCTTCTTGCCACCTTCCTTACGCGAAGACACCTTTTTCTTAGCCATCGTGAGGCTCCTTTTTAGGGTTCCAGACTTCATTTGCCTTCCTGAGAAAGAAGGCCCTCAGAGCATCACGGTCCTTGAACCGGCGCTCCGCTTCCATCTTCGCAATCGTTAGATACTCTATGTGACCGTCGATACTAACTTTTGCGTGGCAATGCTGGCCACTTGTTCCAATAGGGTCGATGTCGATGATGGCGATATTCGGCATAAAATCCCTCCTGATTTGACAAAATAAGGCATGCTCCTGTTTAATGCTACCGTTTCATTAAATTAGATAATTTCGAGAAAGGATTTTGATGCAATGCCGAGAGTGCGAGGCAGAGGCGAAGCGGGTCAATCGTGGAGGGTTCCAGTGTCCAGAGTGTCTCCGCCTTCTCTTCTCTCGCCCGGCAAAGCTGTCACCGGAGGAAAAGGAGCGAGCCAGGACGCTCTACGAAGCCTCGAAAATGCTCCCGGAAGGGGATGCCCGGGTCGAATCGTATGGGCTCCGCAAGGAGACCATCATGAAGATCATCGGGAAGGATGGGGATCAGCACTTCCGGATTACGCCAGAAACCCTCCCGAAGATCGGAAAGATCGTCGGACAGTATCTCAAAGGGGTGCCGGTGCTGGTCATCTCCCGGGAGGCCGGTATGAACCGATCCACGATCTACCGCACGTTCGTGGTCTGGAACTCCCTGACGACAGAGCAGAGACGGCGTGCCGTGGGAGTCCCAAGAAAGAAGGCCAGAAAGGAGGTCATCATTGACGACACTACAGGAGATCGACCAGTTCTTCAGGAAAGCCCTCGGGAACGATTTGCGGTATGGTTACGTTCAATCCGTTCCAAGCGATGACCCGGGCCATCCTCACTTTGTCGTGCATGTGTACCAAGGACTGACCGGAAAGCTCTCCGGGTATTTCACTATCACCATCCGCCAGACGCAGGAGGGAGCCCTTCCCTCTCTGGACGTTGAACCCTGGATCAGCGGAAATGAGGTCACGCTATGAATCCTCCGAAGTGCAAACAGCCCCCCTGTAAAAAGATCAAGCCCATGAGAATCATCGAGAAAGAGGACACATGGGTGTTTGAGTGTCCCCACTGCTTCTCCGTTCAGGTGCAGGTAAAAGAACTGGCACGCGCGAAGGCTCTGGAAAAGAAGCCCTTAAAGACAATGATCTGGACAAACAAGGAGATCCGATGAAGACGACAGAGAGAACGGAAAAGGTCGAGAAACCAGAAAAGAAGAAAGCGAATATCGCTGAGATCGAGCGGGATGCCATTCAAGCGGCTCTCTGGGATGATGAGCGTCCTTATCCTCTCCCCTTCGATTTTCGCTCCATCCCCCTCGATGATGGGTATGAGATCATGTCCTATCTTAGAAAGGACTATGAGGCGGTGGCGAAGCTCCTCGATTCCCGGAGGATTGAGGAAACAACGGAGAAATGCGATATCTGTGGAAAGAAACCAGAAAGGGAGGGACGATGGAGATTCAGACCGATTCTGCCGGAGCCGGGAGCCCCGGGGAGATATCAGACCTTTCAAGCATGTTCGGACAACTGCGCGGCGAAAATGCAGGAGCTTCTGAGCAAGGGTCAGTTGAAAAAGAAATACGCCTGATTTACGAACTGATTACCGCGATGGCGGATTCTTTCGAGTCTGTCCGCGCGGACCAGAAGAAGATCCGGGAGGATCTGGGGGCCACGGTCGAGTACCTGGGCAAGCTCATCATGTCGAAGCCATTCATGGACATGAGCCCTCGAAACATCTCCCGACCGGAGGGTTCCGTCAGCCCTCCTGTAATTCCCGTTCCTGATTCGAGAATGAGCGAGCCGGAGAGCGAACCGGAGATGACGGCCCCCAAACAACCTGTTTTCCGTAACGGGAGAACCTACGTTTGAAACGTCTGGATCTACAGAAGTTCCCCACCTACTGTAACCATCTCGACATCATTACGGATCGGGGAGAGCGCACTCCCTTTCACCTGAACTATCTTCAGAACAAGGCCATCTCTCTGATCCTGAAGGCCATCGAGAAACGACCCGACCGCCCCCTGTGGCTGATTGTCCTGAAGAGCCGTCAGATCGGGATGAGTACCATGATCGAAGCTCTGATGACCTACCATCTGTGGGCCGCCCCTCACTTTGAAGACTTGGTGGTGGCCCACGTCAAAACATCCGCGAAATCCATTTTCGATAAAGCCGTCACCATGCGGGATAGCTTTGGGGAGAAGTTCAACATGAAGCTCCCCTCCGCCACCCTTCAGAAACTCCTCTTCCCCCATGCCAAGGGATCTTCCACCCTCACGGTGCAGACGGCGGGCTCGGGATCACAGGGACGCGGACTGACACTGCATGGTCTCCATCTGTCCGAGTCCGCCTTCGTGAAGGAAGAATCCTATCAGGCTCTGCTGAACGCCATTCACCCCTCCCCCATGAGTCTTTTGGCGATGGAATCCACGGCGAATGGAAAGGTGGGAACAGGGGCCACGTTCTATCAATTCTGGCAAGACGCCATCACAGGCCGGAACGATTACATCCCGGTCTTTCTGTCGTGGAAGGATGATCCGTACTGCATACGAGATCCCGGAGACTGGTTTCACATGGAGCAGGACGATTACGCCATGATGAATGAATTCCATCTGACCCGGGAGCAGATGGCGTGGCGGCAATGGACGATGAATACGAAGTGCGGGGGATCTCCGGAACTCTTTAACGTCGAATATCCTATCACCCCCGATATCGCCTTTACCTTTACCGGGATGCCCGCCTTCAGCCCCTATGAGCTGGAGGTCTCCCGAAGCACCGTTGAAGACCCGATTGAACGATGTGAGATCAAGTGGGATGAGGACCGACCGGCCCTCTACTACGACGAAAGGACGGAGGCCGGACTGTGGATCTGGGAGACACCCACGGCGGGGCATCAGTATGTCATCGGGGTGGATACGGCTCGGGGAGAGAAGGAGGGAGACTTCGCCGCCTGTTCTGTCTGGGATTGCCACACCGGGAATCAGGTCGCGTCGTACATGAAACGCATTGCTCCGCTCTTCCTCGTCGAAGTGGTGCTGGCTCTCGGGACGTATTATAAGGAGGCCATCGTCAACATCGAATTGAACTCGGGAGGGAAAATCGTTCTGGACCTTCTGCGGGATAAATTTCACTACCCCAACTTCTACAAATGGCGAGGCCGGGATGATAAAATCTTTTCCTCCCAGAGTACGAATCCCACGATTGGATGGGAAACCACTTACCGGAGCCGGGAATTTTCGATGACGGTCTTCCGTCAGCTTCTTTCCGCCAATCGCATCCGTGTCAGGGATGCACGGCTTCAGGAGCAGATGGCTCTGGCGGAACGGGGATGGGGGGCCAGGTGGGAAGTGGAGGAAGGACATGACGATCTTCTCATGGCCTCTTTCATCGCGGTCGTGGCGATGTATCATAACCCGGTGGACTACATCATTAATCCGGTAAGGAATACGGAAGACGTTGAGGAAAGCCCTCCTCTGGAATTTGCACTGGAACCTCAACGAATGATTACCCGTCATTTCGAGAGGCTGAAGAATGGAAAACCCAGAACTTTTATCTGACGATGCGGATGCCGTCAGGGAACGTCGCATTGCCATGGAGCGGTGGTCACGGGTTCTTTCAAGAGAAACGGAGGATAGATGGACAAAAAGAGAGGAAGTAAGGGCGGAACCTCCAGTACGGTTAGTCCCGCGTCCGCTCGTGATGCCCTGGATAAACTATCCCATAAGCTCTCGGAGTCGATCCGAAAGAACGACACAGATGCCATTGCGAACTTCCAGGTGGAGCTTGTTAAAAGCATGGGTCTGTTCATTGAAGAAGGATGGGCCTCCGGTCTCTCCACGTTCGTAAAGATGCTGTCTGAGCTGGACAAGATAAAGATCGACATTCAGAGAGCTAAAGAGACGGAGATGAGTCTCTCGGATAAGCTGGAGGAGATGTTCACGATCCCGACCGGCGCGTTGCCGACCCCGGCCCCCGTCACCATCGGGGACATGGTGGCCGATCTGGCTGACGAGTTCCATGCGGAAACAGGGGACGATCTGATGGCGAAGCTGAGGAACTTTCTGATCGCCAATGGGCAGTTGGACATAAACAATGATGACGAAGACGAGGGGGACGACGATGGCGACAGTGAGGAGTGAAGACGTTGAAGAGATGATGCGGGAGAAAGATCGACGCTTGAAAGAGCAGATCGACCGGCTTCAGGATGTGTCCTCGACGCAGAGGGCTCTCGTATTGGGAGATCGCTTCTTTGACGAGATTGAGAAGTTCTACAACCTGAGCTATCTCAGGCAGGTCCAGAGCCCCACCTTCCGGCCTAACGTCATGCTTCCCGAGCTTCAGCTCCTCATGACGCAGGAGGCCTCCGATCTCATGGATATCTCTCCCAAAATTTACGTCACCGAGACATCGAAGAAAAAACGCCGGGATGATATTGAAAAATTCGTCCAGGCTCAATGGCAAGAGGGGTTCTATAACCTGAAAATCTTCTATGCCGTCCTCTGGGCTCTCTTCACGGGGACGGGATGGATTCAAATAAAATGGGATCCCTTCGCCAAGGGAGGCGTGGGAATGGTGGATCTCATTCCCATAGATCCACGCCATGTTTATCCCGATCCGATGGCCTCCACCATCGAGAATGCCTTTTACGTCCTGAAGATAGACGAGATGTATATCGACGAGATTCGCGCCCGGTGGCCGGATCGCGGTTATGATGTCACCCCGCAGGAGATGAATACTATCGGACAGAACACGACCGGGACAGGAACCTCTCTCCGGTTCACCGCAGGACCGATGCGTTCTACAGGTAACCTTTCAGGCTCAAATCCCTCCGGTCCAAATTCGATGACGATTCCTGTACGGACACTTTGGATTCGGGATTCCTCCACGGAGGACGTGTCCCTTCCTGCTAAACACGGTATCGCTCGCATCACGAAGCGGCTGAAGTATCCCAATGGCCGAGTCATTATCGAGGCCGGGGGGGTCATTCTGTCGGATGGTCCGAACATGGGATCGTTCGATTTCCCCATCGTTCCCTTTTACGGGATGCCGAACCTCTCGGGGATCTGGGGGCCTCCTCCGATCAATTACACGAAAGAGATTCAGCACCTGGCAGAGAAATATCTCTCGCGGGTGTACGAGAACGCCATCCGCATGAATAACGCCATCTGTTTCGTGCGTCAGGGGACCGGGATTGACACAGACTCTTTTGGGGGTCTTCCGGGAGAGATCGTCACCATTAACCGCGACGCTCAGGTTCCCACTTTCTACACGCCACCCCCCTTCTCCGCTCAGCACATGGACATGCCCAAATTTCTGCTGGAATACCAGAAGAGCCTTCAGGGATTCAACACGTCGCGCCTCGGCAATCCCGGAGCCGGGAACATCTCCTCTTCGTTGTACGAAGGCTCCATCTCGCAAGGACAGTCCCTGACGAGAGCCCGGGCGAAGCTGTTAGCCAAGAGCATTCAAAAAATCTCCGAGATCGTCATTTCCATGATGGTGAAGTTTTACACCCCGTCCAATATGATCTGGGTGACTACACCGGATGGACCGGAGATGGTGGAGTGGGCAGGAACGGACAAGGATGAACTCGGGATTCTGATTGATCCCGGCTCGATTCGTCCTCTGTCCCAGACGGCCATGAGGCTCATGGTTCCCAAACTCAAAGAAGCCGGGATGCTGGATGTCGAGTCAGCCCTTGAACTTCTTGACATTCCGAACCGCCACAAGATCATGGAACGTCTCAATCAGGATGCAGAGCGAGCGTTCCTCGCCAAGCAAGCCCAAAAGAAGTAGGAGGAGAGAAATGGTGCGGGATCATTTCTATCTGATTGGAGGGCCTCCCCCCTGGAAACGCTCACCCAAGGAGGAGGGATGGGTCAATGCAAAGGAAGTGGCGGCCTATCTGGGGATCAGCATTCCCCGGGTCTATGCAAATACGAAAGATCGGGTCATACATTCGATGGGCTTTCAGGTCTATCAGATGCCCTCCCTGAAGGGGACTCATCGAATCTTCTTCCGACAGATCGTGAAAGCGAAGA
>SCLI03000469.1_pt1 | contig 25060 bp, 26 predicted proteins | sample 7268041 | NCBI WGS metagenome assembly SCLI03 (sample SAMN10721081, study PRJNA514188) | viral metagenome | isolation source: depth-stratified mine tailings core A | place: China: Fankou Pb/Zn Mine tailings | collected 2017-10 | reverse complement strand
GAAAATCATGGACGGTCTGTGAGAGCCGACTTGTGAATTGTTATCTCTATCCCGGCTATCGCTCATTCATAGGACGAGAAGAACTGAAGCGTCTCATGCAGTCTACGTACATCACGTGGAATAAGGTGTGCAGGTTTCATAAGATTCCGCAGACCGACTGGCATTTCAACGGACAGTATAACTACATAGAATTTTCGAATGGCTCAAGGATAGACCTCCTTGACCTCAAGTATCTCCCTTCTGACCCTTTTTATGAAAGGTTCGGTTCTTTGGAGTATTCGGATGGTGCAATCGAGGAAGCGGGCGAGATAGATGCGCTTGCGAAAGATGTGTTGCGTTCAAGGGTAGGAAGGCATATGTCTGACATTGTTCGTCCTACGCTCCTCATTACCGGCAATCCAAAAAAGAACTGGACGTACCGTGATTATTACAAGCCGTGGAAAAATAAGACCCTGCCGGAGAACAAAGCGTTCATTCAAGCTCTCTACGAAGATAATCCTTTCACGAAAGAGGTGTATGGAAAACAGTTGAGCGGCATCACTGACAAAGTGATGAGAGAGCGTCTCATGTTCGGGAATTGGGAGTATGAGGGTGATGCTTCGGCAATGGTAAATTATGACGCAATCCAAGACCTTTACACGAATACCATTCCCGAAAGCAAAGAATTGTATCTCGTGGTCGATGCCGCACGATATGGGAGGGACTTCATCGTCTTTAGTTTTTGGAAGGGACTTGAGTGGTATGCGGTATATTATAAAAACAAGCAGAGTACCGAAGAAACGGAAGAAGATATCAGATCGTTTGCTGCAGAGCACAAAATACCTTATTCCCACATTCTTGTGGATGAAGACGGAATAGGAGGAGGAATCGTAGACCACTTGAGAGGTATAAAGGGGTTTGTAGCGAACCGCGCGGCTTCAGTGAGCGAGGTAACTGGGTTCAAAGAGAATTATAAGAACCTTAAGTCCCAGTGCGCGTTTCTCATGGCTGAGAAGATAAACAATCATCTGTGCAAGGTCTCCTTTTCCGATGTGAGAGCAAGAGAGTTACTCTCATCCGACCTTGAGCAATATCGGGTAAAGAATGTCGATTCAGACCAGAAAAAGGCAGTGTGTGATAAAGAGGAGATGAAAGAGCATCTTGGAAGAAGCCCTGACTTCGGGGATTGTTTCCTTATGAGGATGTATTTCGAAGTAAAGAGGTCTTCCGACACGATTCCCGAATACACCCAGCCCTCCTACGAGCCGATGTCTCCTTTCGAAGTCGCGGGAGATGAGAATAAAGACCCTTTCAGCCCCTTTAATGCCTAAAGGAATACTGAAAAACAAGCTTGTCTATATTACCTGCGTAAAATGCGGTCATAAGTATTCGGTTCCCAATTCAAGAAACAAAGAGACCGCGCTATGGAACTCGTTCCTTTCTCCTTGTCCTTCGTGCGGTAGGTTCAGGGTTACCTTGAGGGAGGTGAAGAAAATACGGCAGTGCTCATCGTGCGGAATGCCCCGCTATCTCTCCATGATGAGGGAAGGAATGTGCGGAGGATGCTTCTTGCGAGATTATCGTTGTACGAAAAAACTCGAGATGTGTAGAATGAGCGGTAATGAAGATGTCAACGGCATTTGCGGACGAGTTACTCAAGACGGCTCTTATCCAGCTCAAAACCTCGACCGACTTTAAGCGTGAACGGTTACGAAAGATAAAAGAAGCCGAGGACATGCTCCTCGGAAAAGTAAAAGCGAAAACAAGACAGCAGTTCAATGTCCCGCTTCCGGTCTTGTCGGGCTTTTTTGATACTTTGTGTTCCGACCTCGATGACCCGATACGGCTGGAGGTCAAGAACAACCCTAATAGGAACCTAGAGGCAGTGAGCGGAATCAATGAGATGATTTCCGCCGAGAAGAAATCATTAAGAGTAGGCGCACGGTGGGACTATAAAGACAGGATAGCGAAAAAGAGCGCGATCGCTTCAGGAAGGGCGTTTCTTAAGATATTTTCGAGCGCAGACCCCTATCAGACGACCCTTGAAGCCCCTCTTTTCTCCTATATGCACTGTCAGCCGAGAGGAGGAGGTCTTTTGGAACGGCATCTCTTTGTAGGAGAGGAAGGAGTAATGAGAACCAAGTACCAGCTTGAAGAAGGAGCTAGGGACGGCGTGTACTACGGAAGAAACGTCCAAGACCTTATCGAGAAGTCCCAGTCAAAGGACTATCAAGAGAAACTTTCGGCATTTCAAGACGAACAAGATAAGAAGTTTAAGGCATTGAATCTCGACCCTGATGCGAATAACTACGTGGGAGAGCAGGTGTTTAATTTGTGTGAGTGGGTCTTAAACAAGAATGGAGAGCGTTGGTATCTCCTTTTCGACCCGTGGAACAGGATATGGGTCAGGGCTGAAAAACTGACCGATATTTACTCATCAGGTCTTTATCCATGGAAGTCATACGCGACCCATGAAGACGATGAGAATTTTTGGTCTACCTCAATTCTCTCGGACATCCTATACCCGATTGCGGACAGCATTGTTACCTCGTTTAATCAGGAGCTTACCAATAGGCAAAAGAGGAACTTGAACGCCCGCTTTTACGACAAGGAGATGATAAAGAACGTAGGAAAGCTCGATGAGGCGCAATATAGACCAGATGCCCTCGTGCCTGTCGATACCTTCGGAGGGACAAGAAAGATTTCCGAGGGAGTATACCAGTTCACCACTCCTGAGCTTACCGGCACTATCGACCTCGTCTCATGGCTCTCGGACTGGACTGGAAAGCAAACAGGCATTTATCAGGACTTGGCTCCTATTCAGAAAAAGGGAGGAAGGATGACGAATAATATCGTCTTCGCCCAGATTCAACAGTTAGCTAAGAGAACCGACTATCGTTCTCATTCGTATTCTGAATGTTGGGGAGAGGTCATTTTGAGCTATATCGACGGGCTGAAAAAGAATCTCACAAACGAAGAGGCGATGAACCTTATCGGCCCCGAACTCGGCTATGGGTTCAAAGAGAACCTTAAGAAGATTAAGCTCACCAAAGAAGACATTCAGATAACGTCAACCAAAGAACAGGCAAAGGAAGACGCGCTCCAAAAACAACAGAAGACCTCCTCTCTGACCCTTCTTGCGAGCGATACCGGCATCAATCCCGATTGGAGGAGAAGGCATATTTTGTCCGATGTAGGGGGCTGGGAAGAAGAAGAAATCGAAGAAGCACTTGACTTGAGAGGTTTAGGGGGTGCGAAAGACCAATTAGCGGTCGCAGAAGAAGCCATAAGAGACCTCTTAAAGAAGAAAAAGCCCGAAATGTGCTGGAATGCGACCACGATATTTCAAAGAAAGATTCTTGACTTTGCGACGGTTCACCGTAACTCGCTCGTAGAGAAGGGAGTGTTCGAAAGTTTCGTAGAGTACGTCCGCTCCCATAACCAGATCGTTCAGGAAAACATGAAACAGCTTGCGGAACGCCTTAAGTCAATGGGCATGATGAATCAGGGTTCCCAAGGAGGTCAGCCCCAAGACCAAAATCCCCAGTCAAAGATACTTCCCGAAAAGATGAGCGGTAGGCAGGGTCAACCTACTCCGGTAGCTCCCAGTTTCCAATGATAGAAAGAGCGTTAGAGAAAATAGAGAAGCTGAAGACGGTCGCCGACTGGCATGAAGATACCCTGAAGATTTTCGATGAGTGGATAAAACAGTTGAAGGAGCTTCAGATGAACGAGACGATATGGGAACTTCCCCAAATTCAGAATCTTGCATCGTCCATTGGGAGGAGAATCGAGAGCGCAGATGAAGAACTGAAGACCAACCGCTCGCTTTCCGATAAGGAACGCACTTATCTCTTTGCGATTAAGGATATAAGCGAAGTAGAACTTGCCGTACTCTCAAAGCAGAGTGTAGAGAAGGCAGTGAAACAAATTGAGAGAGACGCGGATTTTGAAATGGCTCCGTACAAAAAAGATTCAAAAGCATAATATAACGACATGATGAAAAAAAGACCGAATTTAGGTATCGCAAAAGCCGTTCCGTCGACTGTCGCTTCGAAAATCAAGTCAAGAACGGGAGGCAAGAGAGTTCCTCGGGGTCAAGTTACGCTTGATTCAAAGGGACACATGATGACGAATATCCCAAAGGTCGCCGAACAGAAGCCCAATATACCCTATGCCAGCTAAAAGTAAAAAACAAAGAAAAGCAATGGCGATTGCCGAACATAATCCCGAAAAACTTTATGCTCGTAATAAGGACATGGCTACTATGAGTAAATCTCAGTTGCATGATTACGCGAAGACGAAAGAAAAGGGTCTTCCTACAAAGATAAAGAAAAGGACAGGCGGAAAGCGTGTCCCCCTTAAAAGAAATGCCTAGCGTAATTGTGAATCATAAGAGACCAGTTCCCGTGCATGGAATGTCGAGGGAATTTTCCTCGGATGTCCACGGAGAAAGTTATAAGGAAAAAGCTAAGCTTTACGCGGAAACAAGCGCAAAGGACAACGTAGCTTCGATTGAGGGTCTCGATGAGGAATTGGAGACCGAAGAACAGAAAAGTGAAGAATCCGAAAGTCAAGAATCGGAAGAACAAAACGAACCAGAAAGTCAGGAACCGAAGAAAGGAAAGAAACTTAAAAAGTAATATCGTGAGCTTGCAGGGGAGAAGCTCGTAAAAAACCCCAAGCGTATCGACTCGCTTAAAACACGACTAGCTCGCGTTCCGAGCATTCTAAACAGAACGGGGGTTCCCACCCCAGAAGGACTACCGCCCAGTCAGCGGATGATAAAATAGACACATTATGGTAGAGAAAGATATGTCCGAAGCGGACAAAGCAATACGCGAATCGTTAGGTTTGGGAGACGAGTTCGATGTGAACAAGAAACCCGAGATCGCGAAAGAATCCGAGGAAGAGGAGAAACCGAAGGAACCCCAAGAAGAGGAACCTGAGGAAGAAGCCGAATCCGAAGAGGAGGATGAAGAGGACGTCGAATCCGAACATCCGACGAAGGGTATTCCCCCTAAGGAATTTAACAAAGTAAGAAGCAGAGTAAGGGAACTCGAAGAGGAGAACAGGATTTTGAAAGAACAAAAAGCTCTTGACGAATCTTCGAAACCGCCCGTAAGCGAAGAGGAACTGGAACAAGCCGCGAAAGAACTTTCAAAGCCGAACGCCACCGCTGAAGAAGTCAATGCGACGAAACTCAGCATGAAGAAAATCCTCGACCTTGCGTGGAAAGGCGCGAAAATGTCCGATGAGGACAAGGAACGCCTTAGTACGTTGACCGGAAAGCTTTCCGAGCTGGAGGATAAAGAAACCTTCAGCAACGAGTGGGAGAAGTTCGAAGTTTCTCTTGAAAAAGAGTTTCCGAGAGCGTCTTCCTCTCAAATCAGGGAAGCCAGAAAGGCAATGGACGAACTTGCTCACGCTCCGCAGTTTGCCGACAAGGAATTCGATTACGTTTATTTCAAAAATAAGGACATATTCGACGAAATACTGTCCCCGATAAGAAAAAAGACGTTCGAATCTCATGAAACCTATTCCCCCCGTGAAGAAGGAGAGGAAAAAGAACTCACCTTCGACCAGATTCAGGAAGAGGCACGACGGCAAGACACATGGCACGTAAGCCATGAAGGAGATACTTCTGTTCCCCATGAACATGCCTACGTGTAATTTAGTAAAACTTAATCATGGCTAACACGTACAGCTTAATGGAAATCTGGGAGAAAGCTTACGAGTACACCCATTATAAGCAACCCGTTTTTCGAGCGTTTTCGGAAGAGAAGTTCTCTCCGAAGCTCTATGAAGGTTCCACCTTCAACAGAGAGTACGCCTCGGACTTGGTTGTGAACGCAATGGGTGCGTCCGGCTCGTATTCTGTCCAGTCCTTCACGAACACGAAGGAGCAGGGAATCGTGAACACAAAAGAGGAAACTTCCATTCAGATCGTTGAATGGCAGAAACTCCAAGACCACCTTCCCACGCAGGTAAAGTACACCACGAAGGCATCGAATGCCTTGTGGCTTCAGGTTGATGCGACCGTGTTGTATACGATGCAACAGGGAGCCGCATCGAAAATTGACGATGCAACCATTAACGGTTCATCGGGTACGGCAAACAAGCCGGTTACCCTCGGCGTAACGAACATTCAACAGCTCTTTACTGCGGCAATCCAGCAGTTCCAGCTTTTGAACGTCAATTACGACCCGAACAAGACACTCTCGAAGGATGTCAAGCTTGAGACGATTTCGGACGCGATGTGCGCCGCGATTTCTCCTCAGGTCTATAACTTCCTGATTCAATACATCGGGGGGAAGACGACCATCCTCGGAGATACGATTTCGAGGAACGGACACGTAGGCATGTTCATGGGGAACAACCTCTTTGTCTCGAACCAGCTTCCGTGGGAAGGAGTCATGGCGGTTACCACGAATCCTACCGATGGGGATACGTTTACGCTCTTAAATGGCGTTTCGGTTGCGGGTACGTCTCAGGCACTTACGTTTACGTTTAAGACCACTCCGTTGACCGCAGGCGATGTGAAAATCGCTTCCACGGCCGCGAAGACGGTTACAAACCTCGTAGCTGCTCTGAAAGCTCCGTACACCACGATTGCGACTACTGCAGATACTGGCTACGTTGCTCTTACGCAGTCATCGCTCACTATCTGGCAACAGAAGCTTCTCTACAACGCGCATCCGGTGCAGGTTGCAGCGGCTACGCTTGGGGGAACGACTGATGCCACAGGGCAGTACCTTGACCTCTTTATCGGAGGCGCGGGAACTGTGCCGGTAACCGCGAGCATCACGGGCATTACGACTCCGTGGGGCTATCAGGCGACGCACTGTATCTTCGGAACTTCGAAATCGGTTTCGCTCTTGATGCAGAAAGCTCCTCACCTCTTTATCAATCCGGTATCGGGTGCGGTAGCGCGAGACCTCGTAACGTGGAACCTCTACGGCGTGAAAGTATTCTACGACCAGAGCTTCCAAATCATCGACGCGAAGATAGATTGCTCTTCGTTCGGTGCGAATGGTACGTCGACCAACATCTTTAACTAATCCAACTATGACCAAAACAATCATCATCACATCGGCAGTTACCGGACTCTTGGTTGTGGCGTTATTGTTTGGATTAGCCGCCTTGGTCGGCAATACGTCGCATATCTTCGGAGCGCAAGTGCAGAATGACTTGTTTTACTTCACCGGAGGAATCAAGGTGGGGAACTCAAGCCAGTACGCAATCGATTCGAGCGGGAACGTAACTACGAGCGGAAAGCTGACTCTCGGTGCTTCCGGGACGGCACTTTCAACGATTAAGTGCGCGACCGCCACTTACGACCCGGGTTCACTCGCCGCGTATGTAAGTTCTACCGTTGCAACGAGTGTAACCTCGACCGACATCGCGCTTCCGGGAGCGGTGATGGGAGATATATGTATCGCGTCTCTCACTTCCTCGACCTCAAGCTCGGCATCGGTAGGTTGTATCATCAGCGGAACCGCGACTTCGACGCTTACTCTCCAAAACAAGGGGGGTAGTGCGCTCGATCTCGCATCAGGAACCGCGAAAGTGTGTTACATCCACTAGGTTGCCGGTTTCCTCAGTCCCTTTAGGGGGACTGGGATAAGCCGACAAAAAGGTCGGAAACAAATACAACATAATGAAAACATTTTATTTAATCTTAGGAGTGATAGCAGTCTTGCTGTTAGGGGTTGTTGCGTTTCGTTCCCAGAGTACCTTATTGGGAGATTCGGGAGTTCCGAATAATTTTCACAGCGCAACGAATGCGTCAAGCACCTGTGTATCGGCAACATCCACAGTGATTCTTTCCTCGGGAGGAGCTCGCCAGTTCGCCTATATTACGAACTCGGATTCCACATCGACCACGGTCTGTATGAACTCGGTATGCTATTCGAAAGCGGGAGCAAATCTTCTTCAGGGTGATGTCTTGAAAATAGACCTCTCGAATCTTTACACGGGCGCGGTATCGTGCATCACGCCGAGCGGTACGAGTACCGTGGGAATAATTTACGTTCAATAACATGCAACTCCAGCCGGGAGAGATATATTACTTCGCACGACAGCTCGATAACTCTCAAGACCCTGCGACCTATTACGTTCGCGCGGTCGTGAAAGACAACCGAACCGACACCGTGCTTGCGACCATAAACCTCACTGACAAAGGAAGCCAGAGGTTTATCGGTTCATATACCGTTCCCAGTGCAGTGGGAAACGGATTTTATATTTCAATAACGAGTTTTGTGTATACCGATTCAGGATATACCACTCTTTCTCCCGTCTATTCGACCGTAGTCGAGAATCATCTCATTCAGAACAGGTTTTCTACCTCGTTCGGGTACGGAGGTGATTCCGTTGTTTCTTCCGAACAGCTGAAAAAAGCGATAGGAGAAGCGATCTCTTTAATTCCTGCTCCGAAAACGGAGAAAGTGAAGTTCCCGAAGATAACATTCCCCGAATTTCCAAAATATGACGGAGAGTTTTCTTCGCTGAAAGAAGAAATGAAAAGCTTGGGGCTTTCTTTTGAAAAACAAGGAGGAATGACGAAGGATTCTATAAGTTCCGCGTTTGAAAATACGGTTCAAAAAATAGCGGAGGCACTTGACGGTCATTATTCCCGTCAAATGGAAACGTTTCAGGACATGTTTAATAGGGTTATCCAGCAAAATATCGCCCTTGAGAAAATGCTGAAGGATGTTTCAGGGCAAAATCAGATTGTTATTTCAAAAGGGGCATCCATAACTAACCTCATCGAAGAAAGCAAGCTTATGAGAGAGTCGTTTGCAAACGCGATGAGTTCCGAGAAAAAGAAGTCGGGAGGGATTTTGAAAAGGATACGCGAGAGCATGCAAGGAGAGAAGGAGGAAGTACCGGAAGTCCCGAAGGAGTATCCGCTTTACGGTTTTATGAAAAACAAGATATGAAAAAACTCTCTTTCATCACGTTTATAGCAATAGGAATCTTCGGATTCTTCGGTTCCGTGTTTTCCCAAACCATTCCCACCCTAAACCCGTGGTATTTTTCCACGAACACGAATATCACCACGAGAAGTCCTAACGACTCGATAACAGTTCCTTCGCTTGCGACCTCTTCTCCTAACAGCTTTGTAAAAGTAGATTCTTCGGGGAAGCTTATATTGGGTGCGGGAGGTTCTGGGGGGATTTCTTCCCTGAATGGGCTTTCAACCTCCTCACAAGTATTCGCTACCTCGACCGCAACAAATACATTCAACATCGTTTCTACCGGATTCACTCACACCCTTACTATTCCCTCGAATGTCGGTTTCTTTTCGAATGATGCAGGATATATTTCGACTACTACGGGCAACTGGGCGGGAACATGGCAACTCAAAAACGCCACTGACTTTGCGGCGTCTACCACGGTTTCCTCGCAATGGACCACTACCTCTACAGGCATCTTTTACAATGGCGGCAACGTCGGCATCGGGACGACGAATCCGACATATAGAATTGGTCAGGGGCATACAAATGACTATTCAACAAGGACTTCAATAATCACATCTACGGATATTCCAGAACTTGTTCTTGGTACAACTGAGGCGACGAATAGATATTCCGACCTAATTTTTGGCGCTCAGAATAGCGCAGGTTTTCAAGTTGCGTATGCAGGTTTAACTGCTCAAATGACTACTAATACTGCAGGAGGCGAAGAAGGTTATCTGAGCTTTCTTACAAAAAACAATACTAATTATTTTGCGGAGAGAATGAGAATAGATAAGAGCGGTAACGTCGGCATCGGGACAACAACTCCTGCTTATAAGTTAGATGTGCAAGGATCAATAAGACAGACGTCTGCAACATCTTCATATGCTTACTTTGATGGAAATGGACAACTTGTGGCAACGACAACGCCACTCTCATCAATTGTGGCAGATGCCCCTCTGTTTGGTTCAGGGACTTCCGCTTCTCATCTCATTTTTACGAACCCGGGATACATCACTTCATCGACGGGACTTACCGTTTTCAACTTCGCTTCACCAAATATCTCTCAATGGACGAACAACTCTAACTATGTAACTTCCACGGGAGCGAATCCCACCGCTACGATAGGTTCTTCCACGGTAAACGGCACCGCGAACACTTTTATGCGAAGCGATGCCGCGCCTGCACTGAACACCACAGGAGTTGCCGCGGGATCGTATACGAAAGCAAGTATCACCGTAGATTCCAATGGGCGGTTAAGCTCGGCGGCAAACGGTACGAATACTACCAGTTCTAAGTCCTTCATCATTGAGAATCCCACCGCTTCCGAAGACGATTCCCTTATCACAATGCCCTCTGCGGGAACATTAAAATCAGTCAGTTGCGTCAATAAAAGCATAGGCGACACCGTTACGTTCAACATCCAGTGGGCGCAATCACGACAGGCGACCTCGGCGAGCAGTTCTAATGCCTTCACTTCGACAACCACGTGTACTGCGACCACAACCGCGAGTTACCCGACAATGAACGGTTCCTCGACATTCGTCGCAAACGATATACTCCGCTTTATCACAACCGCCGCTTCTTCTTCGCAGTTCGAAATGACGTACAACTTTTTATTTAACTAATGAAAAAGTACTTCATCACATCGCTCGTTATTCTCGGACTTCTCATTCCCTCCGTTTCATTCGGAACCACTGCTATCTTTTATCCGTCTCTTGATGGGTATGTTTCTCGGAGAAATGTAGCGGAATCGTGGGCCACACTTGTTGCAGGTGCGGGAAATGAGGTAAATAGCACGAATGCAACTGACTTCGTGGCAGAAACCGACGGAACGACTGGCACGGGGAACTTTAGTTCTCTGGTAAGAGGGGTAACGCTTTTTGACACTTCGGCGATTCCATCGAATGCTACGATTTCCTCGGCGTCAATAACTTTCTACGGGTATAACCAAAGCAACGACCTTTCAATCGCTCCCCTTGATTTCGTTTCGAACACAATCACCTCGACCTCATCGTTTCAGAACTCAGATTATAACGTCGCAAACTGGGGTTCGACGGTTTTTGCAAGTTCCACGTACGCAAATCTCAACATTGGTACTTCGACCGCGAATGTCTTTACTTTGAATACTTCGGGAGTTGCGAACATCACGAAAGGAGGAATTTCAAAATTCGGATTTCGATGGGACAATGATATATCTGGAACCGCTCCTACGTGGGTAAGCGGAGGATACTCTTATCTAAGAGTTTATATGTCTGACTCGGTGGGAACCTCGACCGATCCCTATCTTACCGTGACGTACACCGTACCTACTGTTACTCGAAAAATAATTGGAACGGGAATAACACGATGAAAATAATTCTCTTTTTCGTTTTATTTATCGCGCTCCTCTTTTTGACTGGTATTTTTCGAGTTCAAAATGGGCACCTCTTCCTTGTCGGGGATGATGATGTGATATTACTGCGTTTTTAACTGCTATGTCAGAAAAACAGGAAGAAAAAGACAAAGCAAAACAGATTCTTCACGTACCTCTTACGATCGTAGTGTTGGTAACTACCATATTTCTCGGACTTGTAGGAACCGTTTACGCACTTTCGATAGAAAACTTGAAAGAAACCGACACAGAGGTGAAGTCAGATATAGAGAATCTGAAAACGAGCGATCAACAACAAGTAGTGGGAATAGGGTCAATGGGAAGAAACATCGCACGGCTTTGTCAGGCGCTTAAGGTAGATTGCGAAAAACCATGAAACAAAACCACGGATTAAAACTCGACTGGAGAGCGAAACTCAAACGGAAAGACCCGCGCAATTTCTCGCGTAAAAAGAAGTTTGGGGCGTTTCTTGACGTTTCGCAAATTCCTGACTTTGACCTCGACCCGAATCCCAGAATTAAGAATCAGTTGGACGGCTATATGTGTACGGCGTTTGCGAATACTTCTTGTTCGGAACTTCAGGAGGGTATTGAACTCTCGCCTGAATACGCATACCAGAAAACGAACTCTTTGATGGGAGTAAAACACTCAAATGGAGCCGATTTCTACAAAGCCCTGAAAGTCCATGTGAAATTCGGGTGCCTTGAACAAAAAGATGCGCCTTTTACTCTTGCGGAGAAAGGACAATACTTCGTCGAGAATCCGGATAATTGGAATGTCTCGTATGACGATCTCGCGGTACTGCATAAGAAGAAATCATATCTCAAATGCGATCAAGGCAAAGATCCATTCGACTCCGTTATTATTGCAATGTGGCAGTCGTATCAGGCGTTTCAGGAATCGTTAAACATAAGCGACATCAGGGCGGCCTCGTGCGCTACCTACTGGTTCCCAGAGTTTCAGGGAATGGAGATCGTCGTTGACGATGACGGGTGGAACATAAAACTCGGAAGCGGACACAATATAAAGTGCAAAGCAAAAAAAACAGTCAATGGGACTCCTTACATCGAAGTTCAAAATTCGTATGGATTAGGGTCTGGGAAAAACGGACTACATCTCTTTCCGAGAAAAACATTCAACAAGATATTTTTTGATGCGGCAACCTTTATTGACGCAGATCCCGAAGACCTCAAAAAAGAACAGTGGGGGATTATCGCAAACCTTCTTGATAAAATTGTAAATCTCTTAAGGTCGCTAAGCGAATCTCTCGGAGTATGAAAATCTTAAAATCAATCATGGAGTTTTTCTCATTGCTTTATAAAGCGATCTTGGGGACGACGCCCGAACCTATTCCTCCCGTTCCCGCATCGGCATCGGTGCACTGTATTCTTGGGTTAGGAATAACAAGAGGATGTACGAGGTAATATGATAATGCACAAAATCAAAAAGAAGATAAAAGAGGAAGGCGCAATTAACATCACCGCCATGCTAATTGCCTGTATGACTATTATCGGAAGTTTGGTGAGCATTATTTATACGAATCTCTCGGGAGATGTTTCTTCCCTAAAGACGACCGTATCTGAAAATACTACGAACATCGCGGTGCTTCAGACAAAAATGGAAACAATAGATTCAATCAAGCGCGCCCTAGATGCGAAAGGATTTAGAGACCCGAAAGAACAATACTACATAGCAACATCGTCGGTATCAATAAAAAAATAACATGACAAATCTTACAGGTTCGGATTTATACCAAATAACAAAGTCGCTTCTTTTGGGGTACTCGATGGACACCACGCTGTTTTATCAACTACTGGGAACCGCCCAGTGGCAGAGGGAAAAACAGCGTCCGTGGGTGATATTGAGAACCGAAGACGCAAGCCAGTCGGTGAGTCCCGTTACTAATACCTATGCAAACTCGCTTTACCTTACTCCGTTTAACCTTGCATCAGATTTTCTCAATTTCTTTTCTCCAAAGAGGTCTGTGGTGCTTGTTGCAAACGACGGCATTACGTTCAGGTGGTATTCCCAGATTCCGCTTGAGAGGAAGCATGAATATAAAGACGACGATACGAAGTTTTACATCGATATGACGACGAGCAAGCTCTATTTTTGCGGGATCGTAGACCAGCAGTACGTAATTCACCAATTTTATTGCAAGAGTTCTCCTACGGTTACCGCAAATACTTCGTGGGTGTTTCCCGCGGGAGTCCAGCCGATTCTCGCGTTCGATGTCGCGCAGATGTACAAGAATATGTTCGACTATGACATCGTGAACGCCGAACAGGGAGCGATGATTGAACGGGGAGCGGCGGCACTTTTTAAGCAAATGACGGAATGGGATGACTCATTTCAAGAGCAACAGCTCGAAGGGCTGGATTATCCTTCTGATTACAATGCTACTGGCTTTCGAAATAAGGTCGTTGGGGATTCGCAAGAAATTTAATGGCGAAAAAGAAATCAATCGGTTCAGGTCAGACGCTCTTACCGGATTACAAGGTGAGTGTGTTTACTGGGCTTAATAACTCGGCAAAGAGCTTGGATGAGCTTTCTTCGTTAGACCCCGGAGCCGCGGTTGATGAATTGAACTGGGTTACCGGCTCCTCTCTTATTAACGGGAAATATGTGGGAGACCATATCGAACTGAGACACGGAACGGCATTCTTAAACGGAACCGCGCAAGCGGGAACTTCGAAGATTTCAGGATTGACTGTTGCGACAAAAAAAGACGGAACGCAGATTCCTTACTTCTCTACGGGAAGGCAGGTATTTTACTACGATGCTACTCTGAATTCTTATGTCGAAGTGGGAACGAATCTTCTTCCTGTTGCGGCCGCTTCCGATGACGTATCTTTCGTGCCTTACCAGAATATCACTTCGTACTATCTTGGTATTTCTTCTCCCAATTCAAGCTATTATTATATAGACCTTCAGTCGGCTCTCGGAACCGCTACCGATACAAGCGCGACCGAGTACCGAGGTTATCTTTCCCAGAATCAGGGAAGGTATTTACTATGGAACAGAAACGGAGCAACCTCAACCGATTTTACCGACCTCTTTATGTCTCAGGCGGACACTGTGGGCGCACCGATAGTATCAGCTCCGAATTATGTTCCTCCGGGAAGCCCTGTCGCTTCGAGTCCTTCGGTATTCTCTCAACCGGGCTATGGCTCGATGATGGCAGTGATGACGCTCTCAGGAATTTACTTTTGCTTTCATCAGTATGGAACCTACCAGATTTCGATTACGAACAATGATGTAACTCAGGCGGCACAACAGCTTTACAGGCAGAATGTAGGAATTTTGTATCATCGTTCCGCATGGGCGACAGGAGACGGGATAATTTACGTCGATACGTTCAACCAGTCCTATCCGAAATTCAGGATGCTGACGCTCGATTATTCTCTTTCGACCACGAACCCCGCAATCATCCCTAAATCCATTTCAGACCAGATAGATTTTACGGCGAATGATTTCAGTAACGCGGTCGTCTATGAATGGGGGAACTATTACGTACTTTCGTGCAAAGGAGTTACAAACGGAGTTCCCGATACTCAGAATGATTTTACCTATTTCTACAACAAACTGACGGGAGCGATAGACAAGACGGACTACCGAGCGACGTGTTTCTCAACCTACTCTGGTGCGTTGCTTGCGGGCGACTCGATAGCCCCGAACCCACTCATACTCATGTCGGGATTCGATGACGTAGGATATAACATTTACAACTACTGGAGGTCGGCTCCTACCTACTTGGGACAGCAGGGAATGAAGCGATTCAATCGGTTCGTGGTGAAGGGACTCATTCAGCCCTCTCAAAATCTCGATGTGTACTTTGCTTTCGACGGAGGGTCGTTTTCAAAAATAGGGACGATCTTGGGTAACGGGCAGTATGTGAACCTCGGAACGCCGATAGATGTCGGCGGCCCGACTGTTGGAAGCAACGTCGTCGGAGGCGGGGGAACGGTCAATGCGTATTCCTTCGAGTGCGAATTTCAGGTGGGAAGCGATATTTTTAACAGGGTTGCGGTTCAGTTTATGGCGAACTCGGTGGGATATTGTGAAATCGATTCCTACGAATTTAAGGACGTACGTTACAAAACAAGAAGAGTTCTCGCGAACTTGAGCCAATAGTCGTACAAAAAAGATAATAATAACTATACTACAATAAATGCTTAAATTTCTTTTTTCGATTCTCGTGGGATTGGGTCTTGTCTCGAATCCTTTTACGGTGGGAAACGTAGTCAATAATACTCCCGCGCTTTTCGAGACCTCGCTTGCGTCGGCTATGGGAACTTCCGACACCTCACTTACGCTGGTCTCTGGTACGTTGCGAGACGGAACCTCCCTTACAGGAAATATCTGTCTTACTATCGATTCAGGGCTGACGAATACCGAATATGTATGTGGAACCGCATCAAGCACCTCGGTTACCGGACTTACAAGAGGAATAGGTTCGGATGGGTTTACCTCTTACGCGGCTCTTAAATTCACTCACCGATATGGTGCGGATGTAAAGGTAACCGACTTTCCCGCGCTTCAACAGTTAAGCCAATATGTAAACGGTGCGTATGGTCTTCCGAATCCGATTCAATACGCTACTTCGGTAACCACTTCGAGCATTTCCAATAATCAATATCTCGCAAGCAAAGGTTATGTCGACTCTGTGGCGTTTTCAGGAGCACCGAATGGCTCATTGACCCAGAAAGGAATTTATCAGGAAGCAACGAAAGCCCAGACCGTCGCAGGTACTGCGGTGGGGAGTACGGGAGCTGACCTTGTTGTCCCCAATTCATACTTCTCGAACACCCCTTCAGCTACGGCTACCGTTCCAGTAACAGATTCAGACGGAACTCTCCCTACGGGGTTCGTAAAGCAAACCGCAAGTTCATCCTACAACTTTCTGGGGAATATGAACTTCGCAAGCACCACTAACTCAGGGACGAGTACGATACAGAATGCGAAGATAAACAATAATCTTGTCGTTTCGGGAAATGCGACGCTTTCAGGAGTTAATTCAGGCAACTTTCCGAACCTTATCTCCGCGAGTACCACAAACGTAACGAACAATGGGACGAATGAGACGAATATCTTCTCGGTTTCCATTCCGGGAGGAACGCTCTTAACGGGCAATGTAATAAAGGCGGAAACGACTCTCGAATATGTAACAAGATTTACTTCTGTTTCAAACTTTATTTTAAGGTTGAAATATGGGAGTACCAATATTGCGACAAGTACGATTTCCCTTACTAGCGCTAATCAGAAACCCGCAGGAAAGCTTTTCGTAGAACTTTTTTCCGCAGGGACTACGAGTTCTCAGGAAGCGAATATGTTTTATCTTTTCCCCGAAACCACTCCTACTTCAACGATTACGTGGAACTCAAGGTTGGTAGGAACCTCAGCTGAAGACAGCACTACTGCGAAGAACCTCACACTCTCTATGGAGGTGAGCGGTGCGAACGATGTAGTAACCGCGTATAACTGGTACGTCGCTAAACTCATACAATAATCATGGCTCTTCTTCCCGGACAAACAGGAGTTCTCCCCACGGCAGGGGGCTTGGTTCCTATTGATGAAAAAGGAAATCCTATCCAGCAGAATGCGCCCCAGCAACCCGCAGGGAGCGACCTTGCAAGCTGGTTGAGGAATAATCCGAGCATTCCTTCAGGAAGTCCCGTAAATCCCGGTGGTGCTTACGTGGGAGGAAGTGCTACGGGAGATTATAGTATCGGCCCCGGAGGAAATCTCCAAACCCAAAATCCCCAAGTGAATTCTCTCTTGAATCCAAAGGAACCCGTTACTCAAGAAGATGCATATACGAAGCTTCTCTCACAGGCACAAAATGAAATCTCTAGTATCGAGAGTTCATTTCAGCCGCTTCTTCAGGGGGCGGATATTCACGGAAAGCAACGTCAAGGAGCTGTCGATGCGCTTATCGCAGGAGGGATGATCGCGGGAGAATCAGGAAAAACGGCCGCCACTGAAGGAGCGACCGCGGCTACCACTCAGGAAAAAGCGAACATCCTTTCGCAGATGAATAGCATGATAAGCGCGGTGTATACCAAAGTTCAAGAAAACTCTATTTCTCTTGCTGAATTGGGACAGAAAGAGGCAAAAGACGCTCAAGAGTATGTTAAGAAAATTCAGTCCGATGCGATGAATAACTTAAAGACGTTGGCTTCGAATCCTAACGTTCCTGTTACCGCAGAGATGCTTCAGAAAGCAGACCCGAATCTTTATAACCAACTGAAAATCCAATCGGGAATGTCCGACTATCAGATTTCGAACTACATGTATTCGAATATGGACAAGAAATTCCAACCTTACGATGTTCCGATGCCCGATGAAAAAGGAATGACGGTCATTAAAAGGATTCAGAGAAATGCCGACGGCTCTTACTCGGAGCAGGATTATCCGCTTCAGGTTCCTTTCGCCGCGTATTCTCCTTCAAGTGTTATCACTGACAAAAATACCGGAGCGACCTATTACATAGGTGCTGATGGGAAAGCGGTAAATGCGGCTACCGGAGAACCTTATGTACCTACAACCTTCAAAACAATGCCTCAGGGTTCTTCGCTTTACAACGTAAACACGGGACAGCAGGTTGGAGGAATGGAAATGGGAACTACACAAAACCAAGCGGCTCAAAATGTCGCAGGGTTCATGGGAGTAGACCCCTCGACTCCTCTTTCTCAAGTTCAGCCGTCAAAACTGGCGAACGCGATAGCCCAGAATGAAGGGTTTACGACAGGGACTTCAACGATCGCCATAAATCATAACAATCCGGGGAATCTTAAATTTACCGGTCAGCCCGGAGCCACAAAAGGAGACCCCGCTTCAGACGGAGGCAATTATGCGAAGTTCGGTTCGGTAAAAGACGGGTATGATGCGCTCATTAAAGACCTCCAGTCAAAAATAGACAGCGGAAAGTACAATACTCTTTCCGACCTCATGTCGGTGTACTCTCCGGGAACCACACAGCTTCCCCAGTGGGCGAATAATGCGGGAATAAGTCAAGACCAGTTCGAGAAACTGAGTTCCGTCCCCGGTATGAACCCCACGATAGCAATTGTAGCTTCAGAAGTCGCAAACGGAGACCAACCCCCTACCACGAGCGGGCTTTACAGGAATACCGCGGCATTCAGGGCGGCTCTCGGTGCTCTGGGAACCCCACTTTCGAAGCTTACCCTTCAGTGGAATAGCGCGTTGGCGTTTGCAAAGAACCTTAACAGCTCCCAAGTGGTGCGGTTTCAGGGTCTCGCGTCAAGCGTCGTGAATACTATCGATGAAGTGCGAAGATTGGGGAATGATTTACAGCTCGGAGGATTCACGGGATATAACAAGGCGAAACTTTCCGCCTATGTGAACCTTGCGGGCAATACTCCTCAAGGTCAGAAAGTAGCCCAGTATCTTGGAGCGGTGAATACCTTGAAAGAAGAATTTGCGAACCTCGTAAACGGCGGCTACGCGCCGACCGAAGCCGCGTTTGACCTTGCGAATAAACAGGTGAACGCCGAGTACGGAGTCAAGGAGCTTTCAGCTTCACTCGATGAAGTCCAGCGTCTCATTAAGTACCGTGTCAACTCATTCTCCGAGATTCAGGGAATAGGTACGGGGCAGTATGGAGCAGGAACTCAACCTCAGGGTTCAGACCTTTCTGGGACTACCTTTGACGGTCTTACCGCCCACTTACCTGACGGCTCGGTAGCTACGTTCCCCGACCAAAATTCGCTGGAACAATTCAAATCCGACAATGGACTATGATAGACCTTTCGAAATACGGAGCTACGGTAACACCTGCTCCCCAGACAACGAATCAGCTAGATTTCTCTAAGTATGGGGCGACGGTTACGCCTCCGCAACAAAGCGGTGTCCCAGAAACAAAACCTTCTCCAAAAGTAGGTGCGCTTGACTTTCTAGGAGGTGTTCCTGCACTTGAAAATAAAATCCCCGGAATGGAAGGGTTTGCGAAAGGTGTTGCAAAGTCATTCGGAAGCACCCTTCAGGGAGTTTTGGATATAGGAGGAAAGATAGCGAACGTAGGAAGAAAAGTATTCGGTGCAGAACCCCAACCCGCTCCTCAACTGCCCGCTTTTATGACTACTCCTCAAGGGAAAGCGGAAGAAGTTGGAAAGTTCGCGGGAGATGTGGGGCAGTTTTTTGTCCCCGGAGGAACGGAACTGAAAGCTGGAACCGCTATCGATAAGGCGGTTGACGTAGCGAAATTTGCTGAGAAGTTCGGGCCAGAAGCGGGAAAAGTTTTAGACGGAATCTTAAAGACGCTCGGTAGGGGGGCGGTTACGGGTGCTTCCACTGCGGCAGTTACTGCGGCACAGACCGGAGGAGACATAGAACAAACAAAAACCGCGGGGCTTATAGGTGCAACCGCAGGAGCTTTAGGAAAGGTTTTAGAGACCGTCGGGCCGACACTCGCAAAGAATCTTCAAATTTCTGATTTCAAGCTTTCTCCTTCTCAAGAAGCAAAAGCCGCCCATAAGGCGGAAACCGCGGCTCAATTTATGACGAGTAATAAAATTTTAGGTTCAGAAACCGCGAAGTACCAAAAGCTGGATACTTTGAATCAGAACCTTGAATCAACTCTTCAGAGTTCTCTTCCGAAAGATATTGGAGTCCCTAAATCATCCATAATCGACAATATCAATTCTAATTTGGAAAAGATAAAAGTGGACGATCCCGCTGTGTATAATAGTGCAAAGTCGGAAGCTCAGAAAGCGATAGACCTCCTGAACTCAACAAAAGGAAATTATATCAAGGTTGAGGATGTATTAAAGTCAAAGCGTTCATGGGCGAGCTTGGCGTTCAAGACCACGAAGTTCGCGGTAAAAGACCCGAGAGTTTCCGCAGAAGGGGCGTATGCCGCAGAGTTGGGATTTCAGAAAGCGTTGTCCGATGTCATGGAAATTTCCAAATCGAAAATAACGGTTCCCCAGAATCTTCAGGGATATTTCGGAGGAAAAGGAGAGGTCTCTCTTTCGGAGTTCAACAAAGTATACAGCGATGCAATAACTTCGAAAAACCTTACTTACCTCGCGCAATTCAAAAAAGACAGCGGGCTTGTCGGGAGATTATTTTCGCTTTGGGTGGGGTCTGCGGTTGGTGAGGCGATAGTCCCCGGACTCGGAGGGAAACTCGCGGGAGCAACGGTAGGAGAACTTTCCTCAACAAGATTACCCGGATTTTTCAGGAGTGCAGGAGAACGAATAGGTTCAGCGGGTTCTACTGCCATTGTCGCGCCCACAAAAGCCACGCTGGGAACGATGCTTAATCGTCCCGAGAATCCCGAGCAACAACAATAATGCACACAATCGCTAAAACAATAATGACTGCTATTCCCATAAAACACTATTATACCACATGGACATCTTAAATCAAGGGGAAAAAAAGAAGGAAATAACGAAATTCATCATCTGTACCCGCGACTACTCAGGGCTGGGATTCGCCAAAATTCTCCTTGACGGAAACACGGGAAGGGGGAATCCCAGAGAAAACAGGGAGCCAGTAGAGGTGATTCTTGCCGTAAAGCCGAAAGATACAGAAGATGATATGGAGCGGTTTGACATGGTAGGAGAAGGAATGGTTGAGAAGGTTGGGTTAGAAGAAATTTTTAAGATAAGAAAAGAGTATAAAGATTTTCTCTGGGTTTTTGACGGCAATCACAATTCTGAATATGCCGACCTGCTTCGAAGCGAAGGGTTTACGGTGTTCGGTGGGGATTCTTTAACCGATAAAATGGAGCACGATCGCAGTTTTGGTATGTCGCTTATCGAAAAAGCGGGGCTTGACAGCCCTCCTTCGACAGAATTTCAGGACAAAGCGGACGCGCTTGCTTTTTTGGACGAGAATTACTTCAAGGCATACGTTTTCAAGCCGGATGAACCGAACGAAGAACAAGGATGGTGTACTACCGCGCCGGAAAATGATAATGACGAAAAAGCGAATCGGGAAATTTACGAGTATCTTGAATCAGTGGAAGGAGAGGGTTCATTCATTCTTCAGGAACGCCAGAAGGGAGTGGAGATAAACGTAGAGATGTGGGTGTATCAGGGAACTCCGTTTTTCGCTCATGCGAATTTCGAATGCAAAAGGAAAGACGATAAGGATTTAGGGAGGATGATTGGATGTTCTCAAGATATAGAATTCACCATCCCTCTTGACTGCAAAATACTGAACGCTACGCTTTGGAAACTCGTGAAGCTTCCCGAATTTAAGTCATTCACCGGCTTCCTTGATATGAACCTTATCGTTGCCGATAATAAATACTGGTTCCTCGAATTTTGCGGCCGGTTCGGTTATAACGCTCATCCTAACGTCTTTCTTACGCTCGCAATTTCACCGATGCAAAAAATACTCTCCGACTTCGTTTTTGGAAACACAGAGAACTTTTATGAGCACTTCAGGGGAGGGTTCGGGGCTTCGATAACGGCGTGGGTTGACAATCTTATTCCGGGAATACCTATAACGTTCGATAACGAGCAGGATGTCGCCTCAAGATTCTTTCACTTCGATACTTACACTGAGGACGGGGAGAACTACAAGATCGCGGGGTATGCCCACGAAGTCGGGGTTCAGTGCGCGCACGATTACGACTTAAAGTCAGCCGCAGAAGAGTGTCTGAAAAAAATAGAACATGTGCATTATTCGGGAATCACTCATCGGACAGACCTCAACAGAACCGATTATCTTTCAAATCCTCAAGAAAGGTTAACAGCGTGCAACGCCATGAAACTTTTTGAAAAAGATGCTCAAGATTAACATAAAAACCATACCCCATAAGGAACAAAGATACCAAACATCGGGAGATTGGTGGTTTGATTCAGATGAAAACTTGGAAATAAGGGTTTCTGACATGAAGAATCCTGTTTACGAATGGCTTATCGCAGAGCATGAAATTAACGAAGCTTTGAGGTGTAAAAAAGACGGAATTGACGAGAAAACCGTGTACGATTTTGATGTCGCTTTTGAGGAGCTGAGAAAAAAATATCCCGATGTAATAGGAAAACAAGAACCAGGAGATATGGAAAATGCACCGTATAGGAAACAACACACAGGTGCTTCTAATATTGAAATGTTATCGTGTTCTTTTCACGGGGAAGATTGGAAAAAGTATAACGATGAAGTAGAAAAATTATGAATCATGGCTTAAAACTCGACTGGAGAGCGAAGTTAAAAAGGAAAGACCCACGAAACTTCTCCCGAAAAAAGAAGTTCGGGGCGTTTCTTGATGTTTCCCAGATTCCCGATTTTGACCTTGACCCGAACCCTATTATCAAAAATCAACTGGATAGTTATATGTGTACTGCCTTTTCAAATACTTCCGTTTCCGAGGTTCAGGAGGGTGTAGAACTTTCACCGGAATACGCATATCAGAAAACTAACGTACTCATGGGCGTAAAACATTCTCAGGGAGCCGACTATTTCAAAGCACTCAAAGTGCATTGTAAGTTCGGGTGCATTGAACAGAAAGATGCGCCCTTCACGCTCGCAGACAAGGGGCAGTTCTTTGTCGAGAATTCGGATAACTGGGATACCTCGTATGACACGCAGGCATTGGTTCACAAGAAGAAATCCTATCTTATTTGCGATCAGGGGAACGATGCATTTGATTCTGCACTCATCGCCATGTACCAGTCCTACCAAACATTCAAGAACACCCTCAATAAGAGCGACCTGCGGGCAGTTTCTCACGCGATGTACTGGATGCCCGAATTTCAATATATGCAACACGGAATGATTCCCGAAAGTTCCACTTGGAATATAAAACTAGGAAGCGGACACAATGTAAAGTTGAAGGGAAAGAAAACAATCGACGGAGTTCAGTTCATTGTCGTGCAAAATTCTTACGGTGAAGGGGTAGGGGACGGAGGCATGTATTACTTCCCGCGTCAAACGTTCAATGCGTGTCATTTCGAATCGGCTACTTTCGAGGATGTTTCCTCGGATGAAGAAAAAAATAGTCAGTGGAGTTTAATGGCTCGCCTCTGGGATAAAATGTGGAATCTCTTGAAGTCGTTAAGTCAATCGTTAGGAATATGGAAACGCTAAAAAAGATTATTTCGATTATTTTAAGTTGGTTTGTCAAACCGCCCCAAATTGCCCCTGTACCGCAGGAAGTTCCCCAGACAGTAAATATCCCTACGGAGCCAGAAACGCCCCAAATTGAGCCAGTTACCCCCCCAAACTCCCCCTATTACGTCGAGAATAGTTCAAGAAAGTGGGGCGATTACCCCGAAGACAAGAAAGACCTGCTTAGAGCATTTGCTTATAAGTCATGTCAAGGAGTGCTCGAACCGCAAGTCATTCAGTATTTTTTGGCGACCCTAGAGGCGGAGAGCGGATTCAACCCTTACGCTGAAGGAAAAAATTCGAACGGAACCATTGATGCGGGAGTCGCTCAATTAAATTCCTTCTGGTATCTCAAGCCAAACAACATGACTATTCAAGACGCGAAGGACGATCCCGAAAGATGTATCACGATAATGCTTACGGCATGGAAGAACGGAAGAAAAACCGACTGGGTTACTTACAAGAACGGAAACTACCGTCTTTATCTGAAAGAGGTAACCGCGTACCTTCCCAGAATACAAAAAATGGTGTAATATGTGGATAGCTGAAGTAATCATATTCGTTGCGGTGCTTATTGTATTAGTGATTGCGCTCGCATGGAGGGAATTTAAGAACGCTCAAAAGTCGATTAGAGCGAATGAAGAAAATGGAAAAGAAGGAAATAACGAAAGGTCGTCAACCTAAGAAATAACATGGAACAAAAATATGCCGCGTGGATATAAGAGAAATGGAGAGAAGTGTATTCCACCATCTACAAAAGGAAAACCAAGTTGGAATAGTGGATTAAAAGGTTACACGAACAAAGGTTCTTTTACCAGAGAAAAGTCACTGGGAAACACACATGGGTTCAAACGCGGTATTCCTCCATGGAACAAGGGAAAAACATGGGATGAAGAGACAAAGAAAAAAATGATAAAGTTTTGTAAAAAGGGATGCACTTGTAAAAGGCATGACATTTTAGTCAACAAACTAAAAAGTGAAAAGACAAAAGGAGAAAATGGTTCGAATTGGCGTGGAGGGATAACTAGAAAAAATTTGTTGATTAGAACATCTCTTAAATCTATAAGGTTTAGAAAAAGTGCGCTTGAACGAGATAACTATAAATGCGTTTATTGTGGAGATAGAAGGGGAGGTAATTTAGAAATACATCATGTAAAGTCGTTTTCTCAATATCCCGAGCTAAGATTTGAGTTTAGTAACGTAGTTACTCTTTGTAGAAAGTGTCATAGAAAAACTGAAAACTGGGGTAGACAAAAGGTCGTGAAAATAAAAGCATGAAGTTATGGATATATCAAAATTTTGGTGGATCTCGTCAACTGGTAAAGGAGTAGCCCAAAGAATCGTCTCTCTTGTCGCGCTCATTATTCCTATCCTTTCTCTTTTCGGAATCAATATCACGCAAAGTGATGCAGAGGCGGTCATCAATGCCGGACTTATCGTCGTCTTCGCAATATGGCAGACATGGGCGTGGGCGCGGGCAAGATTCTTCAAACAGAACGCGATGGGGAAGTACAAAGAATAACATCGGGTCCCCAGTCCTTTTTTCGACCTTAAGGGCTGGGGTGTCGCCGCGAACCCTCCCGTTGAGAGAACGATCGGAGGGTTCGCGGGGGCAGAAGTTCTTTGAAATCTGGGAGTTGAGTTTTGTTATGCTATGAATAAA
>SCLI03000463.1_pt1 | contig 25300 bp, 31 predicted proteins | sample 7268041 | NCBI WGS metagenome assembly SCLI03 (sample SAMN10721081, study PRJNA514188) | viral metagenome | isolation source: depth-stratified mine tailings core A | place: China: Fankou Pb/Zn Mine tailings | collected 2017-10 | reverse complement strand
CATACCTTGCATTTGACTGAGAGCCTCTCAGAAGGAAGTTAATAAAATGATTAAAATTATAAAATGATAATTCTTGGGTTAACTTTGGGGTGAGAATGATAGGTATCTTTTGCGGTTCAAATTATAGAGAAGAGTATCCTAGAGTAATTAATGATTAATTTTGGTGAAAGCTAAAATAGAACATGGAGCAGAGAGTGATTCTCACTAAGCAATTTCATCAGGCTAAGCGAGCCGGGGATCACTACGACTGGAGAATAGTAATTGGAGACAAGGCTTATTCCTGGGCAACGAAGAAGGAAGAGCCTACACTCGGGGGAAAGTTAATCCTCTGGGAACAGCCGGTCCACACAAGAGACTATGCCTTAAGCAAGAAAGTTATTATCCCGGAGGGTCATTATGGGGCCGGGGAAACTAACCTCGTCTATGCTGCTGCGGGGAAAGCGAAGATTGATAAAGACTCTTACCACCTCTTTCTGAATAATGGTGATAAGTATTTCATTAAGAGAATTCCAAAGTACGGAGACAAGGCTTGGCTTCTTGTGAAAAATGCTGAGATTGATAGTACTGAGTTTGATAAGCTGACCTCCGCCCTCCTTTTGGGACGACCTATTAGAGAGTCTCAAGCCCGGAGGGCAATAGCCGCGCTACAATCCCATAATCTCCGCACTCCAGAGGCTATCTCCTCAATCCCGGAGGAGAAACTTGTTGACATCCTGGATGGGGCAGGATATAGTCGGTTTGATATCAGCACCGCTAAGAAGCTTAAATACCTGGCCGGTCTGCAGTATCCACTCTCAGGTAGGGTTAAGCATATAGGTCCAGTAACATCGAGGATTTTCGAGGAGCTTCGCCGTGGATAGATACGAAAGACATACTTACAGGGATCTTTCCCACAAGGACCTTGTAAGTATCCCAGACATCTATGGCTCCCATAAGAGAGACGGGGCTGCTTTCTGGATTCACTTCGATGAAGAAGGAAGCCCTCGATTTATCTCAAGACGCCCCTCCGTAACAGGGGAACTTATTGATAGAACTGAGAAACTCCCACATGTTGCTGATGTAAAGCTTCCAGAGCTAGCTAATCATGTTCTTTACTCCGAGCTGGTACACACAGGTCACCACGAATCAGGGAATGATGACCATCCCCTTCTCTCAGGTATTCTTAACTCTAACGTTGATAAGGCCATTCAGGCTCAGAAAGAGTTCGGACCCATCAGAGTTATCCTGACAGATGTGAAGAAACCGGGACTCAGTACCTTTGGAGAGAAGAGAGAACTTCTTAAACGTGCTGCTAAAATCTGGGGCAAGCCTGGAATAGTCTCCACGCCGGAAGAAGCTGAGGGCATTGATGGTGTCCTAAATCTCTTGGATCGCACTAAGCGACGCGGAGATGAGGGGGTCATCGTTACCAGTTTGTCACTTCCTGAGAATGAAAATGTCCGATATAAGGTCAAGCATCTACGCACATACAACCTTAGGGTGACTGGTATTACTCAAGAAGTCGATAAGCTCGGTAATCCGAAGCCAGGTGGTGGAGCCTTCACCCTCGCTGATAAAACAGGCAGAGACGTTGGGAAGGTCGGGACAGGTCTTTCTCGCCAAATGAGAGATGACATGTTCCGTAATCCTAAGAGATATATAGGAAAAATTATACAGGTTAAATCCATGCCGCCTACGAGACAAAAGCTCCGGGCAGCAGTTTACAACGGCGATGCCGACGGGGATATAGATGAAGTCTAACAGGTATTTAGAGAAGCTGGCTGCTCTGTTAACCAAAGAGGACCTACTGAAGCACTATGCAACAAAGCTGAGGTCGCATGGAGAGGCTCTTAATTCTCCCGTGTCTAAAGCAGCCCGGGATGCGGCAAGTAAAGGATTTGTCGCGGCAAAACGTAAGTTCGACTTAGTGTCGGGACTAGGGAAAATCAAATGATAACCCAGATTGCTACTATCATCAATAAGAAGCCAGAGCTTGCTCTTTTAGTCAAGAAGGCGGAGAGCTGGGATAACTTTCCCTGCGAGGATGTCGCCCAGACCTTTTTCTCTGCGATCCTGTCTGGTTACTTGGAGAAGACAGCAGCAGTCCCAGTCCCGGAGCACGTCAAGAGGGCGGTTAAGGTTAGGAACCTCTCCCAGCCTTCTATTGATGAGATGGTTTCTTCATTAGTGAAGAATCATCTCCCCCAAGAAGTTGAGACGGCAGACGAGCACCTAAAGGCTGCGGAGCACCTTCTCATGGAGAAGACTGCCGCAGAGGTCAGGGAGTTCTCTGAGTACTACAACTACACATTCACCGACCCTACCCTCAAGATCAGAGCAGGGCAGGAACCCATCTACAAGCAAGCGGTACTAGAGGCTATTGAGGCTCGCAGGGCAGCTATGGATGTCCCAGTGTTCGACCCGGTCTTCGCGGAGATCGAGAAGTGCGCAGAGTCGATTATTGGCCAGCCCGCGAATAAAATCCTGGATCTTATGAAGGATCTTGACGATAAGGTCGGCTATACCCAGATGGGATTCAATTTCGAGAAAGACGCTGCTAGACGCTCTGATCTCCTTGTGGATATGGGGGAGCGAAAGGTCCCTATCGAGAGTATCATACCCCGTATCGGGGCGATATCCAAGATTGTAGGTGAACCCTTAAAAACTAATAACTTACCAGAGCTCAAGGCCGTGTTAGAATCTCTGCCTAGGGACTTAAAGAGACTTGCTCTCCGATATGTCTGACGATGCTGTCTTTGAAGATCCGGCGTACTTACAGCTGGAATACGGGCTTCCGGAGGATGTAGCCTATGTTCACTCTATTCTCCAGTGGGACCCTACTCTCTTCTTCACTGACCCGGCATTTTTTCTCCATGCCGTCACAACCTTAGCAAGAGGGGAGACGGACTTCGAGGTTCTTCCCGTACCTAATTCAGTAGAGCTTGTTATCGCTCTTTCAAAGGTGAAACCTCTGCTGGATAAATATGAGTTTTCCGACTCTGTAAAAAGGCTGGTAAAAGCTCTTCTTGATGAGGACGGTATTCAGTACCCACATCCCCCATTCGTATTTTTAGACCCTAAAGAGTTCACGATCCAAGATAGTACCCTTTCCGAAAACCAGAAGAAGGCATTTCATGCAATTTTTAGTCAACCAGCCCTGCACACTGCTAGTTAGTAATAATCCCGGCAGCAACTACGTTGTCCTCGTAGGAGGGGTACCTACTCAAACAACGATGGCTACCGGGGCGGTAGCTTCCGGTGTTGTGTCTCTTACTATCGTACCGTCTTCGACGGGGGTCATGTATGTTGTTGACACTTCCGATGCCGCAATTTTCGGACCCTTTAATATCGTTTCTAAACTGACGACAGATGCTATTCAAACTATTACTGACTCCGTATTAGGGAGTTGGTACTGGGACAAAATCCAGAACACCCTCACTCTATATACCCAGACAGGCTCAGTGCTAGCAACTTATTCAGTACAGGATAGCCAAACAGTCTCTAGTAGAGAACTGACCAGCTAAAAAAAGACGGGGGAACTCTCCCCGTCTCTCAAGTGCTATGTTACATAGCCTATGTCATATCTTACTACTTCCTCCTGCTTTGTCTCGTGGTTTCGAACTGTACTGGTCCCTACCCCCCTTTCCTTTCCGGTATATGAGGTAGAGAACTCCAGATAATTGTCAGGAGTTACCGAAGTTGTATCCATCTTAAGGAAGTTAGGACGTGCGGGATTTCCTGACAGCGAGATGAACTCCAAGTTATAGTCTAGAGGTATCTTGTAGTAGATGTTTTGAAGAATGGCAAAGATATGTGTAGCCATGAGAGAATTGATAGCCAGTGTCTGGTCGAGATCTGCACAGCTTCTCTCTTTCAAATCTCCACTGTCCGATCTACCAATAGATACTATAGAATCCACTGGGAGAGGCATCACCTCCAAATCTACGAGACCATTAGCCTCCGGAAGCTGGAGGACATTGCTAAGTAAGCGATTCTTAAACCCGGCACAGATTGTCATCATCCGTATTTGCCCGAAGGTGTCCTCGTTCCCCGAGTCTATAAGAAAGACACCAGGCCACCGCATACGAATAGCGTTGATATATTGCAGGTGTGCCTGGCGAGCCTTGTTGGAATCCAGGGCCAGGACGATAATATCCCCCTCTCGAAGGTTATTGCTACTTAGCATTGTCTGCTTTTCCGGATTTGCCAAGGAGTGGCTATACGGATTGATATTGATTCCATACGCCGCCCCGTACCGAGCTGCTAGGACCTCAGATTTCTTCTTCCCCACATCAATAGAGACGAAGTTCTGACGGGTAAGATTTTTCTCTTCAACGATATCGAAGTCGTACAGATGCAGAGCCCGTGTCTCTTTATCGGGTAAACTAGCTATAAACTGAGCTATCAACGGGACGAGTCGAGAGCCGGTTCCACCACAACCAACAATATGAATATTCTTAAAGCTCGTTACAACACGGCAACAGTAAGCCATTACTTCCTCCGTCTACGATTTGACTTGGTGATTTGAGCTTCTTCTAGCCTCTGCCCTAGAACATCTACTAAACCGACCTCTCGACCACGTTTCTTATTCGGGAAGAATCGCTCAGTATGAGTCTTGCGGTAAGAGACCTGTGGGTTAGCTGCCTCTCCTAATCCGAATCTATTATGGCCGCCTCCGCCTACCTGGCTGTCGTACAGATCGCTATAGTCTTTAATACTGGGGTAGTCATCACCAAACCCGCGAATGGGGAGAGACCGTGCAGTACCAAAGAAGTTACCCGAGGCACGCTCTTCGATCTGGTTAATCCATTCCGGATTGTGCATGGATTCAAACACATCAGCGATATCCATGCTGATGAACTGTTCCGTTCCAGTGCAGAATCTCCAGGACGACGAGAACGACCCGGAATCAAGGTTGATATTCCCAATGACTCCAGAAATACCGACCTTCTTCTTATCGTCAGCGTCATCCGTCCCACTGAAAAATGCTGACATGGAGTTGTGGCTGTGGATATCCGCAATGATCGCGTAGCCGGGGAGAACTTCCCATTTGTAGGTTACACTTGCCGCCCCCACGGCTTGCTTGGGAACATGAATCACATAACCCTCTGTGGGATGATGTAGAACGTGAACAAAAGCCTCTAGGTCCGTCTTCTTAGCGCGGCAAAGCTCCCTGAAAAAGTCTACCGTCTGATAGAGAATCGACGTGGGGATTTTTCTACCGCCAGGGAAGAAAGAAGCAACGTCTGTCTTTATCTCAGTCGGCTCAGGAACAACTCGACCGTAGGGCAGAATCACTTTTCGCCCGTCCGTCATATTCATGCGCATAAAGCGGCTACCATCTTTACCATTAACTAGGAGATGAGGATACTCTTCCCCAATTCCGTTGAGAAACTCCGCCTCGTCTACTTCAGCCATGAAGCTCTTTAGTTCTTTCACTTGATGTGCCATCCTTTAATAGAGAAATTGAAGAGACTATACGGGAACTGTTCTTGCCGGGATAGATACTCGAACCATGCCCTAGGCTCTGTAAACTCAAGGGAAGTCTGGGTTGCCGGATCTTTCAAAAGGAGCCTACTCCAAAGATCGTTGTTGAATGTACTTTCAGCGTAAAGGGAAAATACTCGGTTTGCCTCTCTTAAGTCTGTCGGAGATACCTCGACATTCCTCCCTACAGAACCCATACAGACTTCGTGGGCCTCATTGTAGATATTAGGGAATGGCATGCGGGCCAACATGGACCCCCGGAGATCTTGACTCATAAGAACCCACATCTTACTGAACTTAAACTTACTATTATGCTTGGAGAACTGACTCTTGATGTAGGTCCGTGGAAATGGGACGGTATATGACTGGAGAGGGTTGACATGATCTTGGTGAGAGATCCTCACCCTTCTATCAACAAAAACCTGATAGAGAATTATCCTATCCTTCTCAATGGAGAGGGACAAACAGCCCTCCGGAAGTAAAAGAGACCGTTCTGCCGTTCTACCACCAAAGTCCTCAGAAAGCCTATCGAAGACTTCAGAAAGGTTTTTATATGAGATAGAAAACTTCTTTAGTGGACTGGTATCACTAAGACTATTATCAGTGACCTCTACTCTGTCACGAAGCATAGTAAACGAATACATCTGTTACCTCATGTTAAACGAATGCTGTTGCATCATCAAGGAGAGGGCGCACTATCTTCCTAATATTACCGAAGATTTGCTCACTGGATAAATGGGTACTATAAGCAACGCCGAGTTCATCCGCCATGTAGGTATAGTCTAAAAGTGAGGTTAGAATATCTACATCCTGTATAGTTCCGGTAGCTTCGGCTATAACCTCCTCAAGCTTTAGTACCCGAGCTTCTATTGAAAGATCCGCCAGGTGCGTATCCATCCATCTCTCCTTCTTCTAGTCAGAACATTGAGTATATCATCAACGTAGAGACTGGCTATGATATCCGTAATGTAGAAATGGTCTTCCGGGAAGGTTCCCGTAATATCCTGTGCGAGCTTTTGTGGGAAGACCGGGGGCCTATCAGGTATCTTTGATAGGTCTATCCTAATGGTAGAGCTTCCAGCAGAACACCAGGGAGCAGGTACCAGCATGCGTGAGAGTATAAGTCTCATAACACCCGAGTGTCGTTGGTAGTAACTGAAATCTTCAGACTCAGCGCGTCTTATTAGTCCTAGCTCTATAGGGCGCTCGTATACTAGTTTGATGAGCTTATCATTAGCTCGTCTGGCCAGTTCTGAAACCGTGCTAGCAGAGTACATTTCGGTTTACTCCTTAAAAAAAATCCCCTCCCAGAGTGATCCGGGAGAGGTCTTGCTTAGAGCCTATCTTTTAGCCCTTACGGCCGCTTGTCTGGGTAAAGGTCATGACGTCTTCACATTCGTCATAGACAGCCTCCATATCAGCGATGCCGGGCACAACATCCCGATACTCGTTCTTGACCCAGTCAATGGTCCGGGTGCGCGGAAGAACGTGATCGATATTGTGCGACGGGATAAGAACCTGCATGGTATTACTCCTATTTTGGTTAACCAAGGGAATTAAGACACGCTACAGTTCGTGTCATGTTATTATACCAGGATTTGGAAATTCTTCTAGTGTTAAAATAATACCGTGAAAACTACACTCTCTCGCTTTGCTACTGCTGTTCTCTCTTTAAAGGGAAAGCCTTTTAGTTTTGAAGGGTACGAGCCTTTTCAGCTTGTGTATGATACCCACACTCCCGAGATTGTTTTAAAGGCCGGGAGGCAGGTAGGGAAGTCTGTCAGCGTGGCAGGGCGCGTAACCGTCGAGAGCATTATGAGACGGTATTTCAATTCTCTCTACGTTACCCCTCTCAGCAAGCAAGCATCGCGGTTTTCCACGATGTACCTTGATCCATATCTTAACGGTAAGCTTGTCAAAAAGCACTTCCGGAATGCCGAGTCCAAGAAGAATGTCTACGAGAAATCCCTTACAACGGGATCTATCATATTCTTAGGATATGGGGAGACTGAGCAAGACGCGGACAGGATTAGAGGTATCTCGTCAGACTCAGTTCTCTTAGATGAGATTCAGGATATTGACTATGGGGCTGTCCCTGTTATCTTTGAAACCCTCTCAGCTTCTCCCTTTGCCTACAAACGAGCTAGCGGGACATCCAAGACCCTTAACAACACTCTAGAGCACTTCTGGAATAAGTCCAATCAAAGTGAATGGGGTGTAAAGTGTAACCACTGTTCTAAGTGGTCTCTCCCCTCTGATCTAGACGCATGCCTCCGTATGACGCTCTCTAAGAGTGGTCCCTCTTGCATTCATTGTGGAAGCATCATAGATGTCAGTAAGGGTGAATGGATTCGTGGCCGCCCATCCGTGCTAGAGAGTGCCGGTTATCATCTCCCGCAGATCATCTTCGCCTCTCGGACGGGACCTAAGAAATGGGGGGAACTGTATAGCAAGGTTCACTCGGGGACCTACTCCCCGGCAAAGATAGCTAACGAAGTCTTCGGCTTGGCTTACGACTTTGCATCTAAGCCTATCTCGATGAGAGACTGTTTAAACTGCTGTAACCCAGATTGGAGGGAATTTGAGAAAGGATTCCCGTCAGACACCCGCTCTATGATAACCTGTGTGATGGGCATAGATTGGTCTGTAACAGCTAGCGAAGTCTCTTTTACGGTCATTACCATCTTCGGGGTGGACTACAATGGAAAGATGTTCCTTCTTCACTCCGAGCGCCTACAGGGGGTCGATATCTTGGAGCAGGTCGCTATCGCAGCTCATCTCTATAGACACTACAACGTCTCTGCAATAGGGACAGATCGGGGAATGGGCGTACTCCAAGGACAGATGCTTGTTCGAGAGTTTGGACAGGAGCATGTCTTTATGTTACAATATGTCTCCGGTAAAGAACGGTTGAGATGGGATCAGATCGGGGGTTATTATGCTATCAATCGCACGCAGGCGATAGATAACTTCGTCTATACCCTCAAGCAAGGACGTTCTCGGTTTGAAACCCCCTGCTGGGAGAAGACAGAGAACTTCTGGGTAGACGCCATGTCGATCTACGACGAGGAGACCTTATCGGGGATGAGGGTATACCGCAAGGACCCTAATCACCCAGACGACTGGTTGCACAGCTGCGTCTTTGCCCAAGCAGCACTAGAGATTCTGATGTCTACGGATCATGGCGGGGACCAGAGCTTTGATACTGGTCCAGGTAATACAGTAATTAACGAGCGACTAGAAGATATCATCGATTGGGATTAAGAGGACACAAATGAGTGACGAAGCTAAACTTAAGACGGAAGAAGCGCCGGATGGCGAGGTTAAGTTAACCGAGGATGAAAAACTGGCGATCTTTGACAAACTCCTCTTTGAGGGCGCCTACACAGAGATCGTTACCATAGGTAAGCAGACCTCAGTGGAGTTTAAGACGCGCTCCGCCGACGAGATTGTCCTGATTGGACAAAACCTGGAGGCACTGAAACCCACCTCGGACTACTTAGGTGTTGTGTATATGACCCTCCTGCAACTGTCCTACGGGATATTGAAATTTAACGGTAGAGACCTCGGAGAGTTGCCCCCCTATCCAGCAAGATTCAACTTCTTCAAAAAGTTCCCGTCTGCGGTTATTGATGCCCTTCAAGACGGTCTTGCTAAATTCGACCGCAAGGTTAACTCCGCAATGGAGTTCTCCAAAGAGGGTTTTTAAAAAACCCCTGGGAACGACGGAGGGTCAAGCTACACCTGAAAGGGTTGACCCTTCCGCCTAGGGGTAGTATCCAGGATTACGTCCTGCAGAAGGCGGTAGCGGATGAAGAGGTTATGGAGATTGCTAGGATGCGACTCCTGTCTCTGTCTGCCTATAAGCAGGGAGAGTCTGCTCAAGAATTCAATAGGATCGTGTCTAAAGCCTGGGACACGTTCTTCACGGTAGCCACCGGGGAAAATCCGAGAGCAAAGGAGGAAGAGGCTGAGGCACGCCTCATGAAGTACTACAAGGATGTTGTGAGCAAATCCAAGCTGACGGCCCGGAGATCTGAGAAGGGTCTTACTGTTGACGGGTATGAGATACTCTTGAAGAATGATTAACTATTTTACTCCTGTTCTAGGAACACAAGCCTTCAGTGGGTTTGATCCTAGCTATATTACCCCCGAGTCCTATGCCCCCTACCGCGCTAATCCCGGGCAGGCGCCGCTGTCTCAGATGTATAACCCGCGTAACTTCGGAGCCGGGCAGTACTTGGTTGGGCAAGACCTACCGTGGTCGCCATTTGCAGCCCAGAGCGCTGACTATAGTCGTGTTGCATTTCTCCGCTCCCAGGCTACCTACCGTCCTTCAGATACGTTCATGGGCGGGATGCAATCCGTTGGTGTCCCTCTAGGAGCCGCTTATCTCGCCTCAAGGATAGCTTCCGCTAATATGACGAGGGTTAGTGTTGCTAACCCTATCTATCGGTCCATCGGCGGTCTCTTTGCAGGAGAGGAAGGCGTTAAGTGGTCAGCCTCCGCTGCCATGGGGAACAGAGTAGGCTCTACCGTTGGTCGGGCCCTCCTCTCCCCCCTTGACAGGCTGGGTGTTCTGGGAGAAGGGACAGCGGCCTCTGTGGGAGAAGGGATAGGCGGACTTGTAGGGGCCGGAGCCGCAGTCGGCTGGCCGTTCCTTTTAGCCTCAATGGCTAGCAAGGTTGCAAATCAGGCGGTCTTTAGGCCCTACGGGAATATCCGCGCTCTCCAGAATACTATTGGCCAGCTTTCATCCGGCATTTCCTTTGCTGGCATAAATGGGTATGCTAATTCGGGGCGTGGTTTAGGGTCAATCGGCTCAGCGGAATTAGCGTCATATTCAGATGTACTGGGTGCGAGTAACTCCACTTTCACGCAGACGTCTGTCAATAAGATCTTATCCCATGGGATACAGGAAGGTCTTTTTAACAACGTCAACTCTATTTCTCAGATGAAGGAGAAGTTGAAAGCGGTTACCAAGACTGTCAAATTTGTTATGGAGATAGGCAACATCGCGGCGGGAGAAGCGACCAAGCTTGTCGCCAATATCCAGGCGGGTGGTGCCTCGGTGCGTAATGGGGCGGCAGCTACCTTCCTGAAAGATATGGGAATATCTTCCTCTATCGCAGGTACGGATATGAGCCAGCTCTATTCCACAATAGGCCAACAGGGGAGCTATTTCTACCAAGCAGCTGGACTTGTCCCTGATGTCGGTGCTGCAACGGCTATGAAGATCTACAGCGGGTTTTCAGCGGCCTATCGCGGTGGCAGTATGCCTAACTCTCTTCTCGCCTCTATGGGTGGTGTAGGAGGGGCTACTCAGTCGGCTCTCCAGGGGACTGTCCAGCTCGGACAGACCCCACTTGCGTCGATTCTCGCAGCGAACAGATACATGACCGGGAAGGGGAATGGTAAGCTAGGCATGGTTTCCGCTACAACCAACTATGCGTCCTGGCTAGCAGGTAATCCCCTCGCTCGTTCTGGTGAGATGGCGCTCCGAGGCTCTATGTTAACTTCCAAGCTTCTTCAGAGCCCGCACATTGTGGCGAAGATGGTGAGAGAGCAACTTCGATATGTCCCCACAGATCTCTGGCAGAATAAAGACGGTTCCATTAAAGAGGGGGCCGCGATGACGGCTCTTATGGGGATGGGGATCAGTGAGAGGGACGCTCGTGCTATGGTGTATAAGAACGAGGCTGACAACTCACGAGGAGGAATAGCTCAGACAATCAAGGGTACCGGGTCATACGATATTCTTCTCCATGAGAAGAGAATGGCCAATGACTATCAGACGTTCGGGGGGCACCTTTCGTTTATACCCGGGGTTTACAAGGATTTTGGGGGTATAGTTAGAAAAACTGGGGACATGGTGAAGTGGTGGGCTAGAGATGTGTCTCATCCTCTGGACAAATGGATGAATACCTTTAAGTATGGAGAAGAGAACACTATAGCCAAGGAAGCGATTGCCAACAGAGCAAAGGTAGTCGCGCTTGGACAGACTAAGGAGTGGGAGGCCGGGAAGTCGGTCATCTTGAGCGAGAGGTATAAGACGCCCTCAAGCGCGCATGTCTCTTTTATGGACTCCATGCTGTTCCTAGGTGGAACGCCGAGCTTCGATAAATATGCTAGTGAGAATAAGAAACTCGTAGCGGAAATCTCCGCTAAGGCCGAAAAAGATCCTGCTAAGTACGAACATGCCTTACGTACTCTGAAAAGTGGTACCCCTAAAGCTATTCAAGCTCTTATCTGGCATCTTACGGGGAAATCCATCTCTACTAAGCAGGCGGAGGACTTGAGGAAAGGGATCGTTTCGAACCAGATTCGGAAGAGTAAGGCGTGGTACACATCTCTCTCCGGGCACGATTCTCATAAGATCTATCTTGAAAACCTAAAGGCTGAGGCCGGTAGTGAAAAAGCCCAACACTGGCTGGAGCACCACGCGGGTCTTATGAAGGAGAACCGGTGGGTCGGGGTTTCTCATGGACTCCTTACTGCCGCTGATGCGACTACAGCCGGGATAGCCGCTTTCGGACGACTTAGTTATGACATCCACAACCATCCTAACTTAATTACTGGAGCTAGGAAAGCTGCGGACCTAAAGGAAGCAGACCACCTATTCCATAAACCGTTTCATCATATGCGTACTCTAGTGGACTACATCAAGAAGCATAAGGTCCACTTTGGGTTCGAGCAGCATAAGGGACACTTTTTTGACTATGGTGGGAATATACAGCACGATACAACCATTGGGTCTATGGTTAAGGACGTTAAGGATTGGTTCGAGAGTTCTCATAAATCTAAGACCGGGACTCTTGCAGGCTCCGTAGCTCAAGGACTCAAGGAGATGCATGTCAATACCCCCGTTGTCCACCTGAATGCGGGGACCGTTCACTTTGGGCCCGGTGCTAGTAAGACCGAAAGGATCAGGGCACTGAATAATTTCTTACCCGGGGGGATGTGATGAATGTATTCACTAAATTAGAACCACTAGATCCGGGAAAGCTCCTTACGACGCAGATAGATAATATCTTCCGTCCACTGAGATATCCTACCTGTATCTTCGTTCCTATGCAGTTCGGTGGGGTTCTTAACCAAGGGACCCTCCTCCAGGAAAAGGTTGTTCTAGGCTTTACGGAGATGACTCCTTGAGTTTAAATCAGTTCGCGGGATTAACCACCCTCCCCTCGTCTTTGGGTCCCATTCCTACGAGTAACTCCTCTCTTCTCATTCCTCAAAATGAGAGATTGGCAACTGTTCGTCCAAGAACAGCTTTACCGGGAGAGGCCCATCAATACGCTTACTTTAAACTGAGGAACTACACGTCAGCCAAGACCACCACACATTCCTCGATGAAGGGTATTCAAAATGCTCTTACGAATACAAACGGGCCGGGGTTTGCTTCCTTTCTTCTTCAACACTTTGAGTTTAGACAAGTGGAGAGGACCCAGCTCGTCGCTGTTTTCGGAGGAGGTGTAGCGGCTTATTTCTTCGGTACTGACCCCATCATGCTCTCCATCAACGGCATGCTAGTGGATGATATCGATAACCAGTGGTTTGTTCAGTTCGGGATTGCTTATAACGAGTTCATGCGAGGTACTGCACTGGCTGCCGCCCGCGAGGAGTTGGACTTATTCCTGCCGAGCATGCAGATTACCGGCCCCATACTAGATTTTCAGGTCAGCCAGGATGCAGCTCGCTGGACAGATATCCCGTTTTCGTGTACTATACTAGTTCAGAAGTTCGCTTTTAGACCCGTTATTTCTGGTGGGCAAATCCTAGGGCCAAGTATCTTTACCCAGGGGTCTGGCCCGACGCTTTCTATGAGTGCGATTCAGAACTCTAAAGCGGCGGTTATTTCTGGGCTCGGAGCCGCTCCTGCTATTAATGCTCTTGCGGTGTCTGGACTTGCAGCTCAGCTGGAAACATTTCAGCCCAGCGTTGTGATTCCATCTCATGGATTCGTGAATACACCTTTTTCTAAGGTATTTGGATTTATCCAAGCGTTCTCAGGCTACGTACAGAACGTGTCGAGTTTTATCCAGGCTGCAATACAGAGCTCTGGCATAGGTACGCTATCATCCATGATAGCCCAAGTCGATGCCGGGATAATCCAAATAGGCGCTGGGGTAGGATCGGCTATCGGGAGCCTGGACAGTCTTCTAGGTAATACTATCGCTACGGTAGTGGGCGTTATTAGTCCTCTCACATCACTGCCGTCTGTTTTAGCACAGGCATTCTATTACCCACTAGCGAACCTACATAATTTGTCTTTTAGTTTTAGTAGCTTTATAAATCAGGTGACGAACTTGCCAGCCAACTACGTACAGAATACGAAATCCATGTTTGGAGCGGATCTCTCTCTGGTAGTGCCACTTATCCCGCAGGCGCCGTACAATGCCTCCGCTACCCTTAACGCAGGGCTCTCTGGCGGTTCTACTGGCTCTAATAGTGCCGCGATCCTATGATTAGATCAGATGCCACTACTTACTCTCTGCTTCACGTCATGGACACGGTACCCAGCACCCTCCCTGCACAGAAGCAATATATTGATAGTATCTTGAGCCCATCCGTACCTGTTACAATGGCAGACTGTCAAACACAGCTCGGGCTCCGCATTCCTCTTCAGGATCTGTACGAATATGCGGGTATGCAGACTGTCAATGGTGAGACCGTTACTTCTGCTCTCATCGCTACTCAGGCCGCAGCCGGGACTTCTATCGTAGGGGTTCGGTCAGTTTCTACTTGTACAGCGGCTGGCGGGTTATGTCAGACCTGCTTGTCTTCCTCTGGTCTTACTGGGACAGTCGGGCTTGACGTCCGAATACCAGTAAGCGACCGGTCTCCTTATGTTAATTTTCTAGCAGGTACTTATACAGGTTCCTTGTTTCAGATGCAGTCCCTGCCTGATATAGGGCTTTTGCCAGTACGGAGAGATCTTTACGATCTCATTGTGCAGCCTCAATTGAATACATTCCTGATTCAAGTACTACAGTTATCCTCTGCGAATTACTTCGAGAATATTCAAGATTCCTTTGAGCAGTTCCTCGGCCTAGCTCTTACCTACTGCCTCAACAATGGTTAATCTCACTTCAATACCCCTGGCAAGTACAAAGATCCCCTTAAGTGGGGGAACCACGCCGTTTGGAACACTCCCCACTCCTGTCATCCCCGGTCTCTCTCTGCCGGTATCATCGGTAGGGGCCCTTTACGCTGCGAATCTTCCCCCTCTCTCTTCGACCAGTCCTTTCAACGGCTCCTATCTTCCGCTTCCACAGAATATTACCGAAGGGAGTATACCTGTAGGATCTGAACTTACAGAGATTAAGGTAGAGGTCTACATAGAAGGAGTTCAGATTCCCTTCGTTTCCGTCTTCTTGAGGGAAGCCATGGGAGAACTTCCCTCTTGCACTATAGAAATACCTCCTTCTCCTAATTGGCTTCTCTTAGACCAATCGTATTATCCCAAAGTACATATCTTCGTTAATGGCTTTATGAAGTTTTATGGGTATGTCAGTGCTGTTGGGTATAGTCGGACTGCGATGTCTGCTAATACTATGCTGACATGTGTACACCGCTTTACGCACATGCAAGAGATTGCCCAAAAATATTCAGGGGCTACTAATATTGGCGGTAACCAGGACGCGACCGGAACTGCTCCATTTACCAATCTCTCTACAGCCCTTCTCAATGCTTTCGAGGGACTAGAGCCAGGGGTACCGCCTCCGACACCTAACTCCATCCCTCCAGCGGGAGACACCTCTATCTTTAGAGGTGTGGGCTCAAACTACCAGAGTTATTTGAACAACCGCTGGCTCGGTATCCCTGGAGTTCTCATTAATTACTGGAACCAGGCTAAGGTGTCTTCTTTCCAGAAGACTTCTATCGCCCAGGCTATGACGGAGCTATACATTCCTCTCGTAGAGAATGGTCTGCAGTTCTTCCAGACACTCTCCGGACATCCTTATCTAGAAGCCCTGGCCTCCCAATCCCCTTCGATGCATTGCGGGAAGAAACTCTACACTCCGCCGACCCGGCAGGGCTTCACAATGTCGAGCTCGAAGTCAGTCCTTTCCCTTCTCCCCTCTACGCTGAATCTAAGCTTTAGCAATGAGATGCACTCGGTCTTTTCAGTGTATAAACAAATTTTGGGAGATGTTGATTACAGTATGGAAGTACTGAGCATGCCGGTGTCGTGGGCCGCCTACGGCGTCGATCCTATAGAGACAGTGGTTCACCCCATCATGCCACTATACTACTCCCCTAGTTGTAATGTAGTGTATCCCAATATGCTTATTAGAACGGATATCAATTTTGACAACTGGAACATGCCGACTCGGTTTGTTGGTGTTGCCAATATGGCCTTGGGAGAAGCGGAGTCACCGACTAACCCAGGGTTACTTATAAGATCGCCCGCCTCAGTAAGACAAGCTGTAGCGGCGCAGGCAGCGGCCAAGTCAGGCACTCCGGGAGTTGGTAATCTTGCGCACACTCTTCAGAGAAGTTATGATGCCGTAGGAGCTCACGAGTTAGGCACCGGAATTCGCCCGTTTTTCTTTCAAATACCTCAATGGATGGTTTGGATATTCGAACAAGAAAACGGGCAATACATAGCCGACAGTACAGAGATACAGACCAACTATACTAAAACTATGGAGAATATGTGGGCACAGATATATCCTAATGCCCCGCCCTCTCTCAATCCGTGGAACCTTTCCGCCAATGGGTTGTCAACTACCTACCCCCAGAATGCATACGTTCTTTCGTCGTTGTTCGCCTACGCGGACTACATGTATGCCCTCTCCTGTCTTTCTTCTAAGACTGCTCGGGTGGAATGTCTTTTTAACCCCTACATAATCCCAGGCTACCCTATGGATGTCCTGGATTCTAGCCCATATGGGACGTCTTTTCACGGGTCTGTCGATGCTGTGCAGCACTCTCTAACACCAACATCTGCGGTCACCAGTATCGAGCTTTCCTCTGTTATGACCTATGAGGAGCTAGGGCAGTACTTCTATCCGGCTCTCCAACCGTGGCTGGCTTATGCTCTCGGTATAGCGGGATTCCCATCCTTAGTAAATAACCCTAAGGGGGTCCAGATTGCAAATCAATTTTATTACCAGGTATTCGGGGTAGGGTGTATCCCACCGGAGGCCCTATACGACTTTACCTCTAATACAGCGAAGGATTATGGTAACATAAGTTCTTACTCAGAACTTCTCTCAGTCCAGCGCCCCTGCATGACATTGAAGGAGGCAGAGGCCCAATATAGCCTCACCTTCATTAGCCTGGATAGACAACTAAGTGGCCAATCTAATTACGCAACGGGGGCTTACGTCCAGACGAGTGGAGCACTTTTTGAATTCTCCCAGTCTAAGTTTCTGACTTACCCAACAACCGGAATTTGCAACTATGGCTCAGCCTCTCAATCCACAACGACAAGCATCTAGTATGGTTGTCATGCCGAAAAGCGTCGTACCATATATGAGTACGACCAACTCGGCCTGTACGTGTTTTATCTTACAACAATTTAGTCTTAATGTACAGACATTAATGCTTGACTATACTAGACGCATCCAGTCCGAGGCTCCGATCTATGCCTAATATTGATTACGCTGCCTTTAAGAAAAAGGATCAGGAACTATACGACATTTGGGCTAAGACCAAGTCAAGAGAGGACTTGTCTCGACTTGTTAACTCTTTGATGCCTATTGCGGGGAAGGAGATCCAAAGAGCTTCTGGGACCCTCCCACAAAGTGCGCTGACATCGGAGGCTAAGAAGTGGGTTATACAAGCTATTAAGACGTACCAGCCGGGACGAGGAGCGGTTCTTTCGACTCATGTGACTAACTATCTACAGAAAGTCAGGCGGCTCAATTATACCTATCAAAAGGTTGCCAGACTGCCGGAATCTCGTCAGCTCCAGTTTACCGAGTTTAATAATGCCAAAACGTGGCTGGAAGAGACGCTAGGCCGAGAGCCAACGGAGGAAGAGCTGGCTGCTAAACTTGGCTGGTCGAAGAAACAGACTGTGAAGTTCCGGGAGATGATGTTTAGAGACTGGGGGACGACAGGGGCGAGCTTAGACAGCCCCTATCACGAGTACGACACAACTCCAGCCTTTATGAAGGAGTTGCGGTCTCTACTTACAGAACAGGAGGCTAAGCTGATGGATCTGATTCTTGGAGACGAGAAGGCAAGTAACGCTGAACTGGCCAGAAAAATGAACACCAGCACCTCGATGGTCTCAGTTCTCAAGGCATCTATTAAAAAGAAAACAGAGAAGGTCAAGCATCTCTTATGACGGGCCCAGAAGAACTTACGAATGCCTATACCCTTCTGATAGATTACCTTCAGGGGATATCAAGCTATAACGAGGATGCATCTAATGTTCTCCCATCCTTCGCTGACATCGCCGGGCAATTCACGAATAATCAGCTCTACGTAGAGGCTCTTCAGAGATCCGCGACGGAGACCTCCATAGCTGTCGGAATGACCGCACAGGCTTGTGATATGATCCAAGCTATTATGAGGGAGGCGGTGCTGAGAGGGTTTTCTAAAGCGGAGTACTATACCCTAGGGGCATCTACTTCTAATAACGATATTGCCTTCTTTAGTAACAGAATGTACACGGAAGCCGGAGCCCTTTAGTGAATAACCCACGTATAGGTATTGCACAAAACTTACCACAAGGAGCTACTTATGACCTTAGTCTTATTGATTTTGGTATTCAGCTATTTCCTACTGGGATCATAACTTTCGACTTCGGAACGGAGCCGAGAAGCGTTACTGGAATCCAAAAACTGGCACAAGTGTATCTGAAGTGCCTTCTCACTGAGAAGGGCTCGGACCTTATTAATCCCAGCTATGGGACAGGGTTCTACGCGGCTATGGTAGGGGGCAATAGGCCCTTCTCTAATAGCTCCCAGGCCCTGGCGTACGTGCAGCAGTTTATCGATGACGCCACTCAGCAAGTTGTATCTCTCACAACCGGGAACGACCCCGCGTCGACGTTAAAATCTGTAACGATCTCCTCAGTAGTCATCAACAGCGATGCCCTTCAGATCGGCTTATATCTTCTCTCTCAGGCAGGTATAGGCGCTTCTATCGCCGTACCTCAGCCCCAGCTATCTATGAGTACTCTTTAATGTCTAGCTTTTACTCCATACTGGCAAGTCTACAGCCAAACGCGGCCGACGTACAGGCCGGGGAGATTTTCGCTCAATCTTACCTCCAGGCACAGTTTCCCAACGTAGATTTCCGTGACGGGACGGGGATTTACGACTTGGTAATCCGTCCTATGGGGTCGTTCGCTGCTCTTATGAAGGCTGCGATGGAGTTCTATTTTGCTAACTATACAATTGCAGGGGCTAGCGACACCACTCCCAGTGCCTTCATTGATGCTATTATGTCTAACTGGTTCTCAACGAGAAATATGGGAACTAATGCTGTCATCAATGTAAATCTCTACTTCGCATCTTCCGTAAATGTTACCTTGACGACTGCCATAAACTTCAGCCCGGATAATTCTACTATCTTTAATCCGATCTCTAATGCTGTTTACCCGGCTTCGATGTTGCAGTACGATTCTTATTCCCAAGAATATTACCTGAATGTCAATCTGCAGGCTGCGAGTGTTGGTAGCCAGTATAATCTAAGCTCTGGGGACCTCCTCTACTTTACAAACTTTAACCCCTTCTTCCTCAGAGGGACGATTAACTACTTAGTGAGTAATGGTACGGATACAGAGACTAATACTCAATTTATCCAGAGAACCCAGGCCGGAATCTCGACACGGAATCTCATCAATCGCCCATCTATTGAGTCCTTTATCACGACGAATTTCCCGTACGTTACCGATGTTACGACAGTGGGGTATGGTGACCCTCAGATGCTGAGGGACACTATAACAGTGTTTGTCAATGCTCTGGGTGATGTGTTACAGCTGCATGTGGGTGGGATGATGGATATATACTGTTACGTCCCGGTCACAGAAACGACTATTCTTATGCAGCTAGACGACAGCGGAAATGGGCTCTTACAGGGGCCTATTTATTCCGTAGCCGTAGCTCCGAGCGGGACAAACACAGGTACCCTTCCTAGCTCCTCTACATTCACAACGGGGAGTAGCGGGACGATATCGTCTAGTGGCACGGTGATACCTTCTGGCGACGTAGGGTTCTCTCAGAATCAAGTGCTCACACTGTCCTTTTCTGCGTCTGCATCGGGGCAGACAGTTAGTATAGACTATTCTTACTTCCAATACATCACGGATATACAGACGGGGGTTTCCAGTACTACTAATAAGGTCATCTGCGCAAACCCTCTTATCAGGGCTTTTAATAGCTACTTCCTGACCATCAATATAGGGACGTATTCTCAGGGGTCTATCTCCCCAACACTTCTCCCTATCGTTCAGAACTATATTAGCTCTCTTGCACCAGGACAGGCATTCATCGTGTCGGACTTGCTTACCCTCTTAGGGATTCCTCAAGTTGCCCTTCCTGTGACCGTGGAGTACTTCCTCACTAAGACCGATCTTACGTCGGAGCTGGGCACATTCTCAGATGTCCTGGAGCCACCAGATGACACTTATGTTTTCTATCTGTCCTCATTCGCAGTGAATCCGATCTCACTTCCTACCGGACCTTATAGCTCCTAATGTTCTCCTATCCGCAGGGCATAATTACCCCTAATACAAACAAGGGACAGCTGTACGGACTCTCATCATTTTGGTCTACTATGATGAGTGAGTCCGCACTTGTCGACGGTGTATTATCTGTGGGCGCCTTTGAACTAGGACTCATCTATTCCGCTCTCATACAGAACTGTAGTGCTATCTCCCTGAACTCCACACAGACCTATCTTAATAAAGAGATTAGTCTTCAGTTCTTCTCAGAGGGGGATCTTACTGTCCCACCAGGACTTGTTGATGCGCAGTATATTGTGGATCGTCCTTACCTCCCCACCCTTATCCTGGAGAAAGATGTTCACTTCACGATAGAGAACGGCCAATTCGTCACGTTCCTTGTCGACCCATTTACTCTACCATTTTCTACGAGGACTACGGCGAGCGGTGAGGAGCTTGCTCTCTGGTTTGTGAATACTAAGTTTGACGAGCAGTACCTGTACAACAATTATGGCAGGATGCTGGACATCCCCCCCCAACCTTCCTCTGACACATACAAAGCATTCCTGCAAGCCAACCTGTTCATGTTCACCTTCGGACCGAATATCTCCGTTCTTCAGTCCGGGATAAACATTGCTATCGGACTACCACTCGCACAGTATAACGATGAAACCGTTATCAACACGTATACCGCGAGTAATGAATATGTTGTCATAACGAATATGACTGCCTACTCCGTCCCTTCCTCCACGGGTCTTACTGTTCCTGTCGGTACGACCTTCCAGCAGGGAGATCCAATCTTCTCATCAGCGATAGGTATCTTTGACTATCTTATTAAGGATAAGTGGTGGATTGGTTACGCTATTCCCTCTCAGCTTTCCAACAACGCTCCTCCGACGATTGCTCAAGAAGGGAACTGGGTGGATCAGGTCATGGAGAATTACCTGAAGTACCACACCTTTCTTATCACCTTTTCCTCGGGAAATGTATCGAATGTTCAGAATATACTAGAACTTTCTAACCTCGCAGTAAATGCTATACCCTCCTATACGTATGCTTTCGTTTTTCTCTCTGTACCTACAACAGAGGTATTCAACCCTATTGATACCTTCTCATATCAGTATGCTATGCCGGGATGCGAGAAGTACTCCCGTAGAGTTGAGATGAATCGTTCGAAGGGGGTACTTTACAGAGGCTGCCCAAGGTTTCAAAGAGATGACATCCCTAGCGATATCTACAACCGAGATTTGGGCCAAGGGAGCCTTATCTCCTCTTTCAGCGACAGCTCGACTGGAACTTCGGGCGTGCTCTTCCCTCTAGGGGAAGTTTCTCTTTCACCAAGAGAAATTGGCTGGAAGAATGCTATCTTTCTGCGTAATGTCCAGTCCCCTAGAACCAGGGGGGAATTATCTTGGACGAGAGGTTACCAAGACCCGTCTCTAACCTCTACTACTGTAGACGTCAGCCCAATGCCGGGATACTCTTCGTATATCGTTATAACACAGGCCGACTCCGCCCCTCAGTCTTCCCCTCAAGAGGTGACCGATTACACTATAAGCTCCACAGGGCTAGTTACGTTTACTACTGCTCCGACAGGAGGTGTTAATCTATACTGGAGTGGCTCGGCGCAGTACGGGACTCAGCTCCCGCTTTCCGGATCTTCAGTTCTCTTCGGAACCGGGGACGGGACAACCACTCAGTTCCAGCTTACTTACACATTCGTTGCCAATTCCTCAGAGTCAAACCCTGTCGACTATCACGGCTGGAATCCTTTTGCTCCGTTAATCCCGCTCTATTTGACTACAGCGGAGTACCTGGAACAATATATTACACTGACCGGGTGGGAGACGATAGTGGAGGCGAGTTCTGTTCCGACTCCCACGGCACCTACCTACCTTCAGTGGTATATTCCGGAGAGTGCCTATGCCATACGAAGCCCCAGTGGGGTCTTGACAGGAGCTACCCTTCATATATATAATATATTAGACAATATATACTCAGTTAACCTCGTGGTTAGCGACGACACAACTTCTAATGAGAATGCCTTCTTCGGTAAGCCAATAGCAGAAGGTAACCTGTCATATGATGCCCTGGCCCCATTTTACAGGGGAGGCGCGGCGGCCTTCGGTAACCCGATGTACTTCTCCCGTGACAGGAATTCCGATACCTACTCCGACTTCAACAACACATCTGTTTCCGCTACTAGAAACGGATTCAACTTATCAGGATCAGCCTCGTGAAATACATAGAAAGAGCAACTAGAACCGGACACCTTCTCATCCGCGAGTTAGGGACTGGAAAGATTCTCGTGGATAAAAAGAACATCATAGTTCAAGAAGCGAACTACGCTTACCTTCTCGGCCTGTACGAGGCTTATACGACGAGTCCTATCACTACATTACAACTGGGCACCGGTGGGACACTAGATGCAGCGGGGTTAATCCCAATTATCCCTGAGGCCAGTCAGGAACAGCTCAACAACTATCTTCTTACATTGACGACCTCCGCGCCCGCACCAGTATCCTCGGATACTTCCATCACCTTTTCTGCAAACCTACTTACCACACAGGGAAACGGGGCGGGGATCTCCGAAGGGGCTCTCTTTACCGCTTCAGGTGTTATGTTTAACTACCTCACTTTCCCAGCCATTCAGAAGACCGCGTCGTTTGGTATTAACTTTCAATGGACAATTAGCACCTAATGCAACTCCAAATCCAGCAAAGACTAGAGGGGGCAAATCCGGTTGTTGTTGCAACGCTGAACGACTTCTCTCCGCTCCCTCACGGAAATGTCTTCATCTACGAAAATAATGGGGATACCACACTGGGAGACTATGTCGGAGTGGCTTCTCTCGATGAATACCTCTCTCTGAATGTCTGGACCGGTCAGACAGTCGTTTATGGTAACCGCTACATGCTGTATCCCACTGCTCGATTCATCCTTCTTCCTGGTCAGTACGACTTCGTAAAAACCCTCATGACTACCCTCCTCTCACAACTTCAAACCTCGTATACGTCCACTTATCCACTCATAACAACACAGACATTATGAATGTACAAATCACCCAGACTGTTGAGGGGACTACGTTTTACGCCCTCATTACCCTAACGAGCATTGCACCACTTCCTCATGGTTATGTATTCTTGTACGCCAATACGGGAACTAACAACCTTGGGGCGTTCCAAGGCGTAGTGAGTGCTGCGGATCTCAACCGCTACCAGAAGTGGAGCGGGCTAGCCGTCCCGACTTTTGCTAACGCCCTTCTCCTCTATAACCAAGCTAAAATAGAGACAAGTCCGTCTACGATGCTAGACGACATTACCCCCACTCTCAACGCTCTGTCGGATCTCAAAACTGAGTTTCTGACAATCACCAAAACCGAGATTATCACCATATGAACAAGTACTTAGAGAAAATTGCTACTGACGGTATCCATATTAAGCATCCCGGTCTTCTTCATAAGAAGCTTGGTATTCCCGAGGGACAGGAGATCCCCGTAAGTCTTTTAAAGTCTACGAAGGCTAGGGCCATCAAGGAAGGTAATAAGAAGCTCGAAGAAGAGGCAAATTTTGCACTAACTGCTAGGAAATGGAAGAAGTAACTTGAATAAGTACCTCGTCAAGATAGCCCAGAGCTCTGCTCTCCGAGACTTCTTCGGGGATGAGATGCACGGCGGCGTTGGTGACAAGACCATCGGTGCAGCAGGCTTTGCGGTGCCTAGTTTGCTTATGTCCCACGCTATGGCTAAAGCAAAGACTGACAAAGGGCAAGCGCCTAAGACCAAGGAGATAGCCGGGACCAACGCAGCAAGTGGGGCGGTGGAGGGGGCTCTCCTAGCGCTCAACCATCGCGCCAAGAGTGGCCCTCTAGGGGAACTTAAGAGTTGGACCGGGCGAGCAGGCAAGACAGGCATGGGAAAGCGCATGGGTGTATATGCCGGTGCGATGGGCGCCATTGACGCTGCTACTGGAGCCATTGAGTCAGAGCGGATGAAGCACAAGCTGCGGAGAAACTCGTAATGTTCCAGATTGAGAGTGGCTTTGTTCCCGTCCAGTATTACACCCAAAGTGACCCTTACTATTATACAGTTGACAATCGCCCCCTCCAGGATCTTGCGGCGAATGACTCTGTTCTAGCCAGCGGCGTAGATATGAATCGAGCCATGTTGACTGCTGGCTTAACAATCACTCCAACCGCGTCTGGTACCTATGCTTTAACGCCGGAACAGCTTCTAAACAGAGTTTTGACTGTGACCGGTGCAGCGACTGGGGTAACGCTTGAACTTCCCTTGGCAATCCAGAGTTGGATTGTGGTTAATGATTTAACCGATGCACTCACTGTAACCATGACTGGCACAACAGGTACCGTGTCTATTCCTACCGCGAGCTTTTTAGAAGTCTTCAGTAATGGTTCGATCTTTAATAGTCTATAACTGAGCACCTATGTCAACTTCCGTTGAAACTTTGTTCGTCCCAGTCCGCTACTATACGGCTCAAGATATCTATTATTATCAGGTAGATAACAGGCCGCTGCAGGACATCGTAACTAACCTCACAACTCTTGCGGAGACTACTGATACTCTATCACAGACAGTGACGGGCGTCGCTGACATCTCTCTTGCGAGCGGTGTGTCCGTATCCATCCCAGAGGCGAGTGGGCAGAACGCTGTTATCGTCTTTACTGGGACACTGACTTCTCCATGCACCGCCGTTTTCCCTTCTGGTGGGAATCAGAGTTGGGTTATTAACAACCAGACGAATGAAGATGTGTATGTGTCTTATGTCGGTAGTGCTAATAGCACTCTTCTAGAGAGCGGATATATTGCTCGATTCTATACCGACGGAACTAATATGGTCGGTAATGTTCCCGCTGGACTAGACCAAGCGAATACCTTCAGTCAACCGCAGGTTTTTGCTGGAACTGTAGACGTTAGTGGTGGAGCTACTTTTGCTAGTACATTAGACGTTAGTGGTGGAGCTACTTTTGCTAGTACATTAGACGTTAGTGGTGGAGCTACTTTTGCTAGTACATTAGACGTTAGTGGTGGAGCTACTTTTGCTAGTACATTAGACGTTAGTGGTGGAGCTACTTTTGCTAGTACATTAGACGTTAGTGGTGGAGCTACTTTTGCTAGTACATTAGACGTTAGTGGTGGAGCTACTTTTGCTAGTACATTAGACGTTAGTGGTGGAGCTACTTTTGCTG
>SCLI03000458.1_pt1 | contig 25428 bp, 34 predicted proteins | sample 7268041 | NCBI WGS metagenome assembly SCLI03 (sample SAMN10721081, study PRJNA514188) | viral metagenome | isolation source: depth-stratified mine tailings core A | place: China: Fankou Pb/Zn Mine tailings | collected 2017-10 | reverse complement strand
ATCACCGCACCTCCAGGGTCTGATTGATGCCGTTGAAGCGCAGGAGCACGGCATGGGTTTGGGACAGGACATAGGCATGGACGCCGTTGGCCGAGGCTTCGGTGGCGATCCATGCGGGAGCGAGCAATCGGCCATGGGTCCGAATCCAGAGATCGCCGTTCATCATCCAGGCGCGGGTATAGCTGTAAGCCGGGGCGTTTTCCAGGCGCAGGGTTTTGGCGGCGGCGGGCATGGTGCCATAGAGGGTCTGCAGCAAGGCGGCGGTTGTGCCGTGGTTGGGGCTGGGCGAGAAGGACGCGGGCAGACCGCCGGGGACCATGCCGCGCACCCGGAGGATGACGCGATAGGCCACGGTTTCCTTGCCGTGTATGAGTGGCCCGCCGCTGACCAGTTGCACGGGGATGGGGGTGTTCAGACCTTGCAGGGTCAGCAGCAGATTGCTCTGCGCGTGGGGCAGAAGATCGGAAACGACGATGGTCGGTTCCAGTCCATTTTTATCAACACTCTGCGCGGTAAACCGCTTACTGCTGCCGATGACGGCGGTGACGATGGGCCAGGGCTGGCCGGCTCCGTCCACCACGGTCAGTGAGCAGGCGTAACCGGCGGCCATGTGGATGGTCGGAGTTTCCCCGGAGTTCGGATCGACGGTGATGACCTGCGTAATGCCGTTTTTGGGAATGATCGGCTCATTGCCGCCTTCCTGGGTTTTTCGCACCCTCCCCCGGAACTGGTGAATCTGTTTTCCAGACAACGGCAACAAGGCTTTTTCGATACTCTTGAAAGGCGGCAGTCCCGGAATCGGCGATCCTGCGGATGGCGATCCTGCGGGTCCTGCGGACGGCGTTTGTCCTGCGGCGGGTGACCCTGCGGGTGGCGACCCTGCAGGTGGCGACCCTGGGGGCTGAGATCCTGGCGTAGTAACGGGAGACACGCCGTTGAGCCGGTCCTGCAATTGCTGTGCGGCCAATTGCTGTGCGGCGGTCGGTGTGGCGGTGATCGGCGCGCCCGTGTTGATGATCTGCGTGGTGGCAACGGGCGGTTGGGAAATGACGATGCCCATGTGTTTACTCCTTTATCAGAGCGATGGATGAAATGGCGATGGCGCGGGGGTTCTTCCAGTTGGCTACGCGCTGCACGATCACGGTGGCCAGGTACTTCTTGTCGGAAAGTCCGTTGGAGCTTTCGAGGCGAAAATGGATGGGGATCTGCACCTGCCAGGCGTAGATGCCCTGTGGATTGAGTCCCTTGAGACGGATGACGGCGGTTCCGCTCTGCACGGCGGAGATCATGAGCTTGCGGGTCATCATGTCGTCGTAGAGGCCGTTTTTTTTGAACTTTGCGAGAAACGTGGAAAATCCGGCGCTGGTGAAATCCTTTTGGGCGGATTCCATGCGCCGGCGATAGTTCAGCGCATCGAAGCTGAAAATGCCGGTCACGGCCTGTTCGGTCCATGAGAGAATGGCGGCGTCCGTATCGAACGGCTTGTTGAAGGACACCATGGGCATATTCGTGCCGTTGGGCTCGGTAGCGAAGTAGTGATTGATGATTTCCACGCGCGGAAACGCGAAATACAAGACAGCGAACAGTACCGCGAATGCGCCCAGGATCAGTTCCCGCATGTAGGCCATGCGCAGGGCCTTGCCCGCGTGATAGGTCCCGATGAACTCGGCTTCGAGATCGCTGAAGGATGGCTGTTTGGGTGGCAGACGGTCCGGTGACGGTTCCGGCGATATCGCCGGTTTCACCGATTTCGTCGACTGTACTTTCGGTTTTTTACTTTTGAACAAAGGCATGAGCCAGCTCCTGATCATGATTTGCGCCCATCCAGACCTGTCCGGTCCGGATATCGACAAAAGTGGGAGTAAAGGGGTGGTGGTTGTCCACGGCATACAAAATGGCGGTATTTACGGCGGCGGCTTTTTGCATCGCCTTGTTTTTTGGCAGTGTGGTGGTGATTCCGCCGCTTTCGGTTTTCGTGTGGAATCCGTTTTCACTTTGCAACCAGAGTTGCAGCGGGTTTTTCGCGCTCATGATTTCGATGGCGCGGGGAACGCTGGATGGTTTCAGGGCTGCGACGGGAATGATACGAAAACTGATTTTCCCGGCGTTCACCGCAGCTTTTTCTGAAGCGAACCACTTGTGGCAGTAAATGCAGTTGGGATCGACCAAGGCATCGATGGGCGTGTGGTCATCGCGTCCCCACACGAAACCGTGGGCGAATGCGGCATAGCGCAAAACGGTTTTGCTATGGATCGGACTGTCGTCTGCAGGACTGTCGTCTGCAGGACCAGAACCAATGCCGACGGTTTTTTGCATGATTTGCGCCTGCATAGCGGGATTGGGGATACTGGATAGGACTGGTGCATTGGCAGGTACAGCGGGTGCGGGTGCTTCTACGGGTGCAGTGGGTGTCGGCAAATATGTTGTTCCATGCCATGCCACCACCCACGGTTTACCGTGATCGGTATAGACGTGACCGCCGACGACGATGCCCCGGATTTTCCCGTCGTGAGCCAAGAAAAATACGGTGTGCAGGGAGTGGTTGGGATAGCGGACCTGGGCGGCGGGGATGCCGTCCACGTCCATGTTCTGCCTGAGTTCTACCTTGCCGTGTCCGGCCTGCCGGATGACCGCCGCCATCTGCCGGCCTCCCACCATGGAAGAAGATGGTCTTTGCCACATCCAAAAAACCAGAACGAGCAGAAAGATCAACGCAATCACCCCTGCGATGGGTTTCCATACCAACGATCCGGCCATCCTGATTTTCGCTGCATCCATTTTTGATCCTTTCCTTTTCCCGCAAAAACTGTCACTGACTATGGTGCCGCAACTCTTTTTCCCTCCTGCGGAGGGCATCTCCTGCGGAGAGCATCTCCTGCAAGATGCCAAGCCCCGCAAGCCTGCAAGTCTGCCGTCCGCAGGGCTTGCAGCCTGCAGGGCTTGCGGGGTGCAACCCTTAGCCGCTCCCCCAATTTTCAGCCTGAGCACTCCGGAACAGGCTGGACGTGATATGCAGGGGCTTGCGCAGATCGAGGCGAGGGATGCAGGGATACGCGCGCCAGTCGTCCAGCAAGGCTTGCAGGAGCGGGTCATCGGCCAACTGGTGGGCTAGTTCCCGTTCCGCTGCGTCCAGGGCGGGCAGGACCGAGAGGCATTCGGGGTGCTGCAAGGTCAGGTAGCTGTCCACGTAATGGGTGAGGATCGCCAGGGTCTCGATGACCGGGTGTTCGGGGATGTTGAACCAGCGCACCCAATCCTTGCGGTAGTCCAGGCCGATGCGATGCTTGAATGCCTGAGTGATTTCCGGGGTGATATCCCCGCCGCCCTCACGATGCCACTGCCCCTCGCGCTGGAGGAGGCGCTTGATAAAATCGTCGGGCACGAAGGCAGGGAACACCCGCGAAGGCTCGGGATCGCCCGGCAAGCTGTCCGGCGCGTCGATGACCCCGCAGAAGGCTTTTACCTGGGTGCCCTGGATTTGCAGGGTGAGCACGTCGCCGTTGCGCAGCGTCTTCGGGGTAGGTGGGGTTGCAGGTCTGCCGTCCGCAGGTCTGCCGTCCGCAGGGCTGCCGTCTGCGGGACAAACGCCGTCCGCAGGACCAGAACTGCCGTCTGCAAGACCGGGGCGGTGTTGGGGGGGTACACTATTATTATACACCCCGCCAACACCTGAAAATCCCGAATTACCAAGGAGTTGCGCTGGAGTGTCGGGCCGGAACCGGATGTAGGTCCAGGGTTCGAGGGTGTCGGTGTCGCGCTCCGCGATCTCGATGTCGGCGAAAGACTGCAACAGCCGGTCGTAAACGGCCTGCAAATCGAACAGGCCGGGAATCTGGACGGCATGAGGTTCCAGGGCGCGGTACAGCTCGCGGGCGCTGAACCGGATTTCGCCGCCGCCGGACTCCCGGCGCTGCCGGATCAGGTGGCCCAACAGTTGGATCACTCGGTCGTCCGTGGGCTGCTCCGGAGCGGGGATGGGCGGGTCATCCCGGACGATGATCTCGGTGGCCCTGCCGGGGCGGATTTTGTAGTCGATCACGTCGGGCCGGGATTGCTTGAGGAGTTCCAGGGCCTCGCGCAGGTTTTCGGATTGGAACCCCGATAGGCCGTGCGCCTTGGCGGTTTTTTGCAGATCGCGGATACTCATGCGGATGGTACGTGTTTTCATTAATTCTCCTTGGGTAGGTGATCCATCGGAAACTGGTACATTGATCTGGTAGCCGCTCATCACATTCGCCAGCCGCTCCACCGCCTGTTTGTGCAGTACCTCCGGGGAAAGAAACTCGGCGGGAATGATGTCGTCGACATAGGTGCCGAACATCCCGTCGATGGGCGGAATCTCGGAATAGACATCACAAAACTTTTTGCGCTGATCGCCCAAAGGGTTATTGACCCCGCGCAGCCGACCATTGGCCTGGGTGATGATCTGCGTCACGCACCAGCGCACATAGCGATCAAAATCCGGATTGGCAAACACCCGCGCCAATGCCTCCAGACCCAGATGTGGAAATGCCACGTAGTCCTTGCGGCTGCTTTCCCAATGGTTGCCAAATTCGTCGAGGTCGGCCCATGATTCGCGCCCGAAGATGCGGCGCGCAGCGAGATATTCCTGCGCCAGCACCTGGATGGGCGGCAGATCCAGCGTCCAGATCACCAGTCCGTCGCAGTCGGCCCAATCGTTGTGCCCGACGTGGTGTTTGCCGATCCACCCAATGAGGTTTTCGTAACCGGGCCGGTATTGTTTGGCCCAGACCTGCAGAAGTGGAGCCATTTTTTTGTTGACCAGCATGGCGACTTTCAGTCCCTGCTCCCAATATGCGAGTAGGACGCGCTGCGCGTTTTGAAGAGAGGTGGCGGGATTCAGGACTTGGGCGGTCTTGGTATGATTCAGTGGCCGCCAGACCAGATGCACATGATCCTCGGCAAAATTTTCGCTGACGCCTTTGCTCATCTCGGTCAGCACCATGTCGGGAGTGGCCGTGTAGACTTCGATACGTTTTTTGGATTCTCCGGCATGACTGAGGATCAGTTCTTCACCGAAAGCGGTCGGGAAATACAGCAGGATTTTCCGGTCGGCGATGCTGCCGTCCGCGCCCTCGATGAAAAAGAGGCTGCCGTATTCGAGCGCCTGCGCCAGATGCTTGGCGAAAACGGTGGGCACGATTTTTTTGCGGGAATCGGCAGAAGGGAAATACGGCTGCTCAAACAATGCCTCGTGCTGGATTTTTTGCGCCCGGATAGATTTAAGGAAAGGCTGCACGATTTTTCGCTGCACTTTCTTGGTATTGATCCATGCGGCCAGATTTTCCGCGCTCATCGGTTTTTCGTCCGCCATGACATCCAGAAAATGCCGGTAGAGAAAGCGATTGGTCAGCATCACCTTTTCGGTGGAGGCGATGGATTGCTGCAGGGTTTTGCGCAGTTTCCGGTTTTCTGGGGTATCGGGGGTTTGCGATAGTTGGAAGCGCATGCTGTTGATCCAGTAGTCGGTAGCGGCCCGCGCTTCCTGAAAGGCCTTCCAGCCGATTTCCTGGGTGTCTATGAGCGCAGGCATCTCATCCTGGCGAATTTCGGTGGACTGCGAAAAGAGACGTTTGTCGCACTGGAGGAGTGCCGTGGTGGTGCAGACGGCCTTTTCCTGGTAGGACAACAGCCGGTTGAGTTGCGAGGCGCAGGGCAGGAATTGGCCCAGGGTGGCCTTGGCGACGGAGATATTTTGGCCGAATGCCGGATACGGTCCCAGGTTTTTGACCGGCGCGTCCAGTTCCTCCATTATGACATCGGCTTCGTCGGGCTTTTGCAGTGCGTGGATGAGCGTTTGAGCGACGCAGCCGTGTGGGCAACGGGCACATTCCTTCCCGCACCCGTGGTGCTGGTGGGTCAGTATGTCGGGGTGCATATCGCCGTTCTCCTGGCTCAATGCCCCGATCAGGTCCATCTGCACACCCTCCTGGAGATGATTGCGGTAGCAGCCTGGTAGCGTGTTGTCCGCGATTTTCTGCCGGATGGTTTCGGCGTCGGCGACAAAGTCCGAATCGCGGGTCCAAAGTGGTTTGCCGTTGACGGCATCGAGGCGGTCCAGGATCAGGATTTTAAGATCTTCTTCATCCGCGATGGAGTTGGTCCGGCTGTTGCGCAGGTAGTACGTACCGTCCTGGTCGCGGTTGGTTTCCAGAATGCGATTGGTGTCCCGGCGCTGCGGGGTGGAGATGACCGTGTGGTCCTTATCGCCGTCTGGCGCTGCCAGTTTGGAGAGCATGCGGGTCTTGCCGGCCCCGGTGGAATCCACGTTGGTCCAGACGCCTTGTAAATCCACGGCTTCCCTGTGTTTACGGCGATACTCGCGCATGTCCATCTCGATGCGGACCTCGTGGATCGCCTTGAGTTGTGGGCGCGGTACGACGGGGATGGCGCGGAGTGATTCGCCGCTGGCGATGTCTTCCGGCGTGTGGAGGGGGGCATGGCGCAGGTTTTCGGCGGCGTCCAGGATGGCCTGTTGGAGCACGGCATCCATGCGTCCCTCGGTGAGCACATCGTCCCAGTCACCGAACCAGCAGTTATCGTTTGCTGCCTGTGAATCTCTGGGATACAGGGCGGCCGACTGCAGAGCTGCCGATGGCTGTAAAGTGGCTGCTATGGCAGATGGTGGCGGGGGCAGGAGATAAAGCGCCCGGCGACCGATGGATTCCAGGGTGCGGCCAAAGTAGGCGGCGGCTTTTTCGCCCTCGCGGTTTTTGTCGCGGTCCACCAGCAGGATGTGTACCTCGTCTGGATCGGCGGGTGGCAAGGCGTCGGCGTCGAGATCGAGGATGGCTTCCGCGAGTTTTTTGTAGCCTGCTGTTGACCATAAGACGTGCAGGATGCCGCCCGTTTGCTGCGCCACGGAAACGCCGGATTCCAGACCCTCGCTGTAATAGATCAGTTTTTTGCCCTGCGCCAGCAGTTGCAGGATGGTGGTATCGCTGGCACCCCAACCCCGGCCATCGCCATGAGAATCGACGGGCACGTCGATCCGGGTCATGCCGGCGGGGCCCATCATGGCGCGCCCGGTTTTGCGGACCGGATGGTACTCATCGACGGCATGCGCCAGAAAGGTCCGCTGCATCCCGCACATGCGGTCGACGTTGGGATGTTCGCGGGTACCGGGCAGGAAGTGGGCAAAGGGCCAGTAAGGGATGCCAAACAAAAAATCCGCGCCCTGGTCCTGCTGCTTACGCTCTACTTCTGTGTCCTGCAGCAGGCGGGTCCCGATGATGCCCGTCCGGCACCATTTTGTGGATAGTCCTCGCCCGCGCAGGTAGTCGAGGACGGATGCCTGTTGCTCCAGAGAGACCATGCGGTCGGCGTCGGTGGGCACGCGGCATCCGGAGACGTGACCACGGGATGCGCTGCCCCAATCCAATTGCGACCAGCGCAATTCGGCTTGAGCGGGGCTGAGGGTGGAACGGGACCGGGCATTGCTGCGGCCCTGGCAGAGCGCCAGCCACTCAGCCTCGCTGAGATCGCCTTGCCGCGCGTCGGGGACCAGTCCCCGGACTTCTTGCAGGTGCTGGACCAGACTGGTGGCGCCGCCGCGCTCGCCGCCCCGGTGGTCATACCAGAAGCCGGTTTGCCAGATCACCAGGGAAGGGGAGTCTTCGCGGAAATCGGCGCGCGCGCCGCCGTGGGTTTCGCGGTGGAGACGCGCGCCGAACGATCGCGCGATTTCGCAGGCGAGGTGGTACCAGTCTTCGGGGCTGCGGGATGGCAGGCGAGGTTCCAGGCAGGTGCGCGCCTGATCGATGCCGCTCATATTGATGATGGCCATATTAGTGCCCCGCGATGTGGCCGGCGCGAGGGCCTCGCCGAGAAAACAGCCATTGGCCGTGTGCATCTTGCGCGGTGATGAGGGTGTCGGTCACTGCCGTTACTCGGGCGGGCCAATCGCGGATGCCGTCGGTGAGGATGAGCATGTCGCCAGGGTCGACCTCATCAAGCACCCCCCAAAAAATGGGGTTGCCGTCGGTGTCGGGCCGGGCGATGACCCGGATGCGGGGCGGTGGTGGTGTAGATGCCAGCAGATACGCGGCGATAACGGCCGGCGACTGCGTAGTAAGGGCGGCGTCGCGCAGGCATCTCAATATCTGCGGTGAGATCGTTGGTTCATCGTGCTGCTGCATGGTGAATCTCCTTTTTTGGGCTGCTATTGCCCTTGGTGCCGCAAAAATTTTCGGGGCCTCATACCCCCTTGGTGCCATAAACCGGTTTTTCTTAGATCATGTCGAAAACTGGATTGGTTCTTGACTTGTCGCTGGCATCCATCTCCCTACTGGTGCCGCAGTTTTGAGACGTTTGATCGATCTCCGTCATGCCGGGATGGATTTTCAAGTACAGGCGCGCCAAGGTTTTCAATGCCTGCAGTTCTTGTGTGGAGATCTGGGTGAAGCCTTTGCGCATGGTAGAGGCTTTTCGGGATCTGATGGCGGGACGCGGCGCGTCTTTCCGCTGGGCCATCCGCGCGTTGCTTTCGCGCACGGCATCTTGGGAGATGCCGAAGATACGGCAGACATCGACAATGCGGGCTTCGGGCACGATACCGTGCCACTGATAGATGGCAGTTACACTGATGCCCAGGGCGCGGGCCACCTCATGAGCGCCGCCCACGGTTTTCAGTATCGACTGACTAATATAATGAGATGTTCGCATGGATAATAAAATATAAGCGCGATGTAGAAAAGTCAAGCGCGACCATTTTGCCCGTGTCGCTCCCGTTTTTGGATGCCTCCAGGGGACTTCTGCCCATATACTGAGGGGAAGATTTTATTATAGGTGGCTCAATGACAGATCAGGACGACAAACTTCCACTGGGTGAATTCGCCAAGCTACTGCGCAAGGCGCGGGAACCATTGAAACTGACACAGGCCCAGGTAGCCAACTTGATAAAAGTAAGGGAAACGTCGGTACGACAATGGGAATCCAACAAGAGCCGCCTACCCACGCAGACACATCTGGAAGCCATTGCGAATGCCTATCAGATTCCTCTGAAAGAAGTGATGGAGATATGGGAGAGCGAAAAGGCGGAAACGGTCACCACCAATCCTTTAGCGTCTACCTTCAAGGAAGCGCGGTTGCGATTGGGCTTGAAACAATCGGAAGTAGCCAATCAGTTGGGCGTTCGACAGGAGGCCGTATCGCATTGGGAACGTCCTGGCGGAAGTCCTCCTGGACAGGATCGCATCGAGGCGGTGGCAAAGCTCTATCAACTCGACCTGAAAGAGTTGGAAAACGGCAGAAAAATCAATCGCAACTACCGTATTACCCACGATCAGCTCAATTTTGAACACGGCATACGTCCTTTGACCGAAGGACGTCCGCTTCCCTGTTTTACCACGCTGCCGGCGGACTTTGGTGATCTCCGGGCGCGCATTATCAATGCCGTTGATCCCCAATATGGAATCCGGTGGCGAATGATCAGTACCAGTTGCAGTGAGAGATCGTTCTTTTATCAACTCAAGGGCGCGTCTCTGGAACCCAGGATTCCCGATGGTGCTTGGGTGGCCTTTGATCCGGATCGGCCGCGACCCATGCCTGGTGACGTCATTCTGATGCGCGTCAACGATACCTATCTCATGGGTATTCTCAAGGAAGATCAAAGGCGTAAGTTTCTGGCCGCAGAGAATCCCGTGTTTACGGGTGTGGCCGTACCCATACAGAGCGATCTGGACATTCTGGCCGTGGGTATAGAAGTTCAGATTCCGCTTATCTCAGTCACCTAGCACCCCATCCGGTCACCCCCAAACACCCTGTCGAGCCATCACGACGGACAGGGAAGGGGTGTGGCTGCCTTTTGCTTGATATAAGCACAAAACATTAGTAACATTCTTACAAAAGCGGTTTGTGGCGCAGAAAAGTTTGCGGCACCAGGAAATTGAGAGGTGTGCGATGTGGATGATACGGGCGGAAAACCGCTATCAGGTGGTACGGGTGGACCGGGACATGGTGACCTTGTCGAATCACTACGGTGCGGAGTTTGAGGTAGAGATTGCCGCGCTGGTGGAGAACGGGTACCGCCTGGAGTGTGAACTGGATGCCGTGATTCCGGACTGGTGGTTGCATGCGCAGGGCGACGTGGTCCCGCAGTCGAAACCGGAAACGGAACCGGAAGTCGATATGGAGACGGTGGAGAAGCCGGAACCCGTGTTGGCGCAATCTGTGAAAAAGGATGTTTTTGCGTTGTTTGATTTTTAAGAGAGGAGAACGGTCATGACGGAAATGGAAAAGATCGAGGAACAGATTCGCAAGTTGATGGCGAAGAAGGAAGCGCTGGCGGCGGGCATCCCTTCATCGAAAAGTGAGTTGCGCCGGACGTTTTTGAAGGCATTGCCGGGCGAGTCGTTTTTCAACCTGAGTTTCGCGCAGATCCTGGGTGCGCTGGATGTGGTGCGTACCAAGGGCGTATCGCCGGAACAGGGTGCGGAGCTGGAGCGCATGGGCATGGTGTTGATGAAGAAATATGTGCAGCGGCCGGAACCGGTTGCGCCCCCGCAGGGGGCTGCGGAATCGCCGGTACGGGCGGTGGAGTAATCATGATACGGCGGTGGGTACGTACAAAGAAATTGGATGTACGCACCCGGTTCTGGACCATCGTTGCGGCATGGAAGTATCGCCATGCGGACCCTGACATCTGTTGTTGCGGATGTGAATGGGGGAAAGGGGGTGATATTTGTCATCACGGTGGCTGCCGGAGCGCCAGGGAATATGCCATGGCCGCATTTGTGGAAAACAGGACGAGAGGATGACACCCATGAACTACACGAATAAAGACCGGGAAGCGGTCATCAAAGCTACGCAATCCGCGCATTTTTTGCATCAGGATTTGCAGGGGCTGGTATCGGCGGATCATCCGTTGTTGGGTGACTATGCCCTGGACCTGCTGGATGCGCTGGTGGTGATCGAGAAAAAACTCCAGCGGTTGCAGGGCGTGATGGATGTCCTGCAGGAGAACGTGCATGAGTAATCAAAAAGTCTTTACTCCGGAAGAAGCCGGTAAACGGTGGAATGTTTTACGTGACGTTTTATGGCGGGAGCGATATTGGAAAAGTCAGTTGCAAGAGGAAATTCCAGTGAGCCAGATGTCGAATGTGTTGTTGCATTTTCGGCATGGCCCTGAGTTCGATGTCCTGTTAAGTCAGTATCAACAGGAAGTAATTCAGCGTGCAGAGGAGCAGCGTCTAAAAGACTTCACCACGATGGATCGGCGAACCTTGGAATTCATATATGCCGTATATCGTTATATGCAACGGCACATGGTAGTCAATCCAGTGTATTTCCGCAATGTCCTGCAGGAAACGCGTGGAGACAGTCATGCACATTGAGATTGTGGGCGCGGATTTGCCGTTGACGGAGATCACGCGGGTGGTACGCCGCATGGCGGATGAATTGGGTTGGGAAGCGCATTGGGACGGTGAAAAGTTCTGTGTGAGCAAAGGAGGATGCGATGCGGATGATCTGGATGTTGTTCATGTTGATGGTGGTCGTGAAGGCGACGGTCGCCATCACCGAGCGCCCGCGTCCTCTGTTTGACGCGCTGCATGAATCTGGCGAGGCGCGGGAAGTGACGGAGCGGACCCGGGCGGAAGTGGCTTTTTTCGTCGAGGCCGTGGAGCTGGTACGGCGGGCGGCGTTCGTCTGGATGGCTACGCGGATTTTTGGAGGTCGGAATGGAACTGCCCACGGATATTCACCGCTGGAATCGGGCCATGGCCGGAGCGTTCAAGAAAGGCCTGGCCGCTCACCAAAATGGGCAATCCATTACGGATTGTCCCTATGAAGATATACGCAAGAACAACGGTCGATTGTCCTGGTCGAGAGCTTTTATCAGGGCGTGGGCGGATGGCTGGCAATGGGCCGCGCAACAGAGCGCGGCAAAAGGAATAAAGGATGAGTGCGGAAGGTTTGAATAGCAAAAAAAGTGTGGATGAACTCAAGACCGAAATTCGAGAGTTGGAAAACCTCGTTAAGGAAATAAAAGAGTCCATCAAGGATCGGGAAAATGCGATTGTTGAGTTAATTGCAGAGTTCCAGATGGGTGATCGCGTTATCAAGACGGATTACAAGATCGAGACGGACCACAAGGGAAAGGAATCGGTTTATATAATTACGGAGCGACGGGCTGGCTATGCTGCTAGTTCCGTTCGTTATTGGGGCAAGCTCATCAAGAAAGATGGCAGCCTTGGCGCGCTGGAAACTGATCTGTCTTATGCTCAACTGCGTAAAGCGTGAGCGTAGGTGGATGGCTAGCAATGGGCCGCGCAACAGAGCGCGGCAAAGGAGTAAACAATGGTTACGGACGATTTGCTCAACAAGAGCGTGGACGAATTGAAAGCGGAGATTGAATCGCTGGAGGCGTCTGATTGCGCTGCGAATCAGCGGAGCAAGGATTGCGGGACGGCCATCATCGAGAAAACCGCCGAGTTTCAGGTGGGCGAGCGTGTCATCGTTGTGGAAGATTACGCTGGCGAGGAACTGGTTTACGAGATCACTGAGAGGTTGCCAAATTTTAGGCTAACCGGTGTTGACTATCGTGGCAGACTAATAATGAAAGATGGCTCTCTCAGTGGTTTTCGAGTAATGCTTTGGGCGGGCCAACTTCGCAAGATGGAAAAAGGAACTACGCAAAGCGTGAAGGTCATTCCATGATCGGTTCAGAATTGATTTTGACGATCAGCATCAAAAGCATGTTGAAAGCGCGTGACCATCAATTACGGATTGTCTATAAATAAGACACAGCGCGTTCTTTCGTGATGACGGTTGCCTAAACATTGGAGAGAATCATGTTTGTTTCTGACTTGTTGAATTTTTTTGAAGATGCCATGACTCAAGGTTATGGATATGGTTGCAATGAGGACGAGTTGGCTGACGTTTTTCCGGAAGACGTGTTTACAGACGAAAAGGCTTGGCAAGATGGTTGGAATCGGGATGAACAGGGGCAGCTGTGAAAATCCGGGACAAGGAACTCAAGGAAACGGTGGACGTATGCGACCGGGACTGCCTCAAAAAGCCCTGTTACTGGCCGCGCCCGAACCCTGGCTCTTTTACGCAGGGGCGTGGATACCAGAGCACGGGTGATAAAGGATGGGTCTGCGGGACGCGCCATGCGCACGGTTGCCCGGTTGGTGGTAGTTAAACAGGTCGGGAGTTGCCGGAACAACCGGAATGGTCTGCAAACGGAGGATATTTTATTTATGGGACAGGCAAAGTTTCGCAAGGCAAAAGGGGAATACCCTACATATGACGGTAATAATAATTCACAAGTATTTTTGTTCACACGTAACTCTGGGCAACAATCACGAATCGCTGTGTGGAATGGACGTAAAAATTTCAGTCACAACATGAGCCCACTAGAAATCGACAAGATGATGGATGGAAAAAGAATCGCCATAGTACAAGTCGGGAGCCCGGTTGGCGTTAATGGTAGGTCTTCGATGGCGTTAACTAAGGTCATTCTACTTGAAGATGAACTTGATATTGATGGCATTATTCATTGGGCTAGAGATACTGAAACATACCAATCTATCATTGATGAACTTTCCAAATCTGGCTTATCAATGGTTGATGCCACAAGTCTTATATCAGATATGAAGCCTGAAGTAATTATTATGATGCCGGTTCGTGATAAATAAGATATCTGTGCGTTTCAATGCCATGTAAAAGGAGATTTCGCCATGAATGGATCGGATATGCAAAAGGAAATCGACAAGCTGGATGTGGTCATTCAGGAATTGCGTCAAGACCTAGACGGCGCGACGCGCCTGCGTCAGGTCTGGAAGGACCGGCTGTCGGAATGCGCGCCCTCGTACTACGAGGTGGATGCCTCGCATTGGGAGGACATCGCCCTGCAGGAAGCATCCCCCTTGCAGGGTGCAACCTTGTCGGGTGCAGCCCTGCCGGGCGCAGCCCCTTGCGGGGTGGCCTGACATGATGCATCTCAAGGCACCCTGGACGGCGGAACAGGTCGAAACGCTGAACCGTTTACAGCGCGGGGAGTTGTACGGTCATCCCTACACTTGTCCGCATCGCGGCGAAGTACCGCATCACGATAACGGCCATGACACCGGCTGCCTGTTGGCGACTAAAGATGGATGGGTATGCCCGGATTGCGGGTACACCCAGGATTGGGCACATGCATCGAGTCTGGAGGCCATGTCCAGGGCGGATATGATGCTGCTGTTGCACCGGCAGGAAGGAGCATGTCAATGACCAGTTTATTATCTAGTGCCACTCTGATTTTGCGCGCCAGGGGTTACGCCAGAACATGCGCAACGGAACAGGAAGCGCGGCGTCTGGAACGGCTGGCGGATCGACTGGAAGCCATTATGGACGCGCAAAGGCAATTGCAGCGACGCCTTTTTAGCCATGAACCAGTGTCGCGGGAGAACTGATATGACTCACGAATTGGCAACTTGCATTGAATGCGGCTGCAACGATCTTCGCGCTTGCGAACATGGCTGCTGGTGGTTACGTGTCGATTACAAGGCGGGTCTTGGTGTCTGTAGTGAGTGTGCTCACCGAGTCAAGGATTGGGACCGTGGAGACCGGACTCTCTCCGGTGCAACGCGGATGCTTTTGGAAACGCCAATAAAGGGAAGTTTCAAATGAAAGATCATGAGACGTTGTTGAATAAAGCGATAGAGATTTTTGAAGGGTTGTCCGCAAGCGATAAACAAGCGGATGGACCGTTAACCGCCATCAAGAAAGCGGCGTCGGAATTGCATGTATCGTTACCCGACGATGTGGCTAATCCGCGTACCGCCAGAAAGAGCGATCTCGTGCAGGAACTAAAGTATCGGATTATGGCAGAAACCCCCGAACATCCAGACGATCTTGCCGTTGATGCTTTTGCCGAAGCGATGAAAGCCAAAATGCGTCGTTCCCGTGAGGAAAAGGGGAGTGATGGGTGGCAGATGGCTTCTTCCGCCCACCTGACCTACCTGCTGATGGAACACCTGGAAAAGGGTGATCCGGTGGACGTGGCCGACTTCGCCATGATGCTACATCAAAATGGCCAGAGCATCGACGGGGCCGTTGTGCAGGCTTATCGAAAAGCCGTTATTGGTTGAACGTAAGAAGGAGTCAACATGAACCGGATTATTGCTTTGGATGTGGATGGTGTTCTGGCCGATTTCGACGCGCACTGGCGGCAATGCGCGGAGCAGGTGTTGGGCCGCGTTGTCCCGCAAGTCCATGAGGATCACCAGCTACGGACGCGGTACGGTCTGACCCGACAGGAATGTGACGCGGTATGGCGGGCCTATCACGACGATGAGTGGTCCCGCTTGCCTCTGTATGCACACGCGGCGGACCTGATCTATGCCCTGGAGGATCTGGGCTGCACGGTCTGGGCGGTGACCAGTATTGATGTGCGGCATCGCGCCGCCCGTGCGGAGAGCCTTGCCGGGTTGATTCCGTCCGGTCGCATTATTTGCGTCGGACATGCAGCACCAGCCGGCGCTAAGGCCAACGTGTTGCGAGACCTGTGTGCCGTGGCCTTTCTGGACGATCACCCGGCCAATGCCAACGCGGCTGCCGCCAGTATGCCCCTGGGTACGGTTAGTTTATCGGTCCTGCTGGATCGCGGTTATCAAGGGCTGGAAGCCCCGGAATGTGGGGTGACGGTGATCGACGATCCGATGGATTTCCCGGTGCTGGTGGAAAGTTTGCTGAAGCGAACGGGAAGGATTGCACCCCGCGAAGGGTTTGCACCCTGCAAGGGACTTGCACCCTGCAAGGGGGCGGCATGAATCCTTTGGAGAGTTCCATCAGTGCTCGCCCTGCTGGATTGCCCAGCGGACCCAGGGAAGATTATATCCCGCCACACCCCTATCGGCGCGATGAAATTCCATCTCGTGGTGCAGCCCCCTGCCGGGGTGCAGCCCTGCCGGGCGCAGCCCCCTGCCGGGGCGCAGCCCCCCGGTTTGATGGGGGACGCTTGTCGGATCGTATCGAGAAAGCCGTGGAGTCTGGTATTCGGGATGTGCAGGAGGTGGTGCGTGCGGTACGCGCCGGGGATGCTGTGGTGCGCTCCATGCTCACGCGCATGGAAAAGTCCGGAAAACTGCGTCTGCATCGGGATGAAAGGGGGTTGGCTATGACCATTGTGGAGATCACGAAGTCTGCGAAAAGTACCAAACGGGAAACCGTCCCCGCTGTTTCGCCCCCCTTATCCGCTAGTCCGGCGGTGATGGAACGGGAATCGGCCGTGGTGCCGACGGACATTTCCGAAGCTGTAATCTCAAAAATGCCTGCCGTTATCCCGGATACGACGATAAACATCAATTTGCAACAGGGCTCGCAGGTTGGGCGGGTGCGTATGGCGGTTGGTCTGCTTCATGCGCATACGCTGACGGAGATTGCGAACGCAACCGGCTTGACGCGCGATCAGACTTCCAAGGCGATCAGCTTTCTGGTGGCGAGGTTTCAGTTACGGGATTTACCGATACGGGATGGTGAGCGTTGCGTGGAAATGGTAGATAAAAATACCACGGACCAGTCATTGCGACCGCCGAAAACGAAGGCAAAGCCACATTCCGGAATCGGACTGGAATCGACAACAAAGGGGTCCATTATGGATATGGAGAAAGTATGTTCCGACCTGCAGGAAGAACTGGAGCGATCCATGAAGGCGATACAGGTGGAAATGGAACGCTTGGCGCGGATAAAAAAACGTCTTCCGGATGTGCTGAACGCATGGCGGGCATCCCAGGCTGCCATCGTCACATTGGAAAAAGTTCGCCATGTAGTCAGCGAGGTGTGACATGCAGAACGCAAATAACGCAAATATTGAAAACGGGCGGTTCAGTAATGGGTTGAGTGATGCCCAGGCGGAACGATTGGCCTTGTTGTCGGAGGAAATGGGCGAAGCCGTGCAGGCCGTGGGCAAGATTCTTCGGCACGGGTATGCCAGCGTCCACCCGGACGCGCCGGAAGCGAGGAACAATCGCGTTCGCCTCATTCACGAGCTGGGCGATGTATTGGCGGTCATCCAGTTGATAAAGGATGCGGGCGATCTGGACGTTGGGGAACTGGAATTGGCCAAGCTGGACAAATTGCGACGGATTGGCCGGTATCTGCATCACCAGTCGGTATCGTCGTGTTGGCTGACGTAAGGAAATCGGAATGATCCAAAAAAAACCGTTGATCTACATCGCCGGTCCAGATCTGTTCCTGCTCGACTGGCCGGAGCGCGCCGCGCAGGCCATGGCCTTGTGCGCCGAACACGGGCTGGAAGCCATTTTGCCTGTTCCGGCCACCGTGCTGACCGGGCCGGGCGTCACTGAGACGTTCGACGCGGAGGCGGCGAGCAGGGTATTTCAATCCTGCCGGGAGGCCGTCAGAAAAGCCGACGGCGTGATTGCCAACCTCACTCCCTTTCGTGGATCTGAACCGGACAGTGGGACCGTAACAGAATGTGCCATGGCGTATGCCTGGGGAAAACCCGTTATCGGCTACACCGGCGGCGATGGTCCGGACCTCCATTTCGGAACAGACGCTGAGGGCCGCGTACTGGCCGAGGACGGCGGCTGGATCGAGCAGTTCGGACTTTCGCATAACGTCATGCTGCATGGAGTTTGCCAAGAGATTGTCACCAGTCTGGAGAATGCTGTGATACTCATGGCTTCCGCGCTCCAGGCAGCAGCAACAAGAACGCCCAGGGAAATGGAATCGTCATGAACATGCGAGCGCAATAACGGTAATAGATCATAGAGAGATGAGGGCATTTATGATAACCGCAGCAGAAGCGAGGGAACTGGCCGGGCCTACAGCCGAAGAATACCTAAAAGAGATAGAGGTATTTATTCGAGAAGCGGCTACGAAGAAACAACGCTCCGTTGTCATACGAAAAAACCCGTATGCAGGTTGGCTATATGACGAAAAGGATGCGTCGGTCGAGGCAAAATTAGTCATCAAGCAGCTAAGAGACGCTGGGTATTCCGTCTCTCTGCATTACGTCGAATTACAGTTTGTGGATATGGGGTTGAAGATTTCATGGTAACAGGTAGCAACAAAAACGCCCAGGAAAAAGGATGTTGGTTTTTCCTAGAATAAAACCATCCGAAGTATAACCACGAGAAAATCATGAAGAAAACTCGATTGTTGTTCCTGCCCGCCATTATACTCGCCACCGCCGGCTGTTCCCAATCCGTGCCGACCGGTTCCGTGGGTATCTGGCACAACCGATTCACGGGGTACATCAACAAGTCCATCGCGCACCCCGGTTTTCACGTTACGCTGATCCACGGGATTATTCCCGTGGACACCACCCAGACCATGGCCGAAGTCCAGAACATGCACCCCAGGGATGAACATGGGGTCCAAATGCGAGCGGTTACTGTGGTGGTGCAATATTCGTTGATCCCGAACCGGGTACCGCTGTTTTATCGGGCGACCAAACAAATTCAGCAGGAACCGCACACCAGTTACAACACCATCGGTTTGCGCATGCTGGAGTTTTCGGCCATCCCCTACGCGGTGCAGATTGCCACGGAGACCAGTACGCCGCAGCAGATCGCCGCGCACCTGGACACCTACGCGCAGACCATCAAAAAGGTGCTGAACGAGCGGCTGCATAAGCTCTACCCCAAGATCGACCCGTACATCATCGACTCAGTGACCGTGCCGACCTTCGATTTGCCGTTGAGCATTCAGAAGCAGGTGAACGCCAAGGCGGGCTTTCAGGCGGAACTGGAAACGATCAAAGCAGCGGAAGTCGTACAGGTTCAAAAACGCAAGCTGGCCGCATTGCAGGCGGGCGTACAGGCCCAGGCGCTGGCGTCGGCAGCCAAGTCGTCCGGGCTTACGCCGGAGGAGATCGTGGCCTGGGAGAAGGCCCGCGCTCTGTATGCACTGTCCCACGACGCCAGCGGCCCGGTAAGCCGGGTCGTCATGACGAAAAACTGAAAGGAGAATCAAAAAATGGCGCGATCACTGAACGTGACAAAAGCTGAACCCTTCAACCTGGTAGAGCACCTGCATCGCCAACGTGATTTTTCTTCGCGCACCTTTGGCCCTGGTGAGCGCACCGCAGGCGTGTTGGACCATATTCGCAAGGAATTGGCTGAAATCGAGGCGACACCGCAAGACCTCACCGAATGGGTGGATGTGGTTCTGCTGGCCCTGGACGGCGCCTGGCGGTCCGGACATACGCCGGAGGAGATCGTACAGGCCATCGCGGATAAACAGGCCCGCAACGAGGCTCGGCAATGGCCCGACTGGCGAACCGTAGAGCCGGGAAAAGCCATCGAGCATGTACGGAAAGGAGGATCATAGTGCCGACATTCTTCCAGAATAAAGACCTGCTGCCGCCAGAACTCCTGGCGCGGTGGGATCATGCGGTAGCCGAGTACGACCGGGTGCTGCAAGGCATCTGCGGCGACAGCGAAGCTAAAAAGCTATTTTTCTATAACGCGTTACGGGAGAAATCCGCGCTGTTCTGGCGTCTGCTCAACGGCAAAGATCCGCTGCCCATGCCGCCGCCAACCCGATATTCGTATCCCTGGTACGAGATCATCGAAACACCAGGCCCGCATCGGGTCGGTGATATCGGGTTTCACGCCTATGGCAAACCTCTTGGTCAGCAGTTGGCCGAGATACGCGGAACGGATAGGGAGGACCGGCTGTTCATCGAACAATGTGGCTGGGCCGTGCTTTCTCGCAATGCCGCCGCACAGGAGATGCTGGAGACACTGCATGGCGGCGCGTTCACTCTGGAAGACCAGGACCGTCTGATGGCCGACGACCCGGAATGGGTTGTCCAATATGGAAAGTGGCCGGCGTATCGACTGTTCGTGCAGCGGTATCGGCGGCAGACCTTGCCGCGCTTCCTGGAAGACACGCTGAAGCTGGTGGACAAGAGTTCCTGGGCATGGACGAACACCGTGATGATCTGTGAACAGGATGATGGCGGTATCGAACTGGAAAGCGACGGGTGGTTTCTGGAGAAACAGGAATAGACACGGTGACGTTAACAGAGATAGGGGGTGATCAGTGACCTTGCGCAGATTCGAGATATGGACGGAAAATAGCCGACCTTTGCCGGTAGAAAGTGGTACCGGTGAATGGGTCCGGCATGCCGACGCCCAAATGGAAATCGATGACCTCCAGAAACGGGTGGATCATGCCTGCCGGATAGTGCTTTTCCCGATCATCTATCGATACCTCCTATCCCATGAATACGAACGATGGAACGGGGTGGAGAAGGCCCATCGGCACCGGGAGATGATCCAGTTCTACCTCGCCATGCAAGCCGGGGTTTCCGATCCCGAGGAAATCGACGTCACTGATGCCGGTTACAAGCGTCTGCACGACGCCACCCGCGTGGTCACGGACCTCCTGGATGAGGTCATCGGGTTTCCCCTTAAGGGCAAACCAGATTACGACCGACTCGTGCCGCTCTTTTTCGAGGCATTCCATCGGATCGTCTGTTCCCTCGCGCAGGAACAAAACGAGAGTCACCTTGACTCGCTTCAGGACGTGGTAACGACCGCCTGTGGATCTGACAGCAACGGGATATCGGCCTATGCCGATGCCTTGCGAACTCTGGAACAGCATGGGCGGTGCCGAATTATCAAGGATCAGAGGAAGCGGGTGATTGTGGAGTGGATATCGGCAGAAAGTCCGACAACAATTGGGTCTGGATCGTAACGTGACCCATGAGGAATTGGTGAACCGGGCGAAGTCATGGCTCAAGGGTAAGGGGTGCGGAGTGATTCTGGGAGAACCATTCCGCGCGCGGACCACCAGCAAAGAAATCCCGGATGCCATCGGATGGTTCGGCGACGCGACTTCCATCCTGGTGGAGTGCAAGGCGTCCAGATCGGACTTCCTGGCTGATGCGAATAAACGGTTTCGCAAAGAGACGGACTTGGGAGTTGGGCAATGGCGATTCTATCTGTGTCCGCCTGACATCATCGAGGTGGCAGACCTGCCGGAGCATTGGGGCCTGCTTTGGAGCGTAGGGCGTTCAGTGAAAACCGTGCATGGAGTACCCGGGAATTGCCATTGGCGAACTCATGCGCCCTTTCGGTCGAATCGGCTGACAGAAGCCGAGATGCTATCCCAGGCCCTGCGCCGGGTTGTCATTCGCGGACACCTGAATGATGTATATGATCCGATAACGAAGTTTGATTATCAAGGGGTTGACTGAATATGGCAATAACAAGGTCTCTCGTTGAACAAGGTCCTTCTTTAGGATTTTATCGAGGAAGGGACATTCCCGCTTATCTTCGGTATTCCGATAACCGGTTTGGGCGATTTGTCGGTATCGCACCGACTACGGAAAATGGCTTGGTTAATCTGGACAGCCTTGATGACGATGAGTTCGTTGTTTGTCCAGGGCTGATTTATCGTGTGGAAACTTGGTAATTTCCTGAGCAAAAGCTGATTCATGTCACTATTCATCGAACCCAACGCCGGTCCCGCGCCGATTATCCAGGTCATCAACACGGCCCATCGGGAACTGAATATTGGCGTCTATTACCTGGATGACCGCAAGGTGCTTCGCGCCGTCCAGTCCGCAGTGCGCCGGGGGGTGGACGTGCGGATCATGGTGGAGCCAAAGCCCTACGGCATGAAGCCGTGGCAGGTGCGCAAGGAAGTCCGGGCCATAGAGGCGACCGGAGCGCATCTTCAGTACGTTCCTGGCCGCTTTGTGAGCCAGGGGGATGCCTACCGCTTTTACCACGCGAAATTTTGCGTGAATGGGCACGAGGCCGAGATTGGCACGGCGAACATGGACTGGTCGGGCCTGGGTGGGCGAAATCGAGAATACCTTTACACCACGGCCAACCCGACCGTGGTGCGGGCGGCGCAAGCGGTGTTCAACGCAGACTGGTCGCGCCAGCGGGCACCCGCCTGGGCGCATCAAGTGCTGGTTTTGTCGCCCGGCACATCCGCCGCGCAGATTCTCCAAGTCATCAACCAGCCCGGTCCCATCGACGTGGAGAGCGAAGAACTCGGACCCTACCGGCCCATCCTCGATGCCCTGGCGGCCAAGGGCAAGGATTTGCGGCTGATCCTGCCCGCCAGTATCAACCGTGAAGATCAGCGCGACGTGGCGTTTTTGCATCAGCACGGCTGCATGGTGCGGCTCCTGACAGCAAAGCCCCTCTACATGCACGCCAAGATGATTGTCGGTCGTTCCCTGGGCTTCATCGGCTCCGAGAATTTTACCCAGACGAGTCGGGCGCATCGGGAACTTGGGCTGCTGCTGAACGGTGCGGATCTCGGGAAGCTGCAAGCGCAATTCAATCGGGATTGGGCGAGAGCGGGCGGTGTATCGTCCGGACTGGTGGCAAAGGCGAAGGACTGGTTGTCGCGCTTTTAACAACGGATGAGGAATGCGCCATGGAAAATTACCGTTATCAAATTTTTGTCGTGACAGTGCAAAAACTCTTTTGGAACGACAAAATGCAAGTGGTTTATTTTTTGTTAGCCGTGATGATTGCCAGTTATATTGCCGGATCAGTGTTTATGGTTTTCATTCCATTACCGTACAGCCATCCAAGGTTTCTTGCACCCCTAATTCTTGGGGATGCCATTCTTCTCTGCTTAACGGTAATCATCGCCGTGCCTGTATTTTTGGCAAAACAGATCATGCACGCGTACAAAGATTCGCTAACGATTGAATAACGTTTCATCAGCCATTGCAGGGGCTTGGTACTTGCAAGCGATTGGAACCTCGACAGGCCGTGCGCCTTGGCGGTTTTATCAGCCATTGCCGGGCCTTTGTCCGATAGATCTTCATGCCGGGTGACCTCTATTCTCCACTTTGTGGCACCATGTGTTTAGGACATGGCACATGGAGGAAAACCGATGATGGTCAATGCGTATCCCACTCTGGTCCGTCGCCTGCTGCTGGCGCGCGGGGCCGATCCCGAAGATGCTCTGGAACTCTCGACGATCTCCCATCCCTTGGGCAAACAGGGCATGCTGGGCATGAAGGAAGCCGTGGACTGGATCGCCTATGCCAGTTCGCAACGCTGGCCGGTCACCATCGTCGGCGACTATGACGTGGACGGTGCCTGCGCCACGGCGATTCTGAGAAAAGGATTGGAAGGGCTGTTGCCCGTGACCAGCATCGTTCCCAACCGGCGGACGGAAGGCTATGGCCTGTCGGAATCGGTGGCGGCGCGGATTTCCCCGGAAACCCGGCTGATCATCACCGTGGATAACGGCATTTCAGCACACGACGGGATTGCTGCGGTGAAGGCCCGTGGAATGGCCGTCATCGTCACCGATCACCACCTAGCGGGACCGCGACGTCCGCCGGCGGATGTCATCGTCAATCCCAACCAACCCGGGTGCCCCTTTCCGTGGAAGTCCACCTGTGGCGCGGGGGTGGCCTGGTATCTCCTGCTGGCCCTGCATCTGACCCATCCGGAATGGGTGGGCCGGGAGATGCTGGAGGAAACTCTCGATCTCGTGGCGCTGGCGACGGTGGCGGACCTCGTGCCCCTGGAGCGCAACAACCGGGTGCTGGTGGCCAACGGCCTGCGGCGGATACGTTCGGGACGGATCAATCCGGGCCTGTCCGGGCTGGTGGCCTTTGCGGGACTGGAACTGGAACAGATGCGGGAACAGGATTTCGCCTTCAAGCTGGGACCTCGGCTGAACGCGGCGGGCCGGCTGGCCGACATGCAAACCGGGATTCGCCTGCTGCTGAGCCGGGATGCGGAGAACATTGAAAGCTGGTCGCGCTTTCTGGAAACCATCAATGCGCAGCGCAAGGAAATTCAGGCGCACATCGAACGGGAAGCCATCCAGATCACCGAAAGTCTGCAGGATACGGGCGATCCGGTGATTTGCGTGGGCGATGATGGCTGGCACAACGGCGTGGTGGGCATCGTGGCCAGCAAACTCAAGGAACGTTACCAGCGCCCGGCCTTCGTGTTCACCTCGACCGGGGATATGGGCCAGACGGCGCAAGGGTCGGGCCGTTCGATGGACGGCTGGCATCTGCGCGATGCGCTGGTCCTGGTCGATGGCCGCACTCCCGGCCTGCTGAACCGTTTTGGGGGGCACGCGATGGCGGCGGGATTGTCGCTGCCCAAGGTGCGTTTCGAGGAATTCCGGCGAAACATCAATGCCGTATCACTGGAGCAGGTACCCGGTGGGCGCTTCCAGAAAAACGTATGGTGCGACGGGCCGTTGCAGGCGCCGGAAATGACGCTGGACATGGCGAAGGCCATCGAGCGGGCGGGACCGTGGGGACAAGGTTTCCCGGAGCCGCTCTTTGAAAACGACTTTGTGGTGGTGACAAGCAAAACGATCAAGAACGGCCACTGGAAGCTGCAACTGCATCTGGATGAGATAATGGGCGGTCCTGCGGACAGCAACTGTCCTGCGGATGGCAAGTCTGCCGGGCGCAGACCTGCCGGCTGCAAGCCTGTATCTCAAAAATCGCTGCCGGTCGATGCCGTGCATTTTCTGAATGGCCGGGAAGTGGCCCAGGAACCGCCCCCGGTGGGTTTTCGGGTGCGCGCGCAATATCGGCTGCAGGTGAATCGCTGGCAGGGCCGGGAAGGCTTGCAGTTGATGCTGGAGCAGGTGCTGCCGGCCCCCGCGCCGGTGGTGATGCCCGTGCCGCATGAAAGCCGGTCGACCAGGCCGATCGCGGCAGGTCCTTCCCTGACGAACGGGATCTGAAGGGGAGGGCAAAGCCACTTGAGTGAAGGCTATGGGCTTAAAGTTCCTGGATACCAGCGGGTTTTTACGTCAGCGCACCGCTGGTCTTGCAGGTGGCGATGGTTTGAGTTGAGAGACCGTGGAGTCGTTTCCATCGGCTCAATCTTTTGGATGAGGGTGCCCATGTCCCTGAAGGCCCGGAAGACACAGGTACAGGAAAATCCACCAAGGGCCGGATCGCAGCGGAAGCTGCCGTTCGAGGAGATAACCCGTATTCAGACAACGCAAAGACGACTGCCACGCTGCGGCTCACGCGACATCCGGTTCCGTGAGATATGGTGCGCGCTGCGTATTGCCCAATTCGGATAGGCATCCAAACCAAGCACCATGCGCGACAATGGATTCACGCCATAACCGCAAGCAGCCCGTCACCTATTTCCGCCAGCCAGGTTGACAGACTAAACCACATCGATATCTAGCCAATAACGAAACCTTAAATATCTCTCCTTTAGATTGAATCATTTAATCCAATATAAACACAACAGTGATCAGTAAGTTGGGACTTTTTTAGCAAGAACATATCACCCTATTTTATGGAGCGTAACGGAATTGCGCTAATCCAATCCCAGGAATTTGCCAAGTAGACAGTCCCCCCTACAATCACTGGATTTACGATTCCGAAACGCCCACCGACATGGTATGCGCCAACGATCCTTCCGATCGAAGGATTCAACGCATAAACATCCGCACCAGTAGCGATGTAAAGCT
>SCLI03000282.1_pt1 | contig 25654 bp, 25 predicted proteins | sample 7268041 | NCBI WGS metagenome assembly SCLI03 (sample SAMN10721081, study PRJNA514188) | viral metagenome | isolation source: depth-stratified mine tailings core A | place: China: Fankou Pb/Zn Mine tailings | collected 2017-10 | reverse complement strand
TGTGGTGAGATCGTCCTGGCAGAGACCCGCGGCAAGGCGAAGATGGTGGCCGATTGCAGGATGGACGTCGATCGATTCACCGACTTGCGCGCCCTGCGGGTACCTAGTGCAGACGGCGCCGAGAGCAGCGGCTATTTTTGGCTGGAGGGACAGGCGGCCAACAGGTTCTATACAGCCTACACCGAGGCCATCGAGGTCCAGAACCAGCTCGTGATCAAGGCCAATCAAATCGGCGACAAGCTGCTCGACCTGATCCAGGCCAAGCTGAGAATGGGGTGAGATAGATGCCATTTGTAAAAGCGAAGAAAGCAGGATTCAATATCAGGCTCGGCCTGGTTGGGCCGAGCGGCAGCGGCAAGACGTTCACGGCTCTGCGCGTCGGATGCGAGCTCGCGAGACTCGCCGGCGGCAGGGTGGCGTTCATCGATACCGAGCGCAAGTCGAGCCTGCGCTATGCGGATGCCTTCGACTTCGACGCGATGTTCCTCGAGGAGTTCTCGCCCAACAGCTACATAACAGCCATCGAGGAGGCCGAGGCGGCGGGGTACCCAGTGATAATTGTCGACAGCTTAAGCCACGCCTGGATGGGCAAGGGAGGAGTGCTCGAGATCAAAGAGCAGGCCGCCAAGCGCAAAAAGGGCGATAGCTTCGGCGCCTGGAGGGACGCTACGCCCGAGCACAACAAGCTCGTCGACAAATTGCTATCCGCCAAGGGCCACCTCATCATCACGATGCGCGTCAAGACCGACTATCTGGTCACGACGCAAGAGAACGGCAGGGGGAAGGTCGAGAAGCTGGGCCTGGCGCCCGTTCAGCGGGACGGCCTCGAATACGAGTTCGACATCGTCGGCGACCTCGACCTCGAGCTCAACTTTATCCCGACCAAGACACGCTGTCGGCATCTGAAGAACGAGCAAGGGCTCCCAGTGGTGATCCACAAGCCAGGAGAGGAGCTCGCTCAGCTCCTATTCAACTGGACCCAGGACACCGAGGCGATGCCCGAGATCGCCCAGGCGACCATAACAGCGCCAGCAATAGCAACTGCAGCTCTGAAACCGTCGCAATCAGGGAATGTTACGGCCCAGGTGGCCGAATACGTCCTGCCCAAAACCAAGCCGCCGAAGGTCACGCTGGGCTACTGGGACAGATGGACCGAGCTGGTCGGGAGGGCCCGTTATCTCAAGATCTTCATTCCCAAATACCCTGAGCCGATCGACAACCCTATGGTCGAGAAAAGAGGCAAGGAGCTGGCCGCCGAGATCGCCAAAGAGATGGCCAAGCAGACCATGGCGGTCATCAAGGAGATCGAGGCCGCCAAAGCCGAGGTGCGAGCCGAGGAGGAGGCCCAGGATTAGGCTCAGGAGAGCCTCCAAGCGGCTGTGGATGCTGCAGCATGGGCGCCCACAGGAGACCCCGAGGTCGACGGCTGCCAACCCTTAGTGGTTGGCTCCGAAACCTTTACAAAATGTAAAGGTTTCGGAGCCAACGACCAAGGCCCGACAATCCTCAGGCTGGGATCTGGTGCCTCTTCACTGGATAGCGAACGGAATATACGGGGGATAACAATGCAGCACACTTTGAGCGTGCTCGGCAGTAGTGGTCACCTGACCTTAAAGTGGAATCCCAAAGTTCTGGTTTGAGGAAGCCAATAAGGATGGTTGAGTTTTTAATGGGCGGATATACGCAGACTCCTAACGAATATTTTGATGCGCTATTGCCTCAAATAACGAGTTTGGCTGAATTGAAGGTGTTAAGTGTTGCTATCCGAAAAACGTATGGCTGGCAGAAAGAGGCTGATAGGATCAGCGTCTCTCAGTTTATGGAGTTGACGGGAATGTCGCGGGTCTCAGTTTTAGAAGGCTTGAAGCTCTGCTTGAAGCGGGGGACATTGCGACGCTGGGGCAATAAGCGAGTTGGCTTTACCTATTCCGTTGTTCTCCCTGGCCAGGCGTCAGTCGAACCTAGTAGTGGTAAAGATTCTTTACCACCAACCAAAAGGGATAGTAAAGAAAGTTTACCAATTGATAGTAAAGAATCTTTACCACCTAGTAAAGAAAGTTTACCAATAATGGTAAAGAATCTTTACCCACAAAAGAAATATAAAGAAACTAATTCTGAAAAAAAGGGGAAAGAAAATAATAGCGGCCAGAGGCCGCCGCCGACGCCTGGCCAGGGGCTGCTGATGCAAATCTTCGAGCGAAAGATTCGGCTGAACACGGTTCAAGATGCAGATATCGCCGAGCTTGAGGAGAAATATGGCTTGGAGGTTCTGGAGAAGGCGGCCCGATGGATGCGCTCAAAGAACTGGCCCCTGGATACGGCGCGGATAGCCACCGCCTGCAAAACGATCGCCACGGGAAATGGTAAGCCGAGAGCCGGACCATCGCCGCCTACGGTAGTGGACAGGTCGCTGGCCAACGCCAGAAGCGCCATCGAAAAAATGAAACGAGGTGACAGTACCCTTGGAACCAGAACAAGCTGAGAGATTCATGGAACTCCTAATAGCAGCATATCCGGACAAAAGAACAGAGCTGCCCGAGGCGACAACTGAGGTATATCTACGCTGCCTGAATGACCTGCCGTTCGAGGCCCTCCAGGCGGCACTGCTCACGCACATTACGACGAACAAATGGTTTCCGACGATAGCTGAACTGCGCTTGAAGTCACTGGAGTTCCTGCCGGGGAACAGGATGCCGACAGCGACGGAGGCCTGGGACGAAGTCACCTCGGAGATAAGCAGGGTGCATTGGGACGGCGTGCCACAATTCAGCCATCCCGCCATCGCAAAAACAGTGCATGCAATGGGCTGGCGGCAGATTTGCCTTTCGGAAACACCAGGTGTCGAGCGAGCACACTTCTTGCGGATGTACGAGACCTACGCCAAGCGAGCTCAGGAGGACATGCTGCTACTGCCCGAAGTGGCACAGGTTGCAGAGCGACTGGCTTTACGTGGACGAGCCGAGCCGTTACAAGACAAGATTCGGTTGCTGGCGGATGCCAAAACGATTATAGGAGGAAAAGCGAATGGACAGTAAGACTTGAACGTGGGAGACCTCGGCCGAATACGCCAGGGCGACGGCATTTGCCAGGGTTGCAAGCCAGGCCAGCAAGCAATATAATTGCACCAACAACAAAAAAGCGCGGCCTGCGCCGCCATCCAACGCACCTAATCTGGTGATAGGATGGCGGCCTTTTCCGTTCATGCGAGAGGTGGAGAAGTGGACTGGAAGTGTAAACGATGCAGGCAATCCATAGGCCAGCTCATACTCGGGAAGGTGATCATCATCCACGGAGGCCGCGAGATAATCACCGATGGCTACGTCGAGCAAAAGTGCCACCGGTGCGGAACCCACAACGACCTCAACGATCTCAAGGAGGCAGCCAGTGCTAAAGCCACGAGAGGTACCTGAGATTCACCAGCAGGGATCCAGTCCGACTTTCGGACGGTAAACGATGGACCGAGGGGAGATGCCATGCCAGAGAGTAAGACCAGTCCAAGGAGACTCCAGGCAATCCAGCGGCAGAAAGATGCTCTCAACCTGCGCATCGCAGGATCCAGCTACGAGGAGATCGCCCGCGCCCTGGGCTATCGGGACAAGAGCGGCGCCTACCAAGCGATCATGAGCGCCCTCAAGCGAACCCTCCAGGAGCCAGCGGACCAGGTCAGGACTCTACACTTAGAACGGCTCAACCGTCTACTCCTGGCCTGTTGGCCCGAGGCGACAAATCAAAAGAACCTGAAGGCAATTGATCGAGCTTTGAAGGTACTCGACCAGATGGCAGAGATCCAAGGGCTAAAGGCAGAACGAGAGGGAGAGGACATTGGCGACGCAATGGCGGCAATCCTGGCTCGATTCATGGGCTCAGATAGTGGCCAAGACCGGGACAGCCGAGGACTTGATAACCAAATGGCTGGGCAAGACGCCACACCCAGGCCAACAGAACTGGCTCAGGAGACGCAGGCGCCGAATCAAGACTAGCGTCCTGGTCACGGGCCGACGGTGGGGAAAGACCGAGGCAGGTGCATTGGAGGTGCTCGCCGACGCATTACTCCACCCAGGAACGAGACACGGCATCGTCTCAATAACGCTCGACCAGGCGAGACTGAGTTGGGACTTGGCTGCGGCCATCGCCCAGGAGAACCAGATCATCCGTCATCTGGTGGCCAAGAAGGGAATCAAGGAGACACCCTTTCCGACCATCAGGTTCAAGAACGGCAGCACGATCACGGCTAGATCGACCGCGAGAGGTGGCATCTATATCCGCGGTCACAAGTTCCACACCCTGCGCGTCGACGAGGCCGATTACATACCGGAGAAAACCATCGACGAGGCCATTAGGATGACCCTCGCGGACATCGGCGGCGAGCTGATCCTGCTGACAACGCCGAAGCCAAAGAGAGGGTTGGTCTATCGCGAGCTCCAGCGCGGCCTGGCGGGCCATCCGACCGTTTACGCGCAGCAGGGCCCGACCTTCGAGAACCCAAACGTTGATCACGACTACATCCGCTCGCTACGTGACCGGATGACGGCGAGCGCCTGGGCCAGAGAGATCCTCGGCCTCTACAGCGACGACGACACCGTCGCCTTCCGATGGGATGACATAGTGGCCAGCTACCAGGATGCCGACTGGGAGCTGAACCGAGGGCCGCACAGGGACAGCGACGGAATCGTCGATCGGAGCTATGTGGCAGGCTGGGACCTCGCCAAGACCACTGACTGGACGGTCGGCACAGTGCTAGATATCACAACTGTGCCGCACAAGCTGGTCCACTGGGAGCGATTCAACAGGCGGCCCTGGCCAGAGGTCGCCGAGCGGATCCGCCACGTACACAAGGACTACCGGTGCTATAAGACCTTGATCGACGCCACAGGCCTGGGAGGAGTGGTCCTCGACCTGCTAACCGACATCGGCGCCGAGGGATTCATCTTCAACAAGAACAGCAAGATCGAGCTCATCGGCAACCTGCAGTTGGCATTCGAGAAGCGAACGATTCAGGCGCCCTTCATCCAGCAGTTAGTCGATGAGCTGCAGGCCTACGTCCTCGACGATGATGAGGAGTTGGTCACCGACTCGGTGATGAGCCTGGCCCTGGCAGAGTGGGCAGCAGGGCCGAGGTATAAGGTCGAATACGCCCCAGGCCTTTACAGCTAAAAAAGAGGAGGACCCAATGATCCTGAACCCAATCCAGAAGAATATCGCCGACATGGCCGTGGCCGATGAGATGATCCGAACGGCGCGATTTGCCCAGGCCTGGGATGCATACTACGGTCGCTTCCCGAACGCCCTCACCGTCAAAAAGGGCCAGCCCGACGACAACGTCAAGCCGAATTTCTGTAGACCGATAGTCGATGCATCCGTCAGCTTCTTATTCGGGCGCGAGGTCCACTTCAGCATACCTGAGGGAGAGGAGACAAACAACTACACTGACGCCGAGAACTGGCTCCAGGAGGTCTGGAGGCGCAACCGCAAGATGAGCCTCCTCCTCAAGTTGGCACTCAACGGCGCCGTCTGTGGCCATGCTTTTCTGAAGATACTCGACGAAAAGCCTTGGCCGCGGCTCATCGTCATCGACCCAGCGTATATGACGCCGGTCCACGACCCTGACGACATCGACCAGGTGGTCAGGTACAAGATCCACTTCCCAGCCCTCGACCCACGCACTGCAAAACCCATCGTGAAGCAGCAGCGGATCGAGCGCAACGAGAACGGCAAGAGCTGGCAGATCGTCGACGAAATAAGCAGGGCACCCGACCACCTGGGATGGGACAAGGTCCAGGAGGTCACCTGGCCCAGGGACTGGCCGCCAGTGATCGACTGCCAGAACCTGCCAGCGCCCAACGAGTACTGGGGAGTGAGCGACCTCGAGTCCGACGTCATCGAGCTAAACAAGGAGCTCAACTTCCTACTCAGCAACGGCAACAGAATCATCAGATTCCACGCCCATCCCAAGACCTGGGGGCGAGGATTCAGCGCCGACCAGCTCAAGATCGCCGTCGACGATACAGTCGTCCTACCAAACGATCGGGCGGAGCTCAAGAACCTGGAGATGCAGTCCGACCTCGGCTCGACGCTCGACTTCTATAGAGAGCTGCGCCAGGCTCTCCACGAAATCAGCAGATCGCCCGAGGTCGCCAGCGGCAAGGTCGAGAATATAGGGCAGCTCTCAGGTCTGGCGATTCAGATATTGTATGGGCCGCTCGTGGCCAAGACCGAGACCAAGCGCGTCCTCTACGGCGAGATGCTCGCCGAGCTGAACCGACGCCTCTCTGAGCTGGGAGGATTCGGCAACGACGTCATCACGACGATAACCTGGCCCGAGGTGCTACCGAGCGATGCCAAGACCCAGCGGGAGATTGCGCTCATCGACCAACAGCTCGGCGCTAGCAGTGACACGCTGCTTCGGAAGTTGGGCTACGACCCCGATAACGAGTCGGCCCAAAAGGCGGCAGAGACTGAGAGTCTCGGCGACCAGTTGCTATCCAGCTTCGAACAGGGACTCTAACTATGCCAGAGATCAGACTGGAGCTCAGGCTGGGGCCATCGACGAATCACATCTACACCAACGCCAGGCGGTTCGCCCGAGATAAGAGGACCAAGGAGGTCCGCGTCTACATGGGCCGAATGCTAAGTCCCCACGCGATGACGTACAAGCAGGAGGTCATCGCCGCAATTCGGCAGACGAACGAATGGCAGGAGGGAATAAGGCCAGCCAAGGACACGAAGCTCCAGATCACGACCTGGCTCACCATCCGATCGGAGGGCGACCGCGACATCGACAACAACGACAAGCTGCTCTTCGATGCGATAAAGGAGGCGCTGGAGATCGACGACCGCCAGGTCTATGAGGTGCACGCCTACAAGCGAGTGGATGCTGCAGCCAGGTGGCCGCGAATCGACGTCCTGATCGCCTGGGAGACCCTGAGCCGCCAATGCTACCTTTGCGGCCCCGTGACACCTGACGCCAGCAGCATGCTCTGCGGCTACCACGCGGCGATAGAGCGATACCAGGTTGAGGCCAGGAGGGACCTCGTAAAAGAGGGAGTGCGTCAATATCTTCAGCGTATGGGGATTCCGTACCAGCCAGAATCTGAGAGGTGACCATGATGGTCGACACACAAAAGCCAGCGGCTCAATTCGATAGCAGCCAGTTGCAGGAGGCCGTGGCTAAGTTCCACGCCGAGCTGGCGGCAGGAGAGAAAGAGGCGGCCAACGCCATGATTCAGGCCTACGGCGAGAGCTGGCTCAAGGTACAATCCGAGCTCGACCAGCTACTGGCGACGATGCCAGACGGCGGGGCCGACGCCACCTGGCTATTCGAGTACGGGCGCCTGGCCAGCATCCAGGAGCAAGTCGAGGCCCAGCTCCGCCGGTTTGCCAAGTTCGCCGAGGCCAACATCATCTCCCAGCAGAGCGTCGCGGTTCAGGCCGCCCAAACCCACGCGGCCGAGCTAATGGTTAAAGCCTTCGAGCTGCAGCAGGCCCCAGGTGAGATCTACGCCATACTGGCCCAGGTGCCCGAGGCCGCAGTCGAGGACCTGGTCGGATTCCTAAGCGATGGCTCGCCTCTTCACGACTTGCTGGCCGAGCTTGGACCTGACGCCAGCGCCGAGGTTCGCAGGGCACTGATAACAGGAGTGACCACCGGCCAGGGACCGATGGAAATTGCCCAGCGCGTCCGGTCGGCATTCTCCGAAGGCCTCGTCCGAGCGCTAAGGATCTCCAGGACCGAGCAAATGAGAGCCTACCGCGAGGCCAGCCATCGGAAGTTCGAAGCCGCCAAGGACATCAACGAGGGCTGGATCTGGTACAGCGCCCTCCGTACCAATACCTGCGCCGCTTGTTGGGCGATGCACGGCACGATTCACCCACTCGACCAGCGCCTGGACGATCATGTCAACGGCCAGTGCACTCCCCTGCCCAAGACCAAGCACTGGAAAGAGATACTCGGCCAGGCAGGAGAGGGAATCGAGGAGACAACGGTCCAGGTGCCGCGAGGGGCTGACCTCTTCAAGAAGCTGCCGAAAGAGAAGCAGATCAAGATACTCGGGCCAGCAAAGTATCACGCTTGGAAGAAGGGCGAGATCGAGCTCGAGGACCTGGTGGCCAGGAGGCACGATCCCAAGTGGGGAACGATGCGCTACACGGCCTCACTTAAAATCGCCCTCCAGAACGCGTCCCTCCGCAAAGCGAAGGCCCAGGCCACAGTCCAAGCCCAGAGCCAGCTCCTCGGGACTCTCAAAGCCATCCAGGCCAAGAAGATCGAGGAGGAGGCGGCTGCTGCAGCCGCCAAGATCAAGGCAGAGGTCCGAGCCGAGGCTAAAGCCCAGGCAGCGGCCGAGAAAAAGAGCTACCAGAAGGTCAACAGCGCCATCCAGGGTGCCAAGGCAGCCGTGAAGGGCAAGCCTCAGGACAAAGTCGCCTGGGAGAACTACAAGGCCAAGCTCGCGGACATCGAGCAGAAGGCCCTAGCGGAGGGAGCGCCAGCCAAGGCACTGGCGCTGATTCAAAAGAACAAGGCTGTGGCCGACGCCAAGCTCCAGCGCATCCAGCAGAAGGAACAGGCCCGCCTGTTGGCGAAAGCCGCCAAGGCGAAGAAGGAGATGTACCAGTCGCACAAGGGGCTCATCACGCAGGCCATAACGAGGGCCAAGGCGAAGGCGTTGGCTCAGCCACCAGCGCCAAAGGGCAAGACATACCAGCAGTACAATAGCGCCGTTCAGTCGGTGAAGGCAACACTCAAGAAGAAGGGCAACAGTCCCGCGGTCATTCAACAGGCCGAGCAGAAGCTGCAGGCCCTGCTGGCCGAGGCCAAGGCCCAGGGCAATACCAAAGCCGCGGCCTTGATCCAGAAAAACATCGCGGCAGTCAGCGGCGCCGCGGCGGTTCCTCTCGTCCCCAAGCCTGTGCCAATGCCGAAACCACAACAACCACCAACACCCGTGCCACCAACTGCGCCGCAGCCCAAGCCGCCGCCGACGCCTGGCCTCGGCAACCGCGTCTTTCCGTACGACAAGACCAAGCTGGTCTACGACCCGAACGAGTCCCAGCTCGGCGGGGCGCACAGAAAGCAGGTCTTCCGAGACGCCAACGGAAACCTCTGGCTCTTCAAGCCGCAGGACGAGTTCAGGGCTGAGCTCGACGTCGCCACGGCCAGGATTCAAGCCAGGGCGGGATTACAGGCGCCCGAGACTTATCTGTATACCGATGAGAGCGGCCAGGTCACGGGCTCGATTCAAAAGCTATTCGGGTCCAAGGCTACACGGCGCCCAGCCTTCGGCCAAGGCAGCGGCTTCGACCCCACCAAGCTCGATGCCAAAGATACGTTCGAGGTTCAGAAGCACGCGGCACTCGACTGGATGATCGGCAACCACGACGGTCACAAAGAGCAGTTCGTCAAGGTGAAGGGAGGAGGAGGCCAGCTAATCGGCGTTGACAAAGGCCAGGCCTTCAAGTTTTGGGGCAAAGACCAACTCGACTATACCTATGCGCCCAACTCCAACGTCGGCGTAAATAGCGTATATAACCAGCTACACGAGGCCTGGGCCAAGGGCAAGGATTTGCCATATTTCCACGACCTGACGACGCCAGGCGGAGTGGCCTACAGGGACGCCATCCAGAGGATGATGGACATCCCCGACGACGAGTACAAGGAGATACTCCGCCCCTACGCGGAGAAGGCGGCACGGGCGGGATTCCTGGCCGTCAACTCCCCAACCGCCAGGAATAAACCTGAGCAATTCCTGAAAGAGGCGGTGCAGCGTAAGAACAATCTGCTCAACAATCTCCTCGCCTACCACGACCAGCTGGCCAAGGAGCGGGCGAAGGCTCTGCAACCAGCGGCAGCACCCGTGCCTCCAGGGCTGAAGGGCATGCAGGGGGCGAAGGTCTTTTACACTAACCGGGACGGCATCGATTGGGCGAAGCAACAGTGGGGCACCGTGAGCCACAGATTGACGCCACAACAGCGGGCGGCGCTGGAGTATTATACAGGCTCTGGCTATGTCTCGCTAAACAGGGGGTTACGCACCGACCCGAGCAAGCTGCTCCCGACCGAAAAGCACCATGTGCGGGAGCTGGACGCTGTGCTGCAGTTAAAGCCAATCCCCGAAGATGTCATCGTCTGGCGGGGTGTCGACAACGATACGATTCAGCACCGAGGCCCGAGGACGCTCGTCGGCAAGACGATCACCGACGCGGGATATCTAAGCACATCGGTCGGTGCCACACTAGGCTTCGCCTCGAAACCCATTTATTTACGGATCAGGGCACCAGCGGGCACACCTGCTTATTTCGTCTATCTCAATAGCTCGTTTCCGTCGGAGCGCGAGCTGCTGCTCGGGCGCAGCCAGCACTTATACGTGCATTCGGTGAAGCAGCAAGGCGGCAGATGGATTATGGACGTGGAGATCGTGCCACCAGGCACCAATATACCAGGCAGCCCGTAATGGTGTATAATAGTCGGAAGGAGGACGATCATGGCCAAAAAACCGACGAAAGGGCTGAGCCCATTACAGGGCGACCAGCCGCAGTTTAAGGCCGTCGACCAGTGCAGCACATGTCGCTGGCGGGACTACAGGACGCCGAGTTGTCTGGCATTCCCCAGCGGCATCCCCGGCGAGATACTGATCGGGAAGGTCGATCATAGCAAGCCGTATCCTGGCGACCGAGGCGTTCAGCGGTCGCCGCGACCGCCGATCACGACCGAGGGGCCAGTGGAGTACATTCTTATTTGGCAGGCAGTGAATGGCGACTGGCAGTGTGTCGGCGCGCTCTGGCGCGGCGGGGAGCCAAGCATCGGCTTTATGGCACGCCGAGGTTTCGAGCGCTATCAAGACGACTGGCAGGAACGGATTGGCATCGCTGTCCAAGCGGGCGGCGACAAGTACCTGGAGATGCTGGAATACTGGGCGGCGAACGCGAACGGCGTTACTGTCGAGGCAGGCCCGATCACCTGGGCGCCCACCTTGGCAGCGCTGGAGCGGCGTCTGGTTGAGACGGCACATCGACCGAGCCGCGAGTAATCAAGTCAAGTGCTTGACAGGCACGCCAGAAGCGGTTAAAATGCTGGCAAGCTAATACCAAACGCGGTCATGCACCGCTACTTCATCCCAACCGGGAGAGGTGGCGGTTTTTTGTTTGCCCAAGGAGAAAGCTAATGAATCTTTATCGGCAGGCGGAGAAAGAGCCGCCAGAGGCAATAAGGAGGTTGGCAGAATAATGCCAGAGACGAGTAAGGGCCAGGAGCCTACTATCAACAATGGCGACCAGGTGTCGCAAGATCAGACTGCGACCGAGGGACAGGAGACCGAGGAAGAGTTTGACAAAGAACGTGCACTAGCAACAATCCGTAAACTGCGGGAGTCTGAGAAACTCGCCAAGCAGTACGCCAAGGAGTTGGAGAGCCTCCGTGGGCAGCTAAAGCAGCACGAGGAGGCGAAGCTCTCCGAGACAGAGCGATTGCGGCAGCGGGTCGCCGAGCTGCAAGGGGAGTCGAAAGCTAAGGCGATCACCATCCAGGAGAAGGTGACAAAGTACAGCGTCATGCTGGCGGCTCAGAAGCTCGGTATCGTTGATCCGGAGGCAGCCTACAAGCTACTCGATCCCTCCGACATCGAATATGATGATGACGGGGAGCCCAAGAACATCGAGAAGCTGTTAAGGTCCATGCTGGAGAAGCGACCATATCTGGCTGGCGGGACAGGCGGCAGCGGCAATCCAACAAACCCAGGCGGCAACAAGGGATCGAAGCTCACCATGGCCGATATTCGCAAGATGACACCTGAACAGATCAACGCCAGGTGGGCAGAAGTCCAGGAGGCTATGAAGGCTAACCAGTAATAAGATCGAGGAGGTCACCATACTATGGGACTCGAAAACTTTATACCGACCATCTGGTCGGCACGACTTCTCGCCAATATGGAAAAGAAGCTCGTCTATGCCCAAACTGGCATCGTTAACCGTGATTACGAGGGTGAAATCACAGGACTCGGATGCGCCGTCAAGATCAACGCCATCGGACCAGTGACTATCGGCGAGTACACCAAGAACACCGACATCGCCGCTCCCGAGGTACTCAACTCCGCTCAGGCGATGCTGGAGATCAATCAGGCCAAATACTTCAACTTCGCCATCGACAGCATCGACAAAGCCCAGCAGCAGCCCAAACTCATGAATGCCGCGATGGCGAAAGCAAGCCATGGTCTGAGAGATAAGGCAGACCAGTATGTCGCATCTCTCTACACCCAGGTCGCCGCGGCCAACCAGATCGGCTCTGATGCTGTTCCAATAGTGCCGACGAAAACGACAGCCTACGAGTATTTGGTCGATATGGCAGTAATACTCACGGAGAACAACGTCCCGACCGAGGGACGATGGGTGATCGTGCCTGCATGGTTCTACGGGCTCTTGCTCAAGGATGACCGCTTCGTCAAGGCAGGCACATCGGCAAGCGACGAGGCCCTCCGCAACGGGCAGGTCGGCGAGGCCGCAGGTTTTACCGTCCTGCAGTCCAACAACATGCCCAATACCGCAGGCACCAAGTACAAGATCCTGGCAGGGACCTCGGCCGCGATATCCTACGCCGAGCAGATTGTCGACATCCAGGCCTATATGCCAGAGCGGCGGTTTGGCGACGCGGTGAAGGGGCTTCACGTGTACGGGGCCAAGGTGGTGCTACCAGATGGCCTGGCTCTGCTAACCGCGAACAAGAGCTAAGAGCCAACATTAATCCAACAAGGAGGGACACTTAAGTGGCACGGACAGCAGTAGCAGTCGAGCAGCTTCTACGAGATGCCTCGGTCGTGCAATCGGCTGGGACCGCGATTGATGTTGCCAACGGCATGAGCATCGACGTCGGATCCCAGCCAGGCAAATACATCATCTTCGTCAAGAACACCTTTGCTGGAGCCAAAACAGTCACTTTTAAGGCGGGGGTGAATCCTCCCGCCTTCAGGTCGGGACTGGGCAACCTAACAGAATCGATCGCTCAGAACGCGACAGGGATGTTCCAGCTGGAGGGGGCCAGATTCGTCCAGGCCGACGGCAAGGTATACCTCGACTTCGAGGCAGGCACAACTGGCACGGTATGGGCTTTTAAGGTCGCCAGCGACCTGTAAGGGCATAGGTGACCAGGTGCCCGTGCCAGTTCGCCTCCTGCTGGCTCGGGTACCTGGCCGCCATTAAGGTCCGAAATGGTCACAGGAGGCAAAGGTTTGGGCCTTAAGGAGGAGCAATGGCAGCCAGACCGACTATGGCCAATCTAATCACCCGAGTGCGCCGAATGATATCCGACCCAGCGGGAGCGAGCCAGACCTTCGATGACGACGCTATCCAGGAGGCTCTCGATCGCTACTCCACCATGGTGAACCTTTTGGCGCTCACAGCCCAGGAGACCATCCTCTCAGGAGGGAGCGTCGTTTACGTGGACTATTGGGCGCCATTCGGTGATTGGGAGGAGGACGCCAAGCTGCAGGGCGCGAATTACGCTACCCTGACCCCGAGCGCCAGTGACTACCAGCAAGGGCATTGGACCTTCGCAGCACAGCAGCCAGGCTCAGTCCTGATCACAGGCAAGGTCTACGACCTGAACGGCGCAGCGGCCGATTTGCTCGAGGAGTGGGCCGCCAAGGTCAAGCTGCAATTCGACTTTGGGACCGACGGGCAGGACTTCAAGAGGTCGCAACAGGTCAAGCACCTCCAGGAACTGGCCCAAAGCTACAGGTCCAGGCAAAAGCCGAAGATCGTCAGCCAGGTGCGTGACGACGTTTCAGGTGATTGGTGATGATCGACAGCAACCAGCTGGCCGAGATGCAAGCAACCCTGGCAGCGAGCCTGCCCGATTCGGCAGCGATCAAGAGAGCGACCAAGGCTCCCGATGGCATCGGAGGCTTCAAAGAGGTTTGGCAAACCATGGCGACCGTAGCCTGCATGCTCGCACCCAGCGGCCGAGAACCCGAGGAGCGAGAGATCGCCGAGAGACTCGGCGCGATTACGCTATTCACAATCACACTACCAAGCGGCACTGACGTGAAGCCGACAGACCGAATCACGGTCACCCAGGCCGTGACAGGAGCGAACAGCGACCTGGAGGTCCAGGGAGTCCTCGCCCCGCGGAGCTATGAGATCTCACGCCGTGTCGCCTGTTCGGAGGTAAGCTAGTGAACCTGGAAAAGCTCCAGTACACCGTATTGGGCATATTCGCCTCGGCCTTGGCCTATTGGGTCCAGATTCCCCTGGCCTTTCAGGCTCTGCTACTACTCCAGGGGCTGGATTTAATCAGCGGTTTGAGCAAAGCATTTGTTCTCAAGCAGCTGCACAGCGATGTCGGTCGCCGAGGATTGATAAGGAAGTTTCAGACAATTCTGATCGTGGTCGCAGCGCTGATTGCTGAGCCGCTGCTCGCTCAGGTGGATACACGACTCTACGGTGTGCCACTCGCGACTTCTGTCGCCACCTATTTCTGCATCATCGAGCTTCTCAGTTTGGCGGAAAACGCCGGTCAGGCAGGAGTGCCAGTGCCACAGTTCTTGACGAATGCCTTGGTGAAGCTCCAAGAGATGGCTAGCGGAGGGAGAAATGCCAGCCCAAGCGGTGGCAGCGGCCAAAATAGTCTATAACAACATACCGAAGCTGAAGGCATCGAGCGCCGAGAAGGCGCGGGCGGCCGTAAGGAAAGCCACGACAGACTGCCAGGCCCACGCGCGAGCTGCAGCCCCGGTGAAGTACTCCACGCTCCGCAACAGCATCGACCAGCGGATTCTAAACGATGGGATGACAGGGGAGGTTGGCACCAATCTCAACTACGCGGCAGTCCAGGAGTTCGGATCGGGATCCTTCAGCGAGTACCCTGGCGCGAAGAAGCAGCGTATCATCATCAAGCCCAAGACCAAGAAGGCCCTGGCCTGGCCTGGAGCGGCTCACCCCGTCAAGAAGGTTAAGCATCCAGGCGTGAAGGGCAAGCCCTATCTCAGGCCAGCGGCCAAGAAAGTCGAGGGCCCGTTTATCAGCGCAATGGAGGCAATCGTCAAGCTATGAGAGCAGTCGACGCGGCCCTAAAACAACTATTATCGGCCGATGCTGGCCTCGCCGCCCTGGGTGTCACGGCGGTCTACAAAGGATTCGGTCCAGCAGACGCGGTCTACCCTTTCGTCGTATTTGCCAAGATAGCCGACGCCTCCAGGCCCTGGTACGCGATGGGAGTGAAGGGCCCGACAGGCTACGACCTTGTGTACGCAATCCAGGCCGTGACCGAAGGGCTCTCAAGTAATGACGCAGGAGCAATTGATGAGCGCCTCCAGGTCCTGCTTGACGATGCCGAGTTCGCCGTGAACGGCTACACACTGATTAAGTGCGAGCGAGGCACCGAGATCGAGGAACCCGAGGAGGTCTCGGGCAAGACCTACTGGCGCAAGGGCGCCCAATACCACATCAGCATTCAAAAACTGTAACCGAGGAGGGAAAGACAATGCCAGCTACCGCAGGGAAGTCGGGCAAAGTGATGATCGGTGCCAACACTGTGGCATTGCTTGATGATTGGAAGTTCGACGGCGACCGCAAGCTCATCCCCGTCACGTCCTTCGGCGATGACTGGGAGAAGTTCGTGGCAGGCCTGGCCAGTGCGACAGGGACCGCCAACGGCAAGTGCGATATGAGCGACATCAATGGCCAGCTGGCGATGCATAACGCCTGGCTCAACGGCACAACGGTGGCGCTCAAGCTCTACATCGACGCGACCCACTACTGGTCAGGAACGGCATGGATCAATAAGGTGAGCCCGTCCGCCAGCATATCAGACAAGTCCGCCATCAGCTTCAGCTTCACCTTCGACGGGGCCATCATTTACACATAATAGATAGAGGGAGGTGAAATGTGGCAGCGCATGCAGGAAAGAAGGCGGCAGTCTACGCAGAGACGGGTACGCCCGTCGCTATGACCGACGAAGCGACAACGTGTCTGAATCCAGGCACCTATACACAATACCAAATTACGGCAACCAGCAAGCGGTATGTCGACCGCGACACAGTCATCACGGTAAAAAAGAACGGCGTCGCGCAACCCAGTTCGAGCTATACGTTCCAGGCGCTTGGCGGCATCGTCACGTTTACGAGCTCGCTGCTGGGCACCGACGTAGTGACAGTGACCGGCGCCTACCGCAGCGTTGTCAAAGTCGCTCAGTTTTACGACTGGAAGTTTGACGGCGAGCTAGAGTTATTAGATCAGACGTGCTTTGGGGACGAGTGGCAGACCTACGCTCCAGGTCCGATGCGCGCTAGCGGCAGCGGCGAGCGGTTCTGGCTCGATAACTACTTCGTTGATATGTTTACCAACGCTAAAACGTTTATCATCGTGCTATATGTCGATGACGTGAGCGGCAAATAGCGCTGGGCGATGTATGCTGATCTGAACAAACTCAGTCATAGCGTCGCTCGCGGCGAACTGATACCTGAGACGATCAATTTTACGGCAGATGGACAGGTTGTTTATCTCCAACAATGGTAAAGGGGGGTATATGGCAAGACTGACTCGAGAGCAGATATTGGCGGCCCAGCCAAAGACGAAAGAGGTCGAGGTTCCCGAGCTAGGAGGCACAGTCCTGCTCCGCGGCCTCACCGTGGCGCAACAAGATAAAATCCGCGAGAGCTCGATGCTTCCCGACGGCAAGGGGGGGAAGGAGTTTGATACGGCCTTGTTCCGACGAAAGCTCGTCATCGAGAGCTTGGTGGAGCCCAAGCTCACTGCGGCCGATTTCGAGGCGCTGGGCGATATGAGCGGTCGCATCTTCACCGCCCTCCAGGAGGAGGCGTCAAATCTCAACGGTCTGAACCAGTCGGTCGAGGAACGGGCAAAAAACTCGGAGAGCACCCCGAGCGAAGATTCAGGTTAGAGCTCGCCGAGCGTCTAGGCAGGACGAGACACGAGCTGGAGGAATGCCTCGAATATGACGAATACCTCGACTGGCAGGCCCTCCAGCTACTACGCCACAGGGAAGCTGCTAGATAATTAAGGAGAACACAATGCCCTTCGGCCAGGAAATAGCTCGACTGTTCGTGACTGTCGGCGGCAACATCGAGGACCTGCAAAAGTCGCTTGGCGCCGCCGATGCCAGTTTTGCCAAGAGCACCCAAAGTCTTCAAGCGGCAGGCAAAACGATGAGCCTGGCAGTAACCGCGCCCCTCGTCGGCTTGGGCGTGGCCAGCCTGAAGAGCGCCGCCGATTACGAGCGACTGGGCAACAAGCTACAGGCAATCACGGATGCCGACGCCGCGGCTATGGACAGGCTAAACAAGAAGGCCCTCCAGTTGGGCAAAGATACCCAGTTCTCAGCAGGAGAGGCCGCAAAGGGGATGCTCGAGCTCACCAAGGCAGGCTTGAGCGTCGATGATACATACGATGCTATCGACGGCACCCTGGCGCTGGCAGCGGCAGCTGAGATCGACGTCGGCAAAGCCAGCGAGATCGCCGCCAATGCCCTCAACGCGTTCCACCTGGAAGGAAGAGAGGTCGGCAGGGTCGCCGACGTTCTAGCAGCCACAGCCAACAGCTCCAGCGTCGAGATAAGTGACGTCGCCGACAGCCTGAAGATGGTGAGCGCCGTCGCCTCCTCAGCAGGCATGAGCCTGGAGGAGGTAACGGCCATCATCGGCGAGCTGGGCAACGTGGGGCTCAAAGGTTCCGACGCAGGAACAAGCCTCAAGCAGATGATCCTCTCTCTGCAGGCGCCGACCGATAAGGCAGCGGGCCTGCTGCAGGAGATGGGAGTACAGGTCTACGATGCCACAGGTAAAATGAACGACATGCGGAGCATCGTCGGCCAGTTGGAATCGGCGACCAAGGGAATGACCCAGCAGGAGCGAGACTTCACTCTGGCAACCATATTCGGATCCGACGCGGTCAGGGCCGCCAACATCCTGATCGACCAAGGAGTAGGAGGCTATGACAAGATGTATGGCTCGGTCACCAAGGCAGGAGCGGCATCGAAGATGGCCGACGCCAATATGAGGGGACTCGGAGGAGCGCTGGAGTACTTCAAAGGCACCCTCGACACTTTGATGATTTCGAGCGGCACTCCCTGGCTGGGTATGCTGGAGAAGATGGTCCGAGGGAGCGCCGATCTAATCGCCAAGTTCGGAGAGGTACCGCCGAAGGTCCAGGAGGCCACGGTCGTATTCGCAGTCGCTGCGGCAGCTGGAGGCCCCTTCATGATGGCGACCGCGAAGATCGCCGAGAGCATGATGACGATCGGCAAGGCCGCAGGGCGCGTCGGAGGCTCGATCGGGACGGCCATCGACAAGATCCGTGGCGAGACCAAGGAGCTGGAGAATCTCGCCGGCGCAGGAAAGAAAGCGGCCGACGCGAAGAAGGGAGTGGCCGACCAGAATGACAAGCTGACCCAGGCCGCCGAGAAGGCAGCTGGAGGACTGGCCAAAGAGAGCGGCATCCTTGGAACCATCAAGGGAGTCGGAGGAGGAGCGTTAGAGAGCGTGGGCAAGATGGCAGGAGGAGCCATCGCAGCAGCAATCGGAGGATGGATCGCCACGGGAGGAGCGGCATCAATCCTGGGCGGAATCGGAACCGCACTCGGAGGAGCCGCAGCGGCCGTGGCAGGAGTAATCGGCGCCCCAGCTCTGCTAATAGCGGCAGCCATAATCGGTGCGATAGTCGGAGGCATATGGGCCTGGCAGAACTGGGATCAGATAAAGGCGTGGTTTGGCGACTGGACAGGCAAGGTCGGAGAGTGGCTGGCACCGATAAGGGATGCAATCGGCCAGAAGTGGCAGGAGATCGTGGACGGGGCAGGAGAAGCCCTGCAGAACGCGAGAGACAGCGTCGGGAATGCAGCGGCAGAGATCCGCGACAGGATCACCGGTGCCATCAATGGCATTCCAGGAGCAATCCAGGGCGCCTTGGTCGGCCTGGTCTTCGGAGCTGGCTTCGCATTCGAGACCGTACTCATCTTTGGCGGCCGATTCCTCGACTGGCTCGGGACATTGCCAGATAAGGTAGGGACCGAGCTGAACAAAGCCAAGGATGCCCTGATCGGGAAGCTGGGGGAGGCCTGGAGCTGGATCGAGACCGAGGTCCCGAGCTGGCCAGGGCGAGCGGCAGCCTTCCTCCGCGAGTTAAAGGACAGGATTGGAGAGGCGGCGGGCGAGGCCAAGGATGCCCTGATCGGGAAGCTAGGAGAGGCCTGGGCCTGGGTGACCGCCGAGGTCCCGAGCTGGCCAGGGCGAGTATATGGGTTCCTCCTCGAATTGCGGGACAGGGCGAACGACGCCATCATCCAAGCGCGAGACGCCATTGTCGGAGGGCTAAGAACCGCCTGGGGGTGGGTGACTACCGAGGTTCCCACGTGGGCAGGGCGATTCTACATCTTCCTCCAGGAGTTGGGACCCAACGCCTGGCAGCTCGGGACCGAGGTATACAACGCAATCACGGGGAAGCTATCCGAGGCCCTGGCCTGGATGCAGACCGAGCTGCCCAAGTGGCCCGAGCTATCGTTGCGATGGCTACAGGACATGGGCGCCAAGGTTGGTCAAGCGTTTGGCCACGCCAAAGACGAGGCAGGCAGGATACTGGGCGAGCTCAAGGACTCAGCAGGCCAGTGGGGCGAGAACATCAAGAATGCCATCCTGGGGCCGTTGGGAGGCCTGGTCGATGGAGTAAGGCGAATATTCGACGAAGTCGGGAAGGTGTTTAGAGATGGCCGAGAGAAGGCCCAGGAGGAATGGGGTATTCACTCTCCCAGCTCGGTGGCCAGGCAGATGGGCCAGGCGATAACCCAGGGATTCCAGATCGGCCTCGGCGACTTCGGATCCATCTCGGCGATCCCGTCTCCAGGAGCCATGGCCGCACCAGCGGCAGCTCAGGCGCCGACCCAGGTGACGATCATCGTCCAGGGCAGCGTCATGACAGAACGCGACCTCGCTGATGCGATCCGCGAGCAACTACTCAATCTGGGCCGCCGCAACGTGAGCGTGGGATTAGCGTAACGTAATAGGAATGCAAAATATTATGACGATGCCGGAGATCTACGTCGATGTGGCTTTCGGTGTCCCTCCGGGGACAACGGCACCACAAGCTTCAGCTACATTCACCCGCAGCAGCGTCGCCTACAAACTCGACGGCAGCCAGGTTGCTGCCAACGTGCCGCGCTTTGAGGCGCTCGGCAGCACGACAGGGCTGCTGGTTGAAGAGGGAGCTTTGTACCTTTCTTTCAATATAGTGTCTGGCGTAGATGGCTATATCTATGTGGATATGACAAGCGCGCCGGATTACACCGTTCAAGCAGGCGACTATCTGGAATATGACGTATTTTGGTTTGCCAGTATCCCAACAGTTAGATACATAGCTATCGATTATACATGTTCCAATGGGACAAATCTGAGGGACTCTGGGGCTGTAGACCAGAATGGATTGACAGCACACCCCCGTACGGATATTTCAGCCCATGCTTCTGGTAAGTGGTATCATCGCAAGATTGCGATTCCATCGCTGCATGTAGGGCAAACCATCACCTTCTTCGACCTTGTATGCGAATTAGACGCTGGTGCAGTGGCGGGAATGGTTCGCAACATCGTAATTACAGATGGAGCTGGTACTATTCGGAACCGTATTTGGGGGTCAAACTACGGACTGCCCGGACTGGCTGTTCACTTAAACTCCGATGCGGGCAATACGTATAGTTTCACAGAAATTAAGCCCGACATCCTCAGCATCCCCACGACGGGAGTCCTGAACTTGCAAGAAGGTACCATCGAGTGTTGGGTGTACATCACGGGGCCACTGGTGTCTGGTGTTAACTTACCAGGGCATTCCCGCTCTCTGTTCGCTCACGTATATCCCAGTTGGCCGCGAAATGGACTCAATGTTCAAAAGATGGCGAACACTACCAGCGTCTGGCGTGTGCAGAGTACTGATGATGCGGGCGCATGGTCGTATGTGGATATCACACCGAATATCGCTGAGGGTTGGCACTATTTTGCGTACAGATGGTCAGCAGCAGAACTGGCATTATCTGTAGACGGGGCTACGGCAGCATCTATCGTGAACCCGAAGCTACCGTCACAAGCTGCAACGACGTTGCATATTGCAGATTCGGTGGATAGTTCAGAGACGCTCAACAGTTACATCCGCGACCTGCGCATCTCCAACGTCGCCCGCAGCGACGCGGAGATAGCGGCAGCGTATGCGGCAGGTAGAGCCGTATACGACGCAGCCACGTCGTACATGCTACGGCTTGCTGGCGACATCTCATACAGAGGTGGCGAGTGGAGGAATGTAGCCGCCTTCATGCGCCAGCTCGCGGTACGCCATGGGCGGCAGCATGAGCTCGATAGGTACGAGGCTGGTACGTGCACGTTTGTGCTGGACAATCATGACAGGCGCTTCGATCCGACATACACGGCCGGTCCGTATTATCCTAATGTGCTGCCAATGCGGCGGGTACGGGTCGAAGTTACCTGGGCAGATGTCTCGTACACAATCTTCACCGGTTTCATCGAGAAATGGCCGCTCGCCTGGCCCCATGGACGCGACGCCATCGTCACTGTAGAGGCTGTCGATGGCTTTAAGTTCCTGCACTTGAAGAAGCTGAATGCGAACTTCGCATCGCAGCTAAGCAGCACTCGCGTCGCTGCCGTGCTAGACTCAGTCGGCTGGCCCACGGCTGATAGAGATATCTCTACAGGTAAGACCACACTACAGGCGAGTACACTTGCGAATGTATCTGCCCTACAGCATTTGCTGGACGTACAGTCTGCTGAGAACGGTAGGTTGTTTTGCAATGGCCAGGGTAAGGTGGTTTTCCACGACCGCTACCGACCGCTGAGGGCGCCGTATAATGCGAGTATGGCAACCTTCGGTGATGGAGCGGGAGAACTGCCGTACACAGATACGAAGATAGCCTATGACGACAGCACAATCTGGAATGAGGTCATCGTACAGCGTGATGGGGGCGCACCACAAACAGCTATAGACAATACGAGCCAGGCAAGCTATTTCACGCGAACGCTTAGTCGCACCGGTACATTGCACATCAACGATAATGAGTGCTATGACGCGGCCCAATATCTATTGAGCAAGTATAAAGAGCCCGAGCTACGGATTTTGAGCATCTCGATAGTGCCACGAAGGGATCCTGACGTTCTGTGGCCGCAGGTCCTCGCCCGGGAGATTGGTGATCGGGTCACCGTCATACGTCGTCCTATCACCGGCGGAGCGGCGATCACTCGCGACTACATCATCGAGGCCATTCAGCATGATAGTATGCCGGGCTTCTGGACGACGAAATGGCAGCTGAGCCCAGCGGAGACCGAGGAGTACTGGGTTTTGGGCGATTCGCTCCTCGGCGTCCTGGGCAGCAGTACGAGATTAGGATATTGAGGAGGCCATAGTGTATTGGTTGAACAACGCGATCGGAAGGCCAGAGCAGGCTCACGGTGTGCGAACAGAAGAGGAATATCGTCAGCGAGCGATGGAGTTTCTCGCGCGCCACGGGCGGCTGCCAGTACTCAAGGAACGTGATGGCGATCAGCCGCCGGCGTATGTCAGTGAAGGACGGTGGGTGTGCGATTGTGATTGTGGTAATGGACCGAGCGCGAGCCCGGAGTGGGGAATTGCAATATGCTTCGAATGCGGCTCGATCTGGCGACCGATCATCCCTGCCGACCATGCGGAGGGGGAAGAAGCACTGCTTCAGAGGCCTCTCCCGCGCTATCGACACTGGTTTCCTGATGATGTGATAGCGCGTCAACGAGGCAGGACCCGCGCTGAGACCGTCAATGATTTGCGACGCGAGAACAGGGAACACCTGGAGGTGAAGTAGATGGCCTGGACAGCACCAAGGACGTGGACGACAGGTGAGATCGTCACTGCATCAATGCTTAACACTGACATTAGAGACAACCTACGGTATATGAAGGGTCTCGATGGAGATGTGAGAATAGAGGATGATCTAGCCATCGGCTCCGCTACGGGCCCAATCTCAACTGTGGCAGGCAGAAACTATGTCACGGTGAAGGGAAGTACATCGGTCGGCGCGTTGGAACTGGCCACCAGCCAAGCGGATGGAGAGGAAGTGCCCGTAGGCGTCATCCAATGGACAGATGTGAACTCGGTAGCCAGCGATAAACGGATAGCGAATATGGTGGCGACGCTGAGTGGCGCGACCGCCAATAACAGAGGGGGACGGGTCAAATTTGCTATAAAGCCTGATGGTGGCACATTGATGGAACGGCTCTGGATCGAGCCTGACGGTCGCTTGAAGTTCACCCTGAACCGCCAGGGTGGCGATGCAACCAATTGGTTCCTGCCTGGTACTATAAATTATGTGGAGGGTGGTGTTTTTTTGCAGGCGGGCAGTGCACAGGTCGACTTCGGTGCTGGATCGGAGACAGCGTCGGTCTGGGTTACTCTACCCGTCGCGTTTAACGGCTCCACTGCTTTCCTTTTCGCGTCTGCATGGGGCTCCACCGAAATCGTCGTCAGCGCTGGCTTGGGCGACTCAACGAGCATCGTAATCAGCGCCCGGAATCGTGTCGCTGGAAATCTCACTGGCACGCGGCAGATCGCTTGGCTATTCATCGGCAAATAAAAATAGAGAGGGATGGATCTTGCAAATAGGAATCGGCGCCAGCAATAGAAGGCTCGACCTAGATGATCGCCGACGCCTGCGGCTAATGAACCCCGGAGTTGCCGCAGTCAAGATGATGAGCGACCATCCCCTGGAGGACTGGCAGAGCGTCGATAGCGACCTGAGCCCACCAAAGTGGATGGTGCGGATACTCGATATTGATCGGGACCTGGCGAACCTCAAGCGGATTCATACCGCAGGGTATACCGACGTGATCGCCGAGCTGGGCAACGAGCCCAACAATCACCCTCCCGAGCCGTGGGCGACCAAGGAGGAGTTCATCGCCTGGTATATTCGGGCCAGGGAGATCGTCAGGAGAGAGCTGCCAGGATGGGAACTAGCTTTTCCAGGCCTCTCCCCAGGGAAAGACCCTGAGAGATGGTGGCGTGATCCGCGGATCCGCGAGCTCATCTTGGACGCTGATTATCTGTGCGCTCACAGCTATTACCAGACGCTAGACCAGATCGAAGACCCAGCCTTCGGCCGCAGTTACCAGAAGGCCAGAGACCACTTCCCTGGGAAGCGGCTCATTCTCTCCGAATACGCCTGTACGGCGGGCGAGGCCGAGGGAGGCAGACCCAGGAGGGAGGAGTTGGTCCAGGAGTATCCTAGGATTTGTAGGTCGATCGCCGAGGAGGGCGACGTCGAGATTTTGGTCTTCTTCATCTTGGGAGGCACTCCCGAGTGGGAGAGATACGGCGAGACCTTCGATGACGCCATGGCCGAGGCCCTTGGCCAATTAAGACTAGAGGAGGAACACAAGATGCCCACAGTAGCAGTCGCAATCATCCCCAGCAACCAGGATCGCAATAAATCACCGTGGCGGCCAGAATACTCTGAGTATGGGGGTCTGCATTGGCTAGCACCACTAATTACTGATGCGTGCGCGTCACTAGGATTGAATGCACTCGATTTTCAAACTAGGCCAGAGAGCCAGGACACCTATCCTCTGGAAAATCTGATACTGCAGCAGGAGCGCGCTAACACGTGGCTCGCACAGCAGCCCGAACCGACGAAGATTCTCGTCAATATCCATACTGACTCGGGTGCCGCTAGTCACACGTATGGCATCTATGCCTCCAGCAAGGGAGGCGAAAACGGGAAAAGCCTGGCATACGCGCTCGCGAGCCGCGTGCGTAGCGTCCTGGCCACAGAAGGTTTCATGGTGTTCGAGCGCCTCGGGAGCATCGACTACAACACGTACGTGTTCGCAACAGAGGCCAAAGCAGGACGTATTGCTGTGCTGATTGAGCTATGCTCCCACGAAAACAAGAGGGATATTGAGACGTTCGCGGCACATCCGCGCGATGTGGCTAATGCGATTGCGCAGGGCATCTGCACATGGGCGGGAGTGAATCCGATAGCGAACAGCCAGAACGCACAATTGCTGACCCAGGTAGATGAAATGCGTCGGCGCCTGGCGAAAATCAAGGACCTCGCTACCGTGTGAGGAGAGAAAAGCGGGTAGCAATTTGCACCGCTAACGTCCCTTGGGGGTACCTGATGGCGTGGGTTCTTTCCCAGAGGTATGTATCGGCAATGGATCAGGTCGTGGCCTTGCTGATCTGTCTTCGTATTTCCTGTCTACGCAGCCGCGCCTTGGCCGCGCGGGCCTCTGGCATCTCTGGTATGGGCAACATGTGCGCCGCAAGAGCCGGCGTCCGCTGCTGTATGGCCCAGCAGTTCTCAGCGTCGTCGTCAATCATGAGATGTATGCCTTTCTCCAGTACCATTCGCACCTTGAACTCAGTCACGGAGTCCTGGGAATCTTGCGGCCGCGTGACGAGCTTCGTATATCGTATACGGAGAGAGGCCAGCAATGCCTCTGTCTGCTGGCGAATATCGTCCTTTCGTCCCGTGATGATGTATACTTCGTTCCCGTGCTCGATCAGCGCATCTATCAGACGTTTGAAATGGCGCGGCGCCTGGGAAATGGTGCCGTCGACGTCGATGCCAAAACGCATTGGCTCCATTGCCACCAACCGCTTCAAAGGGAGAACCTGCTTTGTCGGTGACGATCTG
>SCLI03000449.1_pt1 | contig 25761 bp, 32 predicted proteins | sample 7268041 | NCBI WGS metagenome assembly SCLI03 (sample SAMN10721081, study PRJNA514188) | viral metagenome | isolation source: depth-stratified mine tailings core A | place: China: Fankou Pb/Zn Mine tailings | collected 2017-10 | reverse complement strand
TCTCCGGCACCTTCGTTCTCGTGCTGTTGTACGATGTGCTTTAGGACGTCCAGTTCCCCTTCCCACAAGGCATTCTCAGCACCGAAGATGATATCCGGGATGCGCTTGTTGGAAAGTTTCATATTAAAGTTGCACCTTTATATGATGATGGGCCTTGTGGCCGTTGGTTTATGTGATCGACCTATACAACTGCTGACTGTTTACTATCCTTGGGCTATGTTACCGGCGCCGGTAGAGCATAGACTTTTGGACAAGGTTTCTATCGGAGCTACCGTCTGAAACGAGCAATCAGCATGTGTATAGGTAGCCCCTTACGGGGGCTAGTCGTCAAGTGCACTGTGATCTTTACTTACCGCTGTTACCTCCTGCGGCCATGCCTGCATTGTCAAGGAGAGCTTCGTCAATCTCCCGGCTTTGCTCTCCGGCACCTTCGTTCTCGTGCTGTTGTACGATGTGCTTTAGGACGTCCAGTTCCCCTTCCCACAAGGCATTCTCAGCACCGAAGATGATATCCGGGATGCGCTTGTTGGATGCCATGAATTTCAGTTGACGCTCACCGAACTCAATGATGCGATCAATGGGGATTTCCCATTCACCGAACACAACTTCGTATTCGTCGTACTCTCCTGTCTCTTCGTTGAACGCACCAAGGCGAGTTGCTGATTCAAAGGGTTCGTCACCAGCAACAGGACGTTGTTTCATGATGTCCTTGATCGTTGCGTTGATGCGCTCGTGTTCCGCTTCAACCTCTGCATCGTACTGTGCTTTTGCTTCGTCGTACATCTGCTGCGGGTTGGAGTTCGGAATGTACTTGGCCCGTGCTTCGATGATGCGCATGTCAGGGAGAGTAGCACGAGGTTGGGGCTTGATGAGGTTGCGAAGAACCTTCTCTGGGTCGCTGTGTGGTACGTTGGACAGCTTGCGCAGATGGTTTTCGATCTTCTCGTAACCGAGAGGCATCCCCAGTTCGATGGTAGCGTTAATCAGTGCCCAGAAGGGTTGTGCATTGCCGTCATGTGCGAAGCTACCTTCTTTGTTAGGAACGACAGCCCACCAGCATTCAGCTACGAAGAGCCGAGCAGCGTGTTCAGCAGATAGGATGTCTTTGGTTTCAGCGATGGTGAGCGAGTTGCGAAGTTTCATTTTAAGTCCTTTTGATTAAGAGTTGGGTTTAGGGGGAGCACTATGCTCCCCACAGATGACCGACCTTCCGATCACCTGTAAGTAGAATAGTTACCGTTGTTTGTAGATACAGCTTGTTTGTGTGGTTTGAATGTACATTAGTGCAGATGCGATTCCTCCCATCAGTGTGAACCAATTGAAGCGAATTGATTTCTTGAAGTTCATTTTGCTCTCCATGCATTATACTTCTCAATACCCATAACTAATCCAAAAGCAAGAAGGATTAGAAGATCAATACAAACAAAAAAGAGAAAAGCTGTGAAAAGTAGTTCCATGATGTAGCTCCTAAGGTCGTCGATCTTACGGCCGACTTGAAGTTAAAAGAAATGTCAACCTTGTGTATTGTTGACAAGTTCAGAGAACTAATGGCTCATTGAGCAGCCTGTCAGGGCCGAAGCCACCGAAGGTGGGCCATCTTCGCTAGAATATTAGTAAGTAAATACGTAGTAGCTAGGAGTTAGCAGAAGATGAGAGGAGAAGGAAGGAGATGGAGCCTTGACTGGATGCGGAGCCATGGTAAGATTAGAACTTTCAATAATACATATGACTTAGGGACAGGGCCATAAGCGCGGTAGCGCGGCCCTTCCTGTCCCGGAATAGTGAAGATATTAGTGGTTAGTGTGCGGTGCCTTTGACTTTCGATGCAGGAGCGGGCACCGCGACTTGAGGTGAAGGTGTTTAAACAGCTTTTAAGGGTGTTCTGAGAAGAGATAAAGAAGAAAAGGTAGGTAGATGTAGGTATGGTGATTTAAACGCCTGTAATCGAGACTACTTGTGCTATGTGCTTGAAAACAAACACTAGATATGGTGATCCCAAAGAAGAATAAACACAACATATAGATTGTATTATCAGGTAAGATAGCAGGAGATAGAAGAAGATAGAGGGAGAAGAGATAGGTAGGACTGAGGTGGGGTGGGGGGAAAGATTGTTTGTTTATATTAGTGAGACTATGACCATCCTACGATTTAATATATTTTTAGAAATAAGGGTAGGGGTGCTTAATAGGCTTGTACTGGCTGGCGGGGACGGGCTGATGCCCTTGTGCTTTGTAGCACACCCCGCAGGACAGTCTTTCTGTCATACTTAGCGCAGCTCTTAGCTGCTTCTTATATTCTATATATATAGATCACCCTGATTCCAGACGTAGTTAGACTAACCCTATATATCTCCACATTTAAGAAGAACTCTATAGAGGTAGACTAACCTAGTCCAGATCAGAGCGATATATCACCCGTCATCCGTTCTCATCCTGATTTCAAACCTTCAGGATACCACGCATGGAACTTACATCAGGGATTGTTAATCTTGTCTGAGGCCATGCAGGTGTAGCAGGTATTATCTCTGAACCCTAGCCGGTTATTACGCGGCGTCCAAAAAGAGATAATTTATATTGGTATAACTTAGATTTGTCCAGCTAGTGCTTTAGTAGCTAGTAATTCTAGCTCTTTCAGTTGATGCTTTCTTTTAGCCTTTACAGCCTTAAAGATTTCATGCGGTTTGAGAGACTTAAACTCATCTGCTGTAAGCAGCTTACGATGAATCAGATACTCAAGTGCTGCTTGTTTCTTTTCATCCATGAGATTTACTAGTTAGGAGAAGGAATCATTTCCTACCCCCACAAGAAAACATTATAGCATATAACTATTTAAAGTCAAGAGAAATCTGAAATAAAATTTATTTTTAAAAAATGCTTGACAAAGTAATAAAAGATGCTATAATGTAGTTTTGGAGATACAACATATGAGTTCAGTTAGTTACGAGAATATTGGTATTTGGTTAGATAATGGAGATAAGTTCTGGTCTAGTACAGACCGACAAGAACTAGGTCTTACAGCAGATGATCTAATGAAGCAGTCAAATCTGCACAACTTCTATGCTAATGCAGATGAATATATTAAAGAAGTAAAGAAACAAAAGGAAGTAATGCTTCGTATTGAGGATCTTAAAGAATATCTAAAGATGAAACAAGAAGCCCTTCCTTGGGAATAAGATAGGAGTCCTACTGGACTGAAGGCACGTAGAGGGAAACCTCCCTCGTACCTAAAACTCAGCGGAGAGGCTGCGCGAGTAACAAATTGGCCTCACCTATACGGGCACACATGTACTAAGGGTAGCGAGAGTGCTTTGCAAGCATACTGTAGTCAGTTCGATTCTGACTGTGTCCACCAAATAACTAAAGGAAATTAGTCATGGGCCGATTGGTCTATATTAGAAACCGCAAGACAAAAGCATTTGACCCAAAGACAGGGACTGGGGAAAGAGGTACGTGGCCGGAGAGCTACCGTATGAAAGCCCTTACTACCTTCCTTGCCACTGGCAGTCAGGCATATACAGCAGCTATCACAAAGATCCCAGAACAGACCATCAACACTTGGCGTAAGCAAGACTGGTGGAAAGAGAAGATGCAGGAGATCAAGGATAGCGAGAATATCCAGCTAGACGCCAAGCTTACAAAGGTGATGGATAAGGCTCTTGATGCTGTTGTAGATCGTATTGAGAATGGGGAGTATATGTATGACCCCCGGACGGGGGATATCAAACGAATCCCTGCCAAGCTACGCGATGTACAGAAAGTAGCTGGAGATATGATTGATAAGAAGACTCTTCTAGCCAAAGTGCAAAAGGGCAAGGAAGAACAGAAGCAAGCCATTACCGCAGACCATCTTGTAATGCTTGCTCGTGAGTTCTCAAAGTTTGCTACAGGTAAAGAGCACAAAGATGTTGATGATGTGAAAACAGTTGTTGAAGGAGAGGCTGAAGAAGTCTTTGAACAACTTGGACAAGAAGTAACTTACACAGAGAAAAAGGAAACGTAATCATGGAAAATTATATTGTTGTTGGTTTGTTTATTGTTGGTATTATCGCTATTCTTGTTTATAGTAAGTATGGTAAAGTAAAAGCACAGGCTGTATTTGATGCTGCTAAAAAGACTCTTACTGATAAGATCACTGAACTTGAAACTCAGATCTCTAACCTGAAGAAGTAAAAGGTAATATAAAAGTTATTTGGTATTGATTATGCCTAGTAAAGCAAGATGGGCCAGTATGACTGAAGAACAAAAAGAAATATATAGACTTCAGCATAGGGATTGGGTTGCAAAAAATAGAGAACGCAATAGAGAATACCAAAGAAAAGCGTATTTACGTGCAGTAGGAGAGTTAACTAGACAATCTCCATTAACCTCTAACCCAGAAATTACAAAAGAAAAGAAGCGGACTTCTGTATATAATTGGCAAAAACGCAATCCAGATAAAGTGCAAGAGACTTATCTACGCCAAAAAGAGAAAGGACATATTTCCGCAAAAGCAGCTAAACGAAGGGCAGCAAAAAGAAATGCTACCCCACTATGGGCTGATTTAGATTGTATTAAGGATGTGTACAAAGAGGCTAAGTATTTTGGATATCACGTAGATCATATTATTCCTTTACAACATGATCTAGTCTGTGGGTTGCATGTATGGGATAATTTACAATTGCTACATCCAGCAGATAACATACGAAAGAAGAATACTTATGCCATTTATGAAGAAACTTGCTAACGGTAAATCTGTTAGAGATTACCGTGCGGAATTAAACTGGGAGAAAAAAAAGAAACCAAATAGAGTTAAGGATCGCGCTCAACGGAATGCCGCTAGGGCCACGGTAGCCAAGGAAAAGGGAGTAAGTCCTAAATCCCTTGGTGGGGACGTAGGCCATAAACGAGCAGTGAGCAAGGGGGGCAAGAATGGTCTTGCAAATCTTTTTGTTCAAGACCCTGCACAGAACCAAAGCTTTGCTAGAAATAAAGATGGTAGTATGAAGTCTGAAACATCCAAACGAGAACGTAAGAAGAGATAGTAACCTATGGGGCTTTTAACTAAAGATTTAATTAAAGGCCTTGTAGGAAGCTGCCTTATTAAAGGCTTCGATGGGCAGAAGCCAGTCCCGGCCTTTCATGAGGAGATGTGGGACTTATGTTGTAGCGATGCTAGGTATGTTGCCATCGCTGCGCCTAGGGGCCATGCAAAATCTACCTCGATTACTTTTGCATATGCATTAGCTACCTTTCTGTTTAGAGAGCGTTCTTTTGGGGTTATTGTTTCTGACTCTGAGTTCCAAGCAAGTATGTTTCTTGGGCAGATTAAGCAAGCTCTCCAAGAGAATGAAGATATTATTAACCTGTTCCACATCAAGCGTAACGAGAAAGGTATCGTTGAGTTTGAAAAGGAAACAGAGACAGACATTATCGTAGCAACAGAAGATGGGCATAAGTTCCGTATTCTTGCTAAAGGTTCTGAGCAAAAGCTTCGTGGTCTTCTCTGGAATGGCAAGCGGCCTGATATTATGTTTTTGGACGATTGCGAGAGTGACGAGCAAGTAATGAACAAAGAGCGACGAGACAAGTATCGTCGTTGGTTCTACGGGGCACTAATCCCCGCCCTATCTGAGAATGGTATCATCCGATATGTAGGAACCATTCTTCACCAAGATAGCATGCTAGAACAGTTAATGCCCAAAGAAGGGGGTATCTACGTTGTAGAAGAACCCCTCAAGATGTATAAAGAGAAGTATGCAGGGTTCTGGCATAGTGTTAAATATAGAGCACACAGCGACGATTTCAAACACATCCTATGGCCTGATAGATGGGATAAAGATAAACTTAAACAGGTTAAGGATGAATATGCGCAACGTGGTCTATCAGATAAGTATTCTCAGGAGTTTCTTAACATTCCAATTGATGAGAGTACTGCGTTCTTTAAACGGTCTGATTTTCTCCCCGAAACAGCAGAGGATAAAAAGAAACTTCTTAACTATTACATTACTGGTGACTTTGCTATCTCCGACAAGGACAGAGCTGACTACACAGTATTCAAAGTTGGAGGAATGGACGAAGCCGGGATTCTACACATCCGTAATGTAATTCGAGCACGGATGGATGGCGAAGAGATTGTAAATACAATGATTGGTCTTCAGAAGGTTTACAATCCAATTGCCTTTGGTATTGAAGAGATGCAAGTGAGTAAATCACTTGGTCCGTATATCAACAGGGCAATGATTGAAAGTAATACCTTCATCAATCTAGTAATGATGAAACCACATAAGACAGACAAACTCAGTAGAGCACAGAGCATACGAGCACGTATGAGGGCTGGTGGAGTTAAGTTTGATAAGGGTGCTGATTGGTATCAAGATCTAGAAGACGAGGCACTTAACTTCCCACGAGGAAGGCATGATGACCAAGTAGATGCTCTTTCCTATCTTGGTCTTTTGATTGATAAGATTATTGAAGCTCCTACGGAAGAAGAAGCTGAAGAAGAAAGATACCAAGAAGAACTGAATGAAACAGGAGATCGCTATCAAGGCAGATCCGAGACTACGGGGTACTAAATGAAAATCGACGATCTGATCTCTTCAGATAATATTGCTTATGAACTAAGCGACGAACAACTTAAAAAGATTGGTACTAGTGTCTATGATGGATACGAATCTGATCTTAAATCCCGTTCTGTTTGGGAAAAAGATCTTGAGAAATGGACTAAACTAGCACTACAAATTGTAGATGAGAAGACTTTCCCTTGGAAGGGAGCTTCTAATGTAAAGTATCCTCTTCTCTCTACTGCGGCAATGCAGTTTAATGCTCGTGCGTATCCCTCTCTTGTCCCTGCGGACAACAAAGTGGTCAAATGCCGCGCTATTGGGGCAGATCCGCAAGGGTTGAAAGCCGAAAGAGCGCGTAGAGTCAGTGTACATATGTCTTATCAGGTGACTGAGGAGATGGAAGACTGGGAAGAAGACATGGATAGGCTGCTTTTAGTCCTTCCTATCACTGGAACAGCCTTCAAAAAGACCTATTGGGATAGTTCTCTTCAACGTAATTGCTCTAAACTAGTCTTTCCTACTGATTTAGTAGTGAATTACTGGGCAAAAAGCCTAGAAGAAGCTGAACGTAAGACAGAAATCATCCCCATTTCCAAACGGAAACTAAAAGAACGCCAACTACAAGGGATTTATAGGGACTGTACTCTGCCTGATCCAGTAATTGATAGTACTGATGAGCAAAGACAGGATAGACAGGGGTTTGTAAACCCAGATCAGGATGAAACAACTCCATATATGCTGCTAGAACAGCATGGATTCCTTGATCTAGATGAAGATGGTTATGCAGAACCCTATGTTATCCTTATTGAGAAGCATAGTAAGGAAGTTCTCCGCATCACTCCACGATACCAAAGCGATGATGTGATTATGGACGACAAACAAAAGGTTATAAAGATTACTCCTTTTGAGCACTATACTAAATTCAGTTTTGTACCTAATCCTGATGGGGGTTTCTATGATATTGGTTTCGGTAGGCTTCTTGGTAGTATTAACGCTTCTGCTGATACTCTCGTTAATCAACTGATTGATGCAGGTACACTGAATAACCTACAAGCTGGCTTTATTGGTAAGGGATTACGCATCAGAATGGGAGAGAACTCATTCACTCCCGGTGAATGGAAAGCAGTAAATGCTACTGGTGATGATATCAAGAAACAGATCTTCCCTCTTCCTACTAAGGAACCTAGCCCAGTTCTGATGAATCTACTTCAGTTCCTACTTCAATCAGGTAAGGAACTAGCCAGTGTAGCAGAGATCTTTGTAGGTAAGATGCCCGGACAGAATACTCCAGCAACTACTACAATGGCTACCATTGAACAGGGCATGAAGGTATTCACGGCTGTTTACAAGCGTATCTTCCGTGCTTTAACTAATGAATATCGTAAACTTTATAAGTTGAACTATCGTTATCTCAATCCACAGCAATACATTGAAGTGATTGATGAACAGGTTCAACAAAGTGACTATGCTGGTCCTGAGAATGATATTGTTCCTGCTGCTGACCCACAGGCTACAATGGCACAGGAGAAGTTGACCAAGGCACAGAACCTTATGCAGCTTATGTCTCTTGGTACACTAGATCCTATGCAAGTAACTACTTATTTATTGGAAGCCTTCGAGATTCCAAATAGAGAGCAGTTCATGATTCAACAACCACAGCAACAGCCTGATCCCGCCGCAGAGGCCGCCGCAGCCCAGAGTAATGCTAAAATGCAAGAATCACAGATGAAGATGCAACTTGCGCAGACGCAAGCACAACATAAGATTCAGGTTGAGAATGCAAAGGCACAGATTCAAATAGCTTCTGCGGAACAGAAGATGGCCCTAGAAGCCCAGATGAAACAGATTGATATTGAATATAAGAAACTTGAAGCAATTCTAAAGGCAAGAGCTGCTTCTGAAAGCCATCAACAAGGAATGCAGCAAACTGCTGATAAACATACTTTGAATATGGTAACACAAGTAGAGAAAACTAGACAACAACCTAAACAGAAAGGTAAAGAGAAGTGAAACATAGTTTAGATAAAGCAATTAAACTTCATAATAAACATATGAAAATGCCACAAACTGCTACTATGAAATCACAAAAAGATATGATGGCTATGATGAAAAAGCATAAACAAGAGATGAAAGGTAAAAAGAAACCATGAGTATTAATCGGGATGACTTTTACCTCTGGAAATCAGAGCCAATTACACAAGCAGTCTTTGAAGCATGTGAAATGCGCATTGAAGATGGCAAGAATACCCTAGCAGGGCAGGCTGGCCTCGATCCAATCTTTGATAGCTATGTACGAGGCATGATTAAAGCCTACGCAGAAATGCTGCAAATTACAGTTGAGGACATTGAGGAATGACAATTGTACCGTTAATGCACAGAGCATTAGTTAAACCAAAACAAGTAGAAACCAAGACAGCAAGTGGTATTATCCTTACAGAAAGTCTTACCCGTAAAGAACAGGCAGGTACAGATGAAGGGATTATCCTAGCTATTGGTGATACCTTTGGTAAAGATTTTGGGGCAGAAGTACTCCCAAAAGTAGGAGACAAAGTTCTCTTTGCGAAATACGCAGGTAAGTTTATTAAAGACGGTGATGAAGATCTAGTCCTACTCAATGACGATGACTTGATTGCTATTGTGCGAGAGGATGCCTAAAGATGGCTGAAGAAAATCAAAATGCAGGTACGATGATTCCCGGAGAGCAAACTGAACAACTTGAGAAAGGTGGTGAACAATCTAGCTCTTCTACAATTGAAGATCGTGCTCGTGAGCAAGGCTGGAAACCAAAAGAAGAGTTTGAAGGGGATGCCTCAAAATGGGTTAGTGCTGAAACCTTTGTAGCTAAAGGGGAACTGATTGACCGCATTGAGCAACTAGGTAAGAAACTAAAGGATTCTGACAAGACTATTGCGATGCTTAAAGAGCATCACACTAAGGTTAAAGAAACAGAATTTAAACGAGCAGTTGAATTTCTTAAGCAGCAAAAGAAACAAGCCTACGAAAGTGGTGATGTAGATAAGATTCTAGAACTAGACGACAAGATTGCTGAAGTACGGGAAACACAGAAAGCCCAGAAACAGCAAGATCAAGTTGACGAAACTCCAGAAGCACATCCAGCTTTCCAATCTTGGGTATCAGATAACAAGTGGTATGAATCAGACAGTGAAATGAGAGCAGATGCAGACGCCTTTGGTGAAGCGTATGCTCGTAACAATACAGATAAAACACCACAGGAAGTTCTCGAATATGTAACTAAAAAAATTAAAAAGACATATCCAGAAAAGTTTACTAATCCTAATAGGAATAAACCTACTGGAGTTGAGAGCGGAAGTGGTAATAGACAAGGTTCGTCAAGAGACAATTTTACTCTAACAGAAGAGGAAGCAAAAGTTATGAATACCTTTGTACGCAATGGTGTTATGACTAAGGAAGAATATATGAGAGAAGTTAAGGCAATGAGAGGGGCTAATTAAGATGGCTAAACCTGAAACTACAAGAACACGCAGAACGCCTATTAATGGTACGAGAAATCGTTTAAATGTGCGGGGCCAAAAAGAGGGCTTTGTTTATCGGATCGTCAATGATATTGAAGACCGTGTCCAGTCTCTACAAGAGATGGGCTATGAAATTGTTACTGACGCAGATTGTTCTGTTGGTGACAAACGTATTGCAAACCCTACACAAGAAGGCAGTCCTGTTAAGGTCTCTGTTGGTCAAGGTGTTCAAGCTTACGTTATGCGGCAAAAGAAAGAGTTCTTCGAGGAAGACCAACTTGCTAAAAATGCCCGTAATGATGAACTGGAAGCCCAGATGAAACGAGATGCAAAGGATTCTGGTTTCTACGGAAAACTCCAAATTGGTGAAAAATAAAACTAACCTCTTTGGCCTCCGTGTAGGAAACTTTAACTTTTATATGGAGGTTTTTAAATGGCTGCTTTTCTGTCAAAACCCGGCTTTAAGCCTGTAAAGCACCTTAATGGCTCGTCTTTCAACGGCCAAGGTAATATGTATGTTGTTGGTGGTGCCACCACCTTAGTTCCCGGTGATATCGTTGCTCTCGAAGGTACTGGGCATGAATCAGGTCTTCCTACTGTAACCATCGCTACTGCAAGTGGCGTTCCTGTTGGTGTTGTGCTTTGTGTTTTTAACACTAAACTAGATCCAGTTACTGGTAAGATGACTGCTGGTGCTATCTCTCTAGATACTCCACAGACTGCTACTCAAGGTTCCTTTATCCTTGTAGCTGATTCACCTGATCTGGTTATGGAGACTGAGATTGCTACCTATGTTCAGGCAGATGTCAATACCAACTATGCACTAGTTCCTACCACCTACAATACTACTACTGGTGGTTCTAACATGAAGATTGTCGCTAACGGCAATCTCGTCGGCGATCCATTCCGTCTACTTGGTCTTGTTCAGAAGGATGACTTCGTTGCTGCTTCTGCGGGTGTTCCCGGCGCTTATAAACGCGCAGTTGATGCAGATACCAATGTGAAGGTTCTGGTGACGTTCAATACCCACCAGTATAAAGGTTCTGCTGGCGTAGCTGGCGTTTAATAAGGAGAATAATATATGAGTGGCGTAATTACTTCCAGTTCGTTTGCCAAACTACTTAACAAGTAATCTCCGGGATTACCAAAGGTAGGCAGTTAAGTAATTAACTGAAAAATAATTTCTTTGAATTGCTGGAAACCCCTAAAGCTTTAAGTACCTAAGTGTAATAATCTTAAAGATGTAACAATGGGCAATCAGCAGCTAAGCCGGGAGGCGTGTACTAATGATTATATACAGAGCTATATGTAATATCAATGGAAAGTCCTACATTGGACTAACCCGACTAACACTAGAAGAAAGAAAACAGAAACATTATTGGAATGCACAAAATCCAAAAAAGAATCTGAAGCAAGCTTTCTATCTGGCAATAAATAAGTATGGTTGGGATAGTTTTGAATGGCAAGAACTTTGTTCTGCTTTAACATTAAAAGATCTATCTGAATTAGAAAAAGAGTTTATCTCTGAATACGATAGTTATAATAATGGGTACAACAATACTTTAGGTGGTTTATCCACAGAGGGTTGTAGAAAAGAAGAACAGTATATAATTAGATTTCCTGACGGAACTGTACATCTGGTAACAGGATGGAACAAGTTTATTAGAGAACATAATCTAAACGCAGGAAACCTTTGGAGAACTCTTAATCCAGTAAAACGTACCTATGAAGTTAAAGGTAGATTTTATACATATTGGATGAAGAATAATCATACAAAGGGTTACACGCTACTCGGAAAGTTCAACGACTATCCCGACAGGGAGTACATCCAAATGGATGGAAGCGGAGAACTCCTCAGAAATGAGGATGAAGATATAGTCTGTTCTAATGTGAAAGCATTAGCTGGTGAAAACCGGGAGGAAAGTAATGATCTCCTCTGAACATAAAGTTGGCCCGGCATCAATGCTATCTATGGCAAAGCCTATAACGACTATCCCGAAGAGTGGAAACAACTCGGCTTTGAAATCAATAAGTCAAGCAAGGCATATGAAGAGGATGTTGGTCTGTCCAGCTTCGGTCTAGCTAGTGTCAAGAATGAGGGTAGCCCCATTAGTTACGATACTGAGCGCCAAGGCTTCACGACTCGTTACAACCATGTGGTGTATGCTCTTGGTTTTATCATCACCCGTGAGATCTACGAAGACGACCAGTATGACCAAGTTGGTAAGCGTAAGGCTAACGCCCTTGCTCGTTCCATGAAGCAAACCAAAGAGATCGTTGCAGCTAACATCTTTAACCGTGCTACTAATACTGGTTACACGGGTGGCGATGGTAAAGCTCTACTTGCCTCAGACCACCCCAACATTGCTGGTGGTTCTTGGAGCAACCTACCTGCTACTGCTGCTGACCTTAGTGAAGCTGCTCTTGAGCAAGCTGCAATTGACATTGCTGCCTTCCGTGATGATCGTGGTCTACTGATTGCTTGTAAGCCTAAGAAACTTGTTATTCGTCCTGATCTTCAGTTCGAGGCAAAACGTATCCTAGGTTCTGATGGTCGTGTTGGTACTGATAACAACGATCTGAACGCTATCAAGACTATGGGCATTATTCCAGAAGTGGTTATTAATCACTATCTGAATGATGCCGATCAGTGGACTATCATTACTGACGTTGCTGATGGCCTTAAGTACTTTGAACGTCGGGGCGATCAGTTTGAAATGGATAATGACTTCGATACCGAGAATGCTAAGTACAAGGCTACTGCCCGTTACTCCTTTGGTTGGTCTGATCCTCGCTGTGCCTACGGCTCAGTTGGTGTCTAAATAAACTAAGTTGCCCCGAAAGGGGCAGCGCAACCGGAGAATAAAATATGGCTGTAACTTTAAGTTATCCAAAGCCACGGAGTACGCAGACCAAACTAGCTACTGTTGCCTATACTGACACTACTTCTAAGGAACTGTTCGTTCTTCCTAAGTATGCTGTTATTGTAGGTATCTATGTAATTGGTTCTGCTGCTTCTGGTGCTGTAACAAGTGCTGTGCTGGATGTTGGCACTACTCAGGCTACCCCAGTAGAGTACATGACTAACTACGATGTTAAAACTGCTGCTACTGGTGAGGGCTACAATCCTGCTGGTGCTGCTGCTGTTGGGTCTGCTATGGCTACCCCACTAACCTCCGATAAGCTTGTGTACGGTAAGTATACTGGTGTTGGTGGTGGTGACAGTGGCAGCTGGACTATTAAGTTCGAGTACTTCGTTACTGGTCCGGGTGAAACCCTATAATTTTCTAGTGCAATACTAGAAATAATAAGAAATAAATAGTTTGTCTTTAGAGAGGCAGTTTCAGAGTTAAAATACTGGGCTGTCTCTTTTTTTTGTGTTCGTCTTTCTGACGAAATACTTGTTGTCGCGCAATAATGCGCCGATAGATGCAATAAAGGTCTATCTAACTTAAAGGAGAAATGAACGTGGCGATGAACACCAACTCCGTAATGAGTGGTTCTTTTGCAAAAGGAACTTTCAACGGAACTACCGCTTATGAAATTAAAATGAAATTTGCACCCCTTCCTGCAACCGTATGGGTACGGCCCTCTGCTGGAACAGTCACCGTATCATATAGTGTTGATGAGGGGGTTAATTATACAGCAGTCACTTCGTTGAATGCGTCCGCTGCTTATGCTGAAGCAGCCCTTACTGGGCCAGTAACTAATCTTAAATTTACTGGTGATGGCGCAACCGCTGCCGGTACTTGGGGGATCTGCTAGTCATGGGTACTAATTCTATGTGGGGACAACCCCCAAGACTTACCACCACCCCCTCCGGTGGTGCGGAGATTATCGACCCCCGCGACGGAAGCCCGCTTGGCCTGATTCCTGCCTCCTACACCTGGGCCGGAAAACCGCGGCCATCTGCAGCCAACGATGGCCAGACCATCCGCATCACAGACGTTGGCCATTCCGCATCCGGTTCGCTATTCCAGTCTGACGGTACGATCTGGCGCCCTGTCAACGGCAGCGTTTTGATCGGAGCCGGCGCAGGAAGTATCGCGGCCCCCATCAAAACGGTTACGGGGGTGGTGGATGGGGCTTTCACGCTCCCGCTAGGCAATCCGACAATGCCTGCGGACTTCTTGCCCGTGGGTGCAATCATCAAGGTGTCTGCAATATTCCACCGCAGGGGTGCGAATGGACCGGGAACGGTATGGGCGCGCCTTGGGAACAACGGAAATTCCACCGACTCAGGCGTGAATAGCGTGGCGACAACTGCAACTGATGGACAGGACACATTCATCGATGCTCACGCGATGATTGCCAGCGCAACGACATTTGCTGCACAGACAGGGCTGGCACCTCAGAGCACAGGCACCGGAGCCATCGTCGACCGGACATCTAGTGCTGCGATTGCATCTGCAATGATTGCGAGTTTCGACGTTTCCGGGGCAAACACACTCGATGCGTTCGACCTCATCATGTACAAAGTCACGGCCGAATTCTAAGTGCCAGACTACTACGTCGATTTCAACCGTGGATCAGACGACTCCCTGCATCGGGGCTTTTGAACCTGCAACGCTGGATAGATGTATTTGACCCCACGCCACCAGCCGCCTCTAAGTAACGCAACAAGGTTGCTTCGGGGCGGACTTAACAAGATACTGATAAAAATATGACAACACCATTAGATGCAAAACAGATAGCTCAGGCTGTAATTGAAGAAATAAAGAATAGCGAGCACGTCTTTTGGATTGATCCAGAAGTACACGCTTCTCAGCATGAGTTTATAGCTGAACTAATTGCGGAACGCCATGAACGGAAAGCACGACGAAAACGAATAGAAGAGAAGATTGCTGGTAGTCTTATACTGTCTAGTATCTTAACTCTTGTTGGTTTTATTGGGGCAGGGTTTCTACAATGGATAAAAACACACTAATAGTTAGCGCAGCTAACGCTGCTTTAATTTGGAGTACCTATGGGTAAGGATTGGAACTACAAAAGTGGAGACTACTGGGTTATCTGTGATGTATGTGGAAAGAAGATTAAGGCTTCACACTCTAAGCATAGGTGGGACGGCTTTATCGTTTGTGATAAGGACTTTGAACATCGCCACAGCCAAGACTTCATTAAGGTAAGGCAAGATAAGATCTCTGTTCCCTTTACTAGACCAAGACCAGCCGATATCTTTACCTCTGTATCTTATCAAGGAAACACTCTTACTTGTACTCCTATGAGTAGATTTGGGGTTGCTGGAATTGGGATTAGTGGTTGTGCAACTGCTGGTAAAAAACTAGCAGGGGATTTATAAAAACGAAGGATATAATATATGGCGAGCACGACGTTCGTAGATAGGGAAACCCTTATTGAAGCCAGTTGGCTTAATGATGTAAATGCAGTTGTGTATACTCCCGGTACACAAACGGCTGCTGATATTGCCAATGTACCTGCTGGTAGTATTGCTGCCACTAATGTACAAGCAGCTCTTAATGAGCTTGATGGGGATATACAAACAAAGCAACCTCTTGATGCTACCCTAACTGCCGTGGCAGCATTAGATACTACCGCTGGCCTTGTCGAGCAGACGGGGGCGGATGCGTTTACAAAGACGCCGGTTTCAGTGTTTATCAAGTCCCTGCTGGATGATGCGGATGCGGCAACGGCGAGGACTACACTTGGTGCTGCGCCTGCCGTAGCAGAGGTATCCTTTCGAGCGTATCAAAGCACAGCGCAAGCAGTAGCTGCTACGACTTTCACCAAGGTACTGTTCCAGACAGAAAATTACGATACTGGGGGGAATTTCGCCAATTCAACCTTTACCGCCCCCACGGCGGGTGTTTATATGTTTGCTTGTTCAATTCATGCGATCTTGGCGGACGCGGAACGCGCTATTGCCATGTTTTATGTAAACGGTGCCGAGCATACACGCGTCTTTGACTTTTCCACGGGGCTTGCCGCATACGGCTCTGCGACAGGATCAGCGCTTATTAAATTAGCCGCAGCGGATACAGTGGATGTGTATGTATATTACTCAGTGGCCGAGGATGCGGTTATTGGAACTGCGATGACACATTTCAGCGGAATCAGAATAGGGTAATCGAAATGATAAACGAAATTAAACATTTATTTCCAGCAGCCGATCCGCTTGTTGATTTTGAACTACGGGATAACTCGGATGGAAATGGGCCTTTTATTGCAAGATGGGATAGTGTCAAGCTGGGGGCCAAGCCGACGAAAGAAGCTCTTGCAGCGGTTACAGTCGAGGCACTCGCAGCAGCTACTGCGCGTAAGGATTCTGACAAAGCCAAAGCAGAACTCGCTTCCATTGACCTTGCCAGCATCCGGGCTATCCGGGAATACATCGTAAGCAAGCCAGATGCTCCACAAATACTGAAAGACCATGAAGCCTCAGCAGCACTTGCACGGGCCAAGGTAAAGTGATAAGGTTCGTCGCCATCATCCGGCCAACGGAAGAAGCCCTGCTTAAATATGGCATTGACGCTATTGCGAAGAAGGATGTGCCAGCAGGCAAGAAGTACAAGATCATCCTTGCTACTGACGTACCTGCTGACCGTACACAGCGCAATCAATGGACGGCTGCTGATGTTGATTTAACGGATGGCGTGGGTGCTATCTCTAACGAATTTCCGGTGAACTGATATGCCTATTATCACAATCAATCCAAAGACGCTGGCCGAAGTAAAAGCCATCAAACTCGCTAAAGCACCCTCTGAAGGAAAGTATTGGAAGCAAGTACGATTCCTTTGTATCCGTAATCCAGTATCAAACTTTGGTAAGCGAGTACTTTCAATTAGCGAAACAGCCAAGTGGGCGTGGCTTGAAGATAAACAAGTATTTGGGAACTTCTATTGGATGTATGGATGGAAGAACCCTGTAAATGATTTACGGACATTTGTGTATCGTCCTTGGTTTAAGAAAGACAATAAATAATGGCTACATCAAACTCAACTAACTTTGCTGTAACAAGAGATGATATCATTAAGGGAGCACTACGTCTTTGTGGTGCTTTAGCTCTTGGAGAGACTCCTAGTGCAGATCAAGTATCTGAAGCTAGTGATGCCCTTAATATGCTTGTAAAGGCATGGCAGGCTGACGGCATGGCTCTATGGGCTAGGAGTGAATATACTCTTGCTCTTACTCTTGACACCAAGAGTTATACTATTGGATTAGGGGGGACTGTAAATATTCCTAAACCACTAAAGATTACACAGGCCATTCTGCATGATACTCAGACTAATGTGGATATCCCTATGAGGATTATTACTCGTGATGAATATCTTCGTCTAGGTAATAAATCTACTAATGGGATTCCTATACAGATCTATTATGATCCACAGAGAGATAATGGTGTTCTATATGTATATCCTCCAGCTAACAGTTCTGCTGTAACTTACAAGCAGATTAAGTTTACTTATCAAAAACCATTCGAAGATTTTGATGCAAGTACTGATAATCCAGATTTCCCGCAAGAATGGTATGAAGCTCTGAAGTATGGTCTTGCTTCTCGTCTTGCTGGTGAATATGGAATCTCTCTTACTGATAGGCAACAGTTAATGCAAGAGGCTATTTTAATTAAGAATGAGGCATTGAGTTTTGGGACTGAAGAGGGCAGTTTTTATTTTGTAGCAGATTATAGGAAATATTAATAACTATGGCACAACGACAACCAAGGCAAACTACAGCCGGGCAGATAACGAAGAAGACTGTTCGTATTCCCTTGGCTGGAAATAACCAACAACGAGCAACAAACCAAGATAAAGACCAGCGTTTTGTTAATTATCTTATTGAGACATCAAAGAATGTAGTAACAGATACAAAGAAACTATTCTGTGTAAAACGTCCGGGAACTGTAGAATATTCTAATCCAGTATTAGGTGCAGCAGAAGGTAGAGGTACTTGGTATTTTAATGGAGCAGTATGGTCAGTATTTGGAAATACTCTGTATAAAGGAACTACTTCCAAGCAAGTACTTTCTACTTCTACTGGAATGTGTGGGGCAGTTGAATACACTAATCAGGATGATTTTGGTAAGACAGGATTATTCATTGCAGATGGACTTGATGCTTGGACAATTGATTCAAACGATGTAATTACTAGAGTAGATAATAAACATCTCCAATGGGCTTCCAATACTATTTATGAGGTAGGAGATAGAATTGTTCCTACTGTGTTAGATACTTATTATTATACTTGTACTGTAGGGGGAACTAGTGGTTCTGTCCAGCCAACTTGGGCTGCTACTAACACTGGAGATGGAGAAGTCTCTTGGGAAAGATCTGGGACATATACAGGTCCTCTTAGATGGAGGACTGGTACCTATGCTGTAGGAGATCTAGTTATTCCAACTACAGGTAATGAGAATAGTTATTGGTATAAAGTAACAGTAAGTGATGGTGCTTCTGGAGCTACTGAACCTACTTGGCCTATTAAGATTGGACAAATTGTATCTGCTGATGGAGTTACATATGAATGTATGGGACAATATGGTGGATTTCCTACTCCCCATATTCCTACTCCACAATACATGGATGGATATGTATTTCTTCCTGATGTAAATTCTCTTGATATTTATAACTCAGCAGCAACTAATCCTTATAGTTGGAGTGCCCTTGATTTTGCTTCTGCTGAAAGTTATCCAGACCCAGTTGTAGGACTTGCTAGGCAGAATAACTTTATTGTTGCTTTTGGTACTTCTTCTACTGAGTTTATGTATGACTCAGCAAAAGCAAACCAATTAACTGATTTTAATTCTCCACTTGATAGATATGAATCCTTTGTTCTACAAACTGGGTGTATGAATAAAAATGCTGTTCTTCAATCAGAGAGAGTCCTAATCTTTATTGGTAAATCTGATGTGGGTGGACATGCTGTATGGAGAATGGATGGTGGTAATGCTAAGGAAATCTCTACAGAATATATTGAGAAGTTTATTGATCTAGAAGATACAACTACAAATATTACTGGATTTGGATTTCGTATTGTAGGACACATGTTATTTGTTATTAATCTTCCCACAGCAAATAGAACCTTTGTTTATGATGTAGAAGAGAATACATGGACAGAATGGCAATATAATGGGGGAATGATTCCTTTTGTTTCTTTTTGTGATGCCGGGGGTGTTGTAGTTATTCAACATACTTCTAATGGTAAACTTTACAAATTAGATCCATTAGTGTATAATGATTTTGACGTAGATATTACTGCTAGAGTTAGATTAGCTAAACAGGACTTTGATACAGATGCATATAAGTTTTATCATCAAACTACTGTCATTGGAGATGCCCCTTCTGGTGCTTATATCTTACGTTGGTCAGATGATGATTATACTACTTGGTCTAATGATAAAACTCTACCTATTACAGATAGACCTTACTTTATGAGATCTGGTAAAGCTAGAAGACGTGCTTGGGAAATTGAGTATACACATAATTCACCTAGTCGTCTAGAAGCTCTTGAAATGACGTATTCAATTGGAGATCATTAAGTATGGCTTCAGGCATTAAAGTTCCTCCACCACCACTTACTACACAAGATAAATCTGTTTGGGCTAGTTGGTATATTGCAATTAAAGAGGCGGTTAATAAATTATCCTCAAGTCTTAAATGGACTCTTCTTGATTTTACTGGGTCTAATATTACTGATGTAACAAATAGAAGTCATCAGGATTTACAGAATCTTCAAGGTGGATCTAGTACAGAAAGATATCATCTTACCTCTGCACAATATACAGACTTAACTGATGGAGGTACGACCACCCTACATAAGCATAGATTAACTGCAACAGCCACCCTAGACTTTCCTTCTATTGCAGCTGATGGAATTGCAGAGTTAACAGTAACAGTTACAGGGGCAACAGCAGGAAATCCAGTAATGCTAGGGCCTCCTGCTGCTATTGAGGCAGGATTAACTTGGAGTGGTTTTGTATCAGCAGCAGATACAGTTACAATAAGATTACATAATACTTCTGGTGCGGCAGTAGATCCTGCTAGTGCCTCATGGACAGTTAGTGTACATGCATAAAGGAAAAGCCTTGGATTTATATTTTGGAATGGAGTTACCTAAAGAGGTAACAGATTGTCTTCTTAATGTTCCGCGTGAACAGTTTGGTTTTCATAAAGAGACTGAACACACAGTAGAAGATATTGTAGAGTTTACAAAGGAAGCATGTCTAGAAGGAAGAGTATATATTGTATATGAAAAGGGGATTATTCTATTCTTTACAGACCAAACTCCTTATGTATTGCATATGGATTCTGTTCGTGGTCCTAATGCTTCTATTTTTGATTACACAAAAGTAATTAAGAAAGTAGTTAAGATGTTTATTGATAAAACAGAGATTCATAAACTTGAGACTAGGACTCCTTTTCCAGAATTAGAGATTCTTGCTAAAAGATGTAAATGGGATCATGAAGGAACACATAAACAAAGTTATCAAATGCCAGATGGTACATTCGCTGATGAATTATCCTTTGGTCTTATTTTAAAGAGGGAGAAATAAATGCCATTAATTGCTGTTGTTGTAGGCGCTATTGGTACTGCTGTAGGAACTGCTATTGGTACAGCCATTGGTGGTACTATTCTTGGAGTTAGTGCTGCTACTATTGGTGGTGTTATCGGAGCAGGCATTGCTGGCGGAGCATTAGCCGCCGCTACTGGTGGTTCCTTTGGTAAAGGCTTCCTTATGGGAGCGGGCGGCGCGGCTTTAGGAGGATTTCTTAAGGCAGGACTAGGAGATACTGTAGGAGGAAGTCAATTAGGAGGTGCTACACAAGTTGCTGATGGTACTACCACAGCCCAGATGCTTGCAGCACAGGGTGGAGCAGACTTTGCTCCTGATGCTCTTTCTGGGATGGGGGATCTTGGTGCTACAGGAGCTACTACTGGTCTGGGAGAATTAGGCGGTGCTGGAGCAACTAGCGGAGCTGAAACATTTGGATTAGGAGAGATGGCTGCACCTGTTGGAACACCTATTGATTCAGCAGCAACTAATAGTTATGGTCTTGGTAATCTTGCTAGTGATGCAACTCAATCTGCAACTACCCAAACTGGAACTAGCCCATTTTCTCTTTCTACTATGGGTACTGATACGGGTAGTATGCCTGCAACTACTCCTTCTTTTGGTGGAGATCAATTCTCAACCACACCGGGAATGACTTCTAGTTCTCCACTTCTTTCTTCTGACTATTCTTTCTCACCAGAAACTACAGGAACTACTGCAACTGGAACAGGTGGTTTAGAGAATATTGGTTCTGCTTCTCCTACTGGTACTCCTTCTGTAAGTATGGATAATGCAGGAACTCCACAGGTACAAACAACTCAAGCACCATCACAAGGTCTTGGAGGAACAATTAAAAATATGGCTAATACATCAGATCAATGGCTTAAAAGTACTTTTGGGCAAGGTGCTCCTACTACTGGCAAACTACTAATGGCTGGGGGACAGGCTCTTTATGATAAATACCAAACAGATAAACTACAAAGACAGTCACAGGGACTTGCTCCGTTGTCTTTTGAAGAGTATCAACGTCAGTTTACTAATCCTGATGATTACCGTACTGCTTCTCGTCAGTTAGCACAATCTGGGCGTACTGGTACACTTCCAGCTTTACTTGCTCGCATGAATGAAAGAGCACGACAGGGTTATGCTAGTTATCTTCTCGGAGCTAAACAACAGTATCTCGGTACTACAGCAGATATTGCTAGTGCTAGAAGTCGTTCTCTTGGCAACCTTTTTAGAAATGTGATGGCGTAAAATGGCTGGACTTGACAACTACTTATCAACCCTGAAGGATAATGCAGGTATTGCTGGTGGATACAATGCTGGTATTCGTGATCGTGCTAGTCTTGATACTACTCTTGCTAATTTGCAACAAAGACAGGCAGAGACTCAACGATATACTGGAGAGACTCCTTCCTATTTGCAGAAGAGTCAGGCACAAGCAACTACTGCTGATCTAGCAAATGCTCAACCACAGGCAGATGTGGCAGCAGGAGTTCCCGGACAACGAGCACAAGCTAATCTTGGTGATGCAAAGGTAAGTGCTCTAAAAGCACAGCAAGCATTACAACAGATGCCTCCAGAGCATAGAGCAAAACTATTGGATGCTATCCATAAAGGCAATATGCAGATGCTCGATCTTGTTGAGCAGACTCTTACTCAGACTAGCGATGTTCCTACTACAATTAGTACTATTGAACAGCAATATCCAGAAGTAACTAAAGATCCTTCTTGGAATGCAGAAAAAGCTACCGTTGCTAAAATGGCTCCACAGGAAGCTCTTAATTATATTCGTAATATGAAAGCTAAACTAGCTTCTTCTTCTGCATATGGTTCTCCTGATACTCAAGGTAAGATGATTATGCAGGATCAGGAACAGGCTGGAAGAGAACGTCTTGCTAACATTCAAGGGCAATATGGCCTTAAAGAAGCGCAACAAAGAGCATCTAGTGCTGCTTCTAAACCTACATCAGATCAATTCTTATATGAACAGATCAAAGCAGCTAATCCGGGAATGTCTGAACCAGAACTTGCTAATGCTTTTGTGCAAGCACGTACAATAACTACTAAAGAGACTCCTAGTATTCTTTCTCCAACAGGGACAGTAACTACTACCACTAGAAAGGGTTCTGCGGGACAAGGTAGTGCTCCTGACATTAGATCTATGGTTGAAGCTAGTGGTGCTAAATACGAACCAAATAAGTTTGATTATAGAATTAATCCTGAAACTGGTAAGGTACAAAAGAAACCAAAAGGTAATTAAATATGTCTGAATGGCAAGACATTTCAGCACAAGATTCTTGGTCTGATGTAGAGGATTGGAGTGATGTAGGGGAATCCCCTCCTACTACTTCTTTTCTAGAAGATGTGAAAATTGGCTGGGGTAATGTAGGTAAACTAGCTCAGGATGCTGCTGAAGTAGGTGTATCAGGTATTATGGGCTTAACTGAAAAGTTACCCGGTGCCCCTGCTGATATTGCAGAGCAGAATCTACGTCGATTTGGTAAGATTAAAGAGGCAGGCGAAAAGACACGGAAAGATATTGATGAGTGGTCTAACGTAGAAGGTAAGGAGCAAACCTTTGGCGGAAAAGCTACTTCTCTTATTACTTCTCTTCCCGGACAGATTGCTGCAATGCCTTTATCGCCATTCCAGACAGGTAAGGAATTTGTTGATGCGGGAGAATCCACTGAGAATGCCCAGACTGCTGCTCTAATTGATACTGCTGGTAATGTAATAGGTTTCGGTATGCCCGGTGCTGTCGGTAAAGGCGTAGCCCAGAAGGTTATTTCTGGGATAGGCTTTAATGCTGTACAAGATGTAGCAACTAGAGAGGCTATCTCTAGCGTGGCTGAAACAGATAAGGCCAAAGAACTATTTGCTCCTACTGTAGAAACAACAGCTCTTGCTGGCTTAGTTGGTGGTGGTATTGGTGGTCTTCATGCTATTGGTGATAAAGGGGCCACTACTCCACGTCCTGAAGCAGACATGCCTGAGCCAATGGCTGATCGTGGTTCTACTGAGCAGATTAAGTCTTATCTTGCACAGAACGATAAAGATATTGCTCGTACCGAGTATAAGATTAAACAGATTGAACAGGATCTAAATGAACACCAGTTCGAGACTCCTGAGCAAGCGAAGCAATATCAAGAAGCACGTCTTGAAGAAGTAAAGCAACATCAACAGACTCTGAATGAACTAGTTGCTAGCAAAGAGAATGCAGAGGCAATGCTACGCGGTGAGACTCCGCAACCAAAAGCAGAACCTTCTCAAGAGATGCCTACTGGACAACCACCTCGCCCAGAGGGAGAGCCTTTCGTGCGTCCAGAAGAACCTACTGTTCCACAGGAGGAGGCTGTTAATGCTTCGATGTTCGATCAGGAAATGCCCCCAGAACCCTCTAGGATTGACGGAGAGCAGACTTCTCCAGAATTAGGTACTGAGGGATCAATCCGAGTAGAAGAAACCCCGGTAGAGGAAATCTCTATTTCTCCAATGGAAGATCCACGCGCCATCTCTGAACTTGATCTTGATACTGTTAATGATCGTATTAGTGAAGTACGTGATGGTCTTCGTGATGCTGGTGAGTTTGATGATCTAGTTAAACGCCGTGCTGAACTAGAGAACGCTGAGTTCATGGGGCCAGAGAGACAGGTAATCATTAAGGGGGGTACGAAAGAAGAACGCTCTTCATTTAAAGCCATGCTTGATGAGGTTGGCCTTGGTTCACAGAAGATTGATGTAGATCTATCTAATGGCACTGTACGTGCTCGTGGTGGATTTGGAGAAGCTTTTGCTGAAGGAGATACTGGTAAGATTAATGTAGCTCCTATTAAAAGCTTTAAAGAGTTAATTGAATCTTCTCCTAAACTGAAAGCTACACTGGATGCTCTTCCAGAGAATCAGAAAGCTAGATTTGAGAAGCTGATTACTTCTGCCCATGAAATCGGGCATATGCTTTTGTATAAACTACTTCAGACTGATCTGTATAAAGCTGATCTGGATGCTACTATTCGTGCGTATGATGCGTGGGTAAAGAGTAATCCAAAGGAAGCCGCTGCTGCGGCTACTCTACATCGTGGAGCAGGTAAAACTGATGTAGCTTACTATTCTCAGTTTCCTGAGTTCTTTGCACAACGCGTATCTCGTAATCTCCTTCTTGGAGATAAAGCCCCTTCTGGGGCGATTGGTAAGTTCATAAAGGACTTTAAGAAAGTATTCACAGCTCTTCGTAATAAGTTTAAAGTATCTCTTGCTGCTAATAATGTTGTAGATGATTTGATTAATAGAATCATTGCAGACAATAGAGCACAGCTTGAGAAGACCGGGCAATCCATCTTTGAGATTGCTAGTGTCAAGATGTCTCTTGAAGATGCTCAGGTGGCACATAATGTACGGTTTGATTACAAATCATATGAGTCTCTTAAAGGAGCAGGTTCTCCCATTCAGACTGCTGTTCGACATATTGAAGATGCTGATACTGTAATTAAGAAGATGGCTGGTGTAGAGGATGTTGGTGGTATTGCTTCCAAGGTTGTTGCTTGGAGGTTTGGTATCCAACAGCGTATGGGTATCTATGCTAATAATCCAGTAATCAAATATGCTAGCGATGTTGTACTGAATTCCCTTCATACACAGACACAGCGTAGTATGGAGCTATTGTCTGGTGTTACTGATAAGGCTACCTATCTTGCTAAGAAGGGTTTTGGTGTTACTCTTAAAAAGATTAAGGATCTAGATTCTCCTGCTGTTATCTTTAACAAAGCAAGTAATGAAGACTTCCATGCTGTCCATCAGATTCTTGAGAAAGGTATTGGTAAGTATTCTTATGAAGAGAGTCTTGCTATGTTTGGCGCAGATCTTACTCCAATGCAGAGAGACCTGTATACTGCTGCTACACGGATGTATGCCAATATGTACAAGATGTCAGTGGATTCTGCACAGCGTCTTGGTAAGAAATCTGTTCTTCCTAATATGAAGGGCTGGTATCCTGCTGTCCGTAAGGGTGAGTTTACTGTTAATTTCTATATTGAGGGGTTAAAGAGACTAGCTGGATATGACGAGACTGGGAGGGCTGTTATGACCGACCTATCCCATTCCCAGTCATTCCGCACACGAGGAGAAGCAGAAGCTTTCATTAAACAGTTCGAGAGCCAGTCATCAGAGTTCAAAGGTTATCTACGCCATAACGGAGTAGAGGAAGTAGGAGCTAAGGAAGG
>SCLI03000084.1_pt1 | contig 25788 bp, 31 predicted proteins | sample 7268041 | NCBI WGS metagenome assembly SCLI03 (sample SAMN10721081, study PRJNA514188) | viral metagenome | isolation source: depth-stratified mine tailings core A | place: China: Fankou Pb/Zn Mine tailings | collected 2017-10 | reverse complement strand
TCTCTCTGATGCCACCACCCTGACGGGCCCGGGGGTGTATATCTGCTCAGCGGCTAATGGAGCCTTCACGGTAACCCTCCCGGGTCCGAGTGCTTGGAATCGTTACACGATTGCCCTTCGCAAGAATGGAACGGACTCCAATGTCGTAACTGTAAGCGGGAGCATTGACGGAGCCAGTATTCCGGGAGCCCTCTCGGTACCCGGAGACGCGTTGGATCTCGTTTCGGACGGAACCACCTGGCATATCGTTTCCGCAGTGCAGGGTCCTCTGGTCTTCAATACCACACAGAACTGGACCATCCCCGCAGGATGGCATTTCATCCGGGCCGGAGTTTTGGGAGGCGGGGGTGGAGGAGGGGGTGGAGCCTCCTGCTCTTCCACCAGTGGGATTACTAATCAAGGTGGGGCTAATGGGGGAGCCCAAGGTAACTATGCTGAAATAGACTTCTCAATCACCGCCGGGAATACTCTTGAAATCAGTATCGGGAGCGGGGGAGCTGGTGGGAGTGGGGGAGCAACCGGTGGAAATGCCGGAACCAACGGGGGATATGGAGGAAATACTACTCTAGGGATCAACGGTATAACTGAAGTAAACTCCTCAGGAGGAGGGGTAGGGATGAGTGCCCCACCCAACACTTCCTATGGGTACCCAGATGCCGCTTGGTATGGAAACCCGGGAGTAGGAACCTCCGGTACAGAAGCTCTATGGCCGGGGAGTGGAGGATGGAACTCACTGGGTTCCCCGGTAGGGGTAGGCCCCTCCTGTGGAGGAGGATCAGGAAGCATTGGACAGGGCTCAACCTCGGGAGGAGCTGGAGGGGCTACTCCTAATATAACCGGCCAAGGCTCTTATGGATATAATGGCCCCTCCTCTACTGGAACTCTCAATGGAGGCCCGGGATCAAATGCGGTCCTTCCCGGGGGAGGGGGAGCGGGGGGCGGCGGAAGTGCTCCAGGGGGAGCCGGTGGCAACGGTGGTAGCGGCGCTCCAGGCCAGGTGACGATTTGGAGGCTGTCATGAGCACTTACGCTGTTGTTGAAAGTGGGATCGCCACCAATATGGTGGTGGCTGAGCAAGAAGTCGCTACCGAGCTAGGCCTTATTGGTCCCCTGGATAATCTCTCTCCCCGGCCCGGGGTGGGATGGAGTTACGACGCCACTACGGATACATGGAGTGCCCCTACGCCGCCCCCTCTGACAGCACAGCAACAGACGCAAGTGGACGCGACAAATACCATTTTGCAGCTCCAAGGGAATCAAGCGGCTCTGGTAAACCAGCTCGAAGCCGACATTGCCAGCGTAGCCAACTGGTCCACTCTTACCGTAGAAGAACAGGGGGCCATTATTGGTCGCATTCTTCAGGACGGTCTGGGCAACATCCAGACTGCCTTGAATGCCCATGTGACGCTTTACCCGCCCCCGCCTCTTCCTCCGGGGGCGTAAAATCATATGGCAACTCTTGGGGCCTCCTCTTCCCCGACAAGCCCAGGAACAGGTGGGACTCTCACCCTAACGATTACTGGTTCCAGCTCAACGTCCCAAGCATCCAACGTGAGCTTTGCTGGGGCGCAAATCGTTGTTGAACTTTCGTCCCAACAGTATGCTGAAGGGCTCATCTATGGCACCGACGCATATGGGACAAGTTTCTACGGACCCCCGGCCTCTACTTACGTCGGGGCGCAGTTCAGGGCTAGCTCGTTCCCCCCCGAGCAGATCACACTGGAATGGTCCATTCCCACCCAAGCGCAGAACTGGAACCAGCTGGCCATCCTGCGGAGCAGCTTTGGCTTCCCCGAGAATATATCGGAGAGCGAGCCCATTTACTCCGCTCAGAGGGGGGAAACGTACCAAACGGTCATCGCTGACTCCAACGTTCAGGCCGGATTTTGGTACTACTACTCCCTTTTCGTCTATATCCCGGCTGACGCGGTATGGGTTCGCGCCGCCACGACCTCGGCCCTGTGCTTGGGAGCCCCCCAGTCCGGGGAAATGCTCTGGGGACTGGTACCTCGTGTCTATCGCATGATGGACAACCAGTTTGCGACAGCTACGGTCCCCGAGGGCCCCCTTCAGCGCTTCCTCCAGCTCTTGGGATATGAGCTGGACTGGTTCCAGGGCTATCTAGGGTCCCTCCAAAACCTAAATGAGGGGGGCCTCACTCCAGCCTCTCTCCTCCCCGGCCTGCTGTCCAACTTGGGAGTCTCCTACGAAGCCGGGCTCGGCACTACCCGAAATCGGGCCATTGCTCGAAATATCATTTACATCAACAAGCTCAAAGGAACTAACCAGTCCCTCACTGCACTTGCGTCGGCCTACACGGGCTACGGAGCCTTCATTGGGCTCGGAGTCAACCTTCTCCCCAATATCTCCGACGCTGGGGTTATCCCAGCGAGCCCGGGATATGGAACAGGCCACTGGGATCTCACCAATGCGACGCTGACCACTGATCCCGCTGCCGCAGGAGGTACCCCGACCCTCACGCCCGAGGTAGGGACGGCTAGTTATATTCTCACGGCCACCGCCACTGGCGTGATGAGCATGGCTACCGCCACGCCTGATAACGACGTGACCACTTGGGGGGTCCCCCTCCCCGTAGGAAACGGGGGCATGTATATCTTCTCGGGCTACGTCTTCACGAACGCCACCACGGCCATGACTGCCCAGGCCACGATTACATGGACAGACCACAAAGGGAACTCTCTCTATACGACAAACGGGCCCTCGATTTCGATTACCTCTACTCCTACGCGATTCAGCGTTTTGGACAGCCCCTACCCCCAGAGTGGGGTAATGCCCGTATATATGGCCTTTACCCTCACCATCTCTACCCCCAACGCCGGAGAGCAGGTATGGGTAAATGGCCTACAAGTCGAGAAGGTATCCTCCACTATAAACATGCTGACCTGGGCAGATGCTTCGATTGAAGAGACTACCTACAGCTGGACGCCCTCGAACCTCACGCTGGCGCAGGTAACCACTCCAGTCGCTTCAGGTTCTTATGCCTTAGGCTGCACCCCTACCACCCCGGGTCCGTGGAGTATTACGTCACGCTCCTACTCTGTCACCCCAGGGGTGGCATATACTGCCGCATTTGAGGTGGACCCCGCCACACCTAGCAGCACACAAACCACGTCAAGTTATTGGGTGGCTCTCAACTGGTACAACCAGTTCGGGGGACTGATCTCCACGAGTGAGGGCATTGCCACCACCCTTACTGAAGGAACCTACACCCAAATATTTGGGACCGACGTAGCCCCACCCGAAGCTACCTCGGTCACGGTAACGCTAGCCGGGGTCCCCACTACCGGGACCTCTACCACCACGGTAACCCAAAACGGAGAACAGGTCACCGAAACCGTCTACAGCATCGTGAGCGCCCCCTTCTACGTTGACGACAATGAACTTCTTCAGGGGACGGCCCCTCTCGTCTGGGCCGCGCCGGTCCCGAGTGCTTACGACAACCCCCGAGATGTAAAAATCAATCTCCTTCCTCAGCGGCGCAATCTCATTACCAACCCAAGATTTACTAATCTAACCGGGTGGACGATGACGGGAGCCACCGCACTACTTCAGACGGACCCCACTCTTCCTTGGGTCACCCCATATATCGGAACCAATATCGTAGAGATTGAATCCCCCACGGCAGCATGGTCCTTCACCATGAATGGTATACCCGTGGTAAGGGAGTACCCCTATTCTCTTACCATGTGGGCCCAAAGTATCGGAAGCGCTCAAGAAGTCGCGCTTCAAATCCAATGGTTTGACTTCAACGGAAACCTGATTTCGACTTCTGCGTCTCCCTCGATTTCCGTAGCTGCGGCCTCTGAAAGTACCACCTGGGTACCGGTGAGCGTGGTGGTGAGTGCCCCCACGGGGGCTGAGAGTGCTACGGTGGGGGTAACGGGCCCTCAAACCACTACGAACGTTATTGTAGGGGCTGCTTTGTTTGAGCAGACTTCCGTCCCCCTTCCATATTTCGATGCTGGCTGCTTCCCCTCCACCAACTATATGTGGGAAGGATCGGCAAACACGTCAGTTTCCGATATGTATTTGGACCAGCCGCTCCGGGTAAGTCGGCTCGAAGCAGTGTTGGAAGATTATCTCCCATTCCAAGCTACCTATACTTTGATTACCGGGAGTGCTGCGGTTCAGGCTGCACTAGTCCAGCAGCTCAACCTTACGGTGCCCCCGCTTTACCCGAGCACCACGCTTTACCCAGATACCACGCTTTACCCGAACGCTTAGGAGCCCCATGTATACCCCCCAAACATGGGTGGACAAATCTAGCAGTTCTACCACTCCCATTGACGCCGCTCGACTAGGATACATCGAGGCTGGAATCCAAGCCGCATACAACCAGAGCGGTTTAGATGCGGACAAGCCCACGCCTACGAGTACCAATGCCGGGACTTTCTGGGTAGCTACAGATACAGGCATTGTTTATTTGTCCACCGGAAGCGCCTGGACTGCGGTGGTAGCTCCAGGAAGCAGCGTTAGCTCCTCAGCGCCCGGAAATGCGGAGAACGCGGGGAGTGGGATTTACAAGTACGCCTTCTCCGATCACGTACACGGGCGCGAACCTTGGGGCTCGCTGAGCGATATCGCATCCCTGGGGCCCACGGCAGCGGCCGCTGGCAGTAGCGGAGCAGTAGCCGACGCCAGCCATGTGCATGCTCTTGAATGGGGCTCGACAACCCAGATCACCACGATCTCGGCCACCATTTCCCCCACCCCCGGAAGCACCGGATATGTAGCAGATGCGGGCCACGCCCACGGGGTTACCTTTGGAAGTAGCGCCCAAATCTCTACTTTGGGGCCCCCGGCTACCTTGGCTACTTCAGGGAGTACCGGAGCGGTGGCCGATGCCGGGCATGGTCATGCGGTACCAAGTATCCCCGCTCCAGTTGTCTCAGCCCTCGCGGCGCATACGGTCAGCAGCAGTGGGTCCGCAGCCCAAACTGCATCCTTGATCGTTCCCCAAGCCGGCGGCTACCTTGTTACTCTTATTATTTCCTTCCAAGCAACCACGGCCCCCGCCACAGGCACCGTAGAGATTTACTACCTTCCTAATGGAGGGACCGCCACCCTCCTGTGGGCGGCCAATGCGTCCCTCACAACTAGTGGTTATAACTCCCACTCTGGCACGCTCTTCCAGGCATGTAACTCAGGAGACGGGTTCTACCTAGTTTTCACCGGTACTTCCTCTAACTCTATTACGTTTGCGCCAGGAGGCCAAAACGCCTATAACAGTATGACTCTTCTGTGGCAATACCCCAATAATGCCTAATCGGTGAAAATAGGGAAACCACTCTGTGCCTGCCCCCTCCCTCTTTCTGCCCTCTCCTATCACGGCCACCGTCATGCTCCATTACCTAAAAAGTCTGATGGTGGGCGCGGCGTCCCCCCCTACTCTTCTCACCAACTTCGAGTTAGTGGGTGTATCCTTGGGGATTATTGGGAGCACCATAGGGGGAATCAAGGCGTGGAACAACTGGATGACACGCCATGATGACCGACGACGCACCCAGGATGCTATCGAAGGAGCCCCCGGCGTGACGAGTATCGTCCAAAGAGCTGTCCTCCTTGAACAGCGAGTTGCCCATTTGGAAGAAGTCGAGGGAAAAGTCAACCATATCAGCCGGCGCGTAGAAGAAATGGGACGCACCCTAGCTGAGGCCATACGTCTTCTTCACCGGATCATCGCCAACACCGCCCCGGGAGACCCTCCTCCCCCCCACCCCGCAGCAGTTTCCGTTCAAGAAGAGCTACGGAATATCCAAGAAAAGCTCGCCACGCTCCTCGGACGTCTCGACCATGACCGACCCTCAGGAGACCACGGGGATCAGGAGCACTAATGACCCGTACTCAAATCCAGAATAATAAGTGGTTCGAGTGGCTAACCAAAATAGTAGAAGTTATCGGGGTGATGTTTGCAATAGCCATCATCCTCCTGGGAGCCTACTCGGCCATTACGCTGCGAGCGAGCACGGCCACCCTCACCACCCTGGCCAAATCCAATGAAGCTATCTCTCGCGCCAACCAGGCCGACCTGAAAGCCGCTGCTCATCGTCAAGACCTTCTGAGCCAGATTTTGCAGGACGTTCACGCTCAGCAAACCTCAGACCATGCCAGCCTTATCGAGTTCCAGAAAGACGTTGCCACTATGACCACTCTTTTGGAACAAATCAAGAGTGACCAACTACAAAAAGATGACATTCGGACCCAACAGATCCTTTCCGATATGGGGCATATCTGCACAGCCCTTCACATTTCATGCCCACCGGTAAAGTCATGACCTACAACCCCGGCGATTTCTTCCTGGAAGACGGAAAAGGACTAGTTTCTAGTATAATCCGCCTAGGTGAAAAGATTTACCAACATGACTCCTTCTGCTGGGCCACCCATGCTGGTCTGATCGTCTCATCTGCGGGAGACACAGTAGAGGCCGAAGGAAATGGAGTTATACGCAGCTCGATTGAGGCCCATATCAAGTCCGGGATGCGCTTCCAAGTAGTGGACTCGGGGCTGGACCCCCGTGGCCGAGAGCTGGCCGTCGAGGTAGCCCAGCGATGGGTAGGGGTAACTTACGGATACGTCACCATTCTCTCCATCGGCATTGACATGCTCTCCCCCGATTTCTTCTGGCGTATCCGCAGCCCCCACTCCCTGATTTGCTCTGAACTCGTGATGCGCGCCCTGTATCATGGAGGAGCCGAGTCCCCTCGAATCGACTTCGGCATGGTCAAGCCCAGTGACCTGGCCCGTCAGTGGCAGGTCCCACCCCCAAAGGAAACCTCATGAGCACCACTCCTAAGACCGCCAAGGCCACTCCTACAAATGCGGTGTGGTGGTCCACTATTCTGGGCCCCATCGCCGGTATTGTGGTGGTCTTCCTCCCTCAGGTCCATGCCACGAGTTACGTCCAGGCCGCTTCCGTCATCGCGGCGGGGATCTGGACGCTGGTTATCCCCCTCGCTACCGGGGGGAAGAACTACCTGGAACGATTCGTGACAGCTATCGAGCATGACTCCGGCCTCATTGAGGCGATCAAGAGTATCGCCACAGCTTCGCGAGGACTCGCCCTGGAAACCAACCCTCAGGTGGTCCAGAACGCCATTGACCAGCGCAAGGCCCTGGTAGATCTTCTCACTAAGGAAATCGGCACCCTTCAGGAAATCCATCCCCCCACTACTCCGTGACGTGGGTTGAGACTGGATTTGGCGCATATTTCATCGTCAAAGTCCTGAAGTATTTCCTTCGAGGGATTCGATATCCCTTCCCCCTCCTCGGGACTTGGGTCGTGGTGCTCCTCGCTGCGGGCGGGATGACGTGGCTGATTATCCCCCACCTCCCGTTTATAGCCCTGGCCAGGAACACCTTGGCTGGGGCGACTGTGGCTACCCTCATCCACGAGGCCTCTCGGGGGGTCGAGGCATGGGGAGACGCTCAGCGCACCGAGGTACTCACCCGGGTGCGTCGGCGGGCCTGAACCCCAGGTCATAAATAGATTTTGGCATTTGAGTTTGGCATTTGCCCACTTTCGTGCTAGAGTAGAGCGAGTACGAACCCGTACCCCCTGAAAGGACACATTGAATGGCAACCCCCACGGTAGTGTTTGCAGTCGCCGGGGAGGGAAAGGTTTCGACCTCCACCCTCACGGAGATGCTGGCAGACAAGGTGAAGAGTGCAGGAGGAAAGCCCCTTTTCTACCTGCCCCTCTGTGACTCTCTCGGAAGTGACGCCGTGGTGAACACGGCTGAGGTGTGCTCGGAAAAGCGGTGGAGCTACATCGCCGTGACCGATGACTCAACTGAAGGGCTGGAGGACACCCCCGAGGAAATCTCTCGGTGGGTCGAGGGAGCAGCCAAGGTGGTGGTCTCGCGCAAGCCGGGCCAGTACCTTGTGGACGCCCTGGAGAAGAGCAGGGCCCCCGAGAAGTTCCTCCTCCTGGCCTACGACGAAGAGGACGCCCCCGGTTACGAGCTGCTCCACACGGCCACGGAAAAGGGAATCGTGGCCCTGGACCTCACCACGGGTCTGTCAGTCCTCTCGGAAGACGGGGACGAAGACGCCCCTGACGACTCCGAGGTAGATGAGGACGACTTCGAGGAGGATGACGAAGAGGACGAGTCCCCCGGAACCTCCGCTGCGGAGGACGATGAAGACGATTTCGAGGAGGAAGAGGACGACGAGCCCGCTCCTCGAAAGCGCCCCGCTCCCAAGGCTCCCGCCAGCCGAGCCCGCCCAGCGGCTCCCGTAGCCGACGATGAGGCTGACGAGGCCCCGGAGGGAGAGGACCCCGGAGCGTGGCGGGCATATTTGGACCGCCTCGTTGCAGCACGGGACAAGGAGATGCTCTACGCCCTCGGGAAGCCTCTCGGAATCCTCCCGGCTCGTGGTCTGCGCCTCCCGCGCCTGGCCGAGATGATCCTCGAAGCCAAGCTCGGAAAGGGAGTCACCACGGAGGACGCTGAGAAGGCGCGCCCGGCCCGAGCACGCAAGGCCCCCGAGGCCAAGGCAACCCCCACGCCGGCTCCGGCCCCGGCAGCGAAGAAGGCCCCCAGCACCAACCGAGAGGCCGCTCTTCAGCTGATCCGGGCCGCCCTCCTCCTTCTGGAGGACTAGGCATTACCGGACCGACCGGCGCAGGAAAGGGGCCCCTCCGGGGGCCCCTTTCTTATGCCTGGATTTGGATAACCCCCCCAGCAAACCCCACGAAGGGGAGAGGCTGAACGTCGATCCGTACCCCCACCATGTAGCTCCCGGGCCCCACCTCGAAGGGAGGGGCCCCCAAGTAAAACATCACCTGGTAGGCAAGCCCCACGGGAGGATTGGGGTTCCACGAGACCGGGGACCATACCGCGTCGGTAGATGAAAGATCAGCCATTTTTACAACCCCTTTCGGAAGAAGGACTCAGCGTCGAGTATCCAGTGAAGAAAACGAGAGAAGAGGGTGGGAGCCCCCATAGCCTGAGCGATGACATTTACCACAGGTACCGTTACGTCACCCTGCTCGTTGAGCAGGCGATCCATGGTGTCCCAAGTCATCTGGAAGTACCCCCCATCTCCCCATGCAGCCCCCCATGAGTTGACGAGCCGCACCGTCTTGGCTTCAGTATCGAGCCCAACCAGGGCGATTTCGTGTCCTCCTCGCACATAGGCGTTGGGGGAAATGGAGACCATCCCATTCGCCGCCGGAGAGTCGAAGGAGTCGTACCAGGCCACCCCGATCATGGCAGGACGCAGGGTGAGGGCCGCGAGAGCCTGTTGAAGCCCGAACGTGTGGGTGTAGGACGCTGCCCACCCAAGCTTCACGAGAGCCTTGCATGCACCGATTCCCGTAGAGCCTCGGTCATCCGGAGGGTAGAAGCCGGGAATCCCATCCAAATGAGTAGCCAGAGAGTAAACCTTGACGGCATCTGCCTCGGTGGTGGGGCTCTTAGGAGTCCAGTCCGGGGAAGACACCAGTGCATCTACCGACGCATTTCCGGTACACGATCCTAGATCCCCCTGATTGAGGATGGGGACCCCCGGGTGACGCTGGTGCAGCACTGACTTGATTACCGGAGATTGCTCAGCCAAGAAGTTCTTCGAGCGCTCATCGTGCTCGATATGGCGACCAAGGCGGTACGGCCCAGGCAGCTCAGGGATAGTTTGGATTCGATTAGTCATTTACTGCCCTTTCCACTGTAGAAATAGGGGGCTCTACGCCGTGGTGCTCCATGAGGGCCACCAAATGGGCTAAAGCATGATCGTGGCGCTGCTCCGAAACTTTCACATGAGCAATGAGTTCATCGTGAAGCCGTCTTAGGTTTTCTCCGTTCTCTTCCGAAACCCGAGCTGATGCTTCGATCTTCTTCAGCATGAGGTGGTCCCGCATGGAAATGCCGAAGACGCCGATGCCTACGACACTTTCAATGAGCAACGCCATATAAGAAGCCCAAATGTTCCACCCCGACAGCCCATCCGGGAAGTAGCGAGGAAAAAACAACCAAAGAAGGGTAAGAAGAGAGTAGGCAATCACGAAGGTCCAGCGCCGGATAATGCGCTGAGAAATCCACGAGATTTGCTCTGAGAATCGCAGACTGTCCCCCGTTACGGGGTCCACGCGCTCTCGAAAAAGATTAGACATTCAGTACCTAATCAAGAAGTAGAGGGCCAAATAAGGAGGGACCGTAGGAAGATAGTCCGTCCCGCCGCTCTGGCTGATCGACGTATTACTCACGGAAGTATTGATGGTGATAGCCGTGGAAGCTGCTGCTGTCTGTGCCTGATACTCTCCAGCAATATCTTGGCCCAAATAGTCACTAGAGTCCGCCGACCCCCCATAGGAGGAAGGAGAGTATTTGGCCATAAACCCTCCACCATAGGAGGAGTTGACTGCTTGAGGATTATGAGCGTGGGCGGGGTCGGTAACATCATGAACATGGCCCGGGTCCACCAGTGCATGATTGTGCTTAGGCATCTGCTGAATGGTGGGCTGGACCCCTAGCTGACCCCCCGTCACCCCGGGAGCATACGTCTCGTTAGTACCCGAGGTGAAACCGGGCCCCGTACCCGCACCAATCGGAAAGCGCCCTTGAAGATTGGGCACTACAAAATACCCGGTCGGAGCGGTCCCCGCCATATTTCCGATTACTGCGTATAGATCGGGATACTGGTCCGTTGCATATGTAGCCCCATCACAGAGGAGGAACCCATAAGGGAGGACCCCCCCGCTAGCCGTGTAGTCCCGCGTCATCTGGGCAGGGCTCGCCACAGCCCCCGAGGGGCCGGCCCACATGATGACGGCCCCTACCGGAAGCTGAGAGGGAAGCCAAACTACCCCGAGGGGAGCCGTGGGATTTGCGGTAAGGGCATCCCCGGCCGTACCCGCCGGAACGGCCCCAAGAGACTGCGTACCCCCTCCCACGATTACCTGACCGGGCCCCGATGCGACACTCGTAAGCATGTATTGGGGATGGTCGTTGGCATTGAGGTTGGTCAGCGTGGCGTGGACATGGGTGTGGCCCACCGGAGACTTCCCGGTTTCGAGAGATCCCACGCGAGCCCCCAGGGAAGGAAAGGTCCCCGCCGTCGGGCTCACCGCTGGATTGACCCCAAGAGCCGTCTCGATTGCGGTGACTTCGTTCTGGAGGCTATCCACGTCGTTTGCATCTACGACATTTACAAAATCTACCTTGGTCGTAAAGGCAGCAATACTACTCGGATAGTACGTCACAACGTCACCCCGCCGGAAGTCGAAATGGTGAGAGTTCCCACTACAGGAATCTCATAGGTTTGGTATACACAATCCGCCGCGCCACTCTGAGTACCGTCGGCCCGAACGAGCAGAGAAATGTTGGAGTAGAGGACTCCCGGAGTCTGGTTGATGACCGCGTACATGGCTGAAAGAGATACTCGGCTTCCAAAAACCACATTCCCCATACTCAGCGCTGTTTGGAGAGCCGTAACCACATTTTGCTGAACCGTATTTGCATTATACTGAGGTGCCACGTAAACCGTAGCTGTGAGGTTGACCCCCACATAAGAGGGGTTGAGAACAGTAAGAGTCGTGTTCACCATGATGAGAGAGGCCATGTAGTTCTCTACGGCCTGCACAAGCGCAGCCGAGGGCATCCCTCCCCCAAAGGGGGCGATATAGAGGTTTACGAGCTGATAGGTGGAGGCGAGAGCACTCGCGAGCTGCACCCCGGGAACCTGAGTAGCCAGAACGGATACGTCAGAGAGGGTGACAGCTCGATTCGCTGTTTGGAGAGAGGCCGGGATGGCCGCTCGGATTTGGTCAATCGTAAAGGCGTTAGCCCCCCCACTAGTGGGTTGGGGGTTAGTTACGCTTGCTACTCCAGTAATCGCTGAACCCAGCTGGGTTATGGTGTTGCTCCCCACGTTTCCAACGGTGCCCCCACCATAAATGTAGGAGGCATAGATGGTCGCGTTGAGCGCTGGCACTACCCCATTAGAGCCATCCCCAAAGGTGACGGTAGTTACTCCGTTGGAGTTAGTAGAAATAGAGTATGCCGCGACGAACCCGTCCACCTCTACCAAATGGCCCACCATCTGCCATACCTGCGGGCCGTATCCCTGGTCCACGCTAATGACCAGACTACTCGGCGTCACGGAGGGGTATTGAAGAGGGAAACTCTGATTAGGCTGTGCGCTGGACACCCCCACTACCTCATTGGTAATAGAAGTCCCCTGGACAATACCCGCCGACCCCATCATTTGGGGAGGGCTCACGGTGTTGCCGAGAATAGTAATAGCGCTCGTCGTCTGGAATGGGACCGGCCCCCCAGCATTACTCACAGAAGGAGCCAGGACTACAGTGCCCGCTGGGATGGAAACGCTCCCGGAGTACCCCGGATTGAGAGAGAAAGTAACGCTCCCAGTGGCACTCTGAGGGCCCGGGGGCGAATAGTCGAGCATGGAGGCGATGTTGAGAACCGACTCCAACTGAGTAGCTGTCAAGAGAAAGCTCTCATTTGCCACGCGATCAATGTAATAGTTGAGGATATCTCCTACATACGCAAATATCTCGATAAGAGCCACCCCGAAATCCGTGGGAGACTGGGTGGTCCATTCGGGGAGAAAGGAAGGAATGAGGTTGAGAAGATCGTTGATGAGAGACGCATAATCACGACTGGTGTAGTCGATAACAGGAGGAGGGCTCAGCCACGGGGGGAGAGAGGAAGAGGAAGAGGAGGAAGAGGCAAGACTCATATGCTACTCACGTTCTCCAAGATGGGGCCCGTCGAGATTTGAGCAGTGTAAACTGTCTGACCCGGGAGCACCTGATAGACGATATTTAGAAGCACCGAGCTTCCCGTGGGGTTAGACACTTGGAAAGAAGAAATAGATACATTCGGAAGCTGGGACGCCACAACGGACTTTATATCCGAAATCAAGGCTGCCTGAGCCTGCGGAGAGTTGATACTGAAGACGTAGTTATCAACCTCCGTCCCGTAGGTAGGGCGCATCACGCGCTCACCGGGGCTGGTCAGAATAACCCCGAGGAGAGCTTGGGCGGCGATTTGAACGAGCCCAGCAGTCGAAGCTACACTCCCCCCCGTAGTTATCTGGAAGGGGACATAGATTTGAGCCGAGGAAGGAGCCGCCATATTCGTAGTAGTAGGAACTAACGACACGGCCCTCCTTTAGGTAATCGTAGGGTTTATTGCACGCAACCCAAACGTCGCTCCCAGCGTAGCCCGGAAGATACTGCTGGGCAACGGCCATACGCCCAGCCAAATGGGCTTCTGTATGTCTCCCCCCTCGAAAGCCACCCACACTGTCGAGTTAGGCCCGGGGAGTCCTCCACGAAGCCCCACCGGAGAGCATGGGGAAGCCCACGGAGTGAGGAGGGTACCACCTAAGATGGCGGGCACCACAATCTGGATTCGGTTCAAACCCTCGGGGTCCTGGTTAGAAGCGACCACCCCCCGGTAAATACCCCAAATAGGGGGATAGGGAAGTTCGATCACGTAGACCATCTCCCCTGCACGATCCGCGCCCCTGGGAGGGGAGAGTAGCTGTAGTTGTAGGGGGTGGCCACTCCCCCTGTAGACGAATAGGCATTTCGCCCTAAAACTAAGGTGGTGGTGTAGTTGATTCCATGAAGATAATGAATGGCCTTTTTCACATACCACACCCCATTCTGGGAGCCGTTGGGAATATTGAGAAAGAAAACCAGATCCCCAGCACTCACCCGAGCATTTCCAACCAGAACTGCCTCGGCCCCCAAGTAAAGCTGGTTAGACTCCGAGGCCCCCACCAAATCCTGTGTCATCTCGGCCGCTGAGGAAGCAGGAAGCCCTCCCATCATCGACTGGAAAACCGGGTACGCAACTTCTACCCCCATGGGGGCCTTAGGGAACCCATTATGCACCAACTCCCCCACAGTTCCACTCCGGGGGTCCAAGAAGTACCCCTTACGCTGGCGCAGGGGCTCCTCACCGGGGGCGTTTTCTCCTGAGGTCACACTGAACTTCAGGACGTGGCCCTGGTTGTAATCAAATGAGCTGATTAGATTCTGAGACGACTTAGGGTTAGTGTTCCGAGGGAGCGCTACCAACGTCACGCCGCGTGAAATCAGGCTGTACCCGATCCGCTTCACGAGCCCCACTAAGAAAGTCCAATAGCTCTGACCCTGCTGCGAGAGGAAGGGCCAGACATAATCGTTGGGACCAACGATGGAAGCCATCCGGTTTCCGAGGGCGACCGCTTGCACTACCTGGGGAACTGTCGCATTGGGATAGGACGCGTAGTCCTCCCCCTTCAGCCACCACGAGGCCCCGACGCAGTAGAGTCGCAACCCAGCCTGCGCGTCTGCGTCTCCCGGAGGGTAGGGAGAGTTATTACGCGACAGATGGTTGGTATATCCGTAGAAGACGCGAGACCGTCCCGGGTAACCCCACTCCACCTGTACCGGCGTGCCGGTTACCAAGCGCTTGTCGTCCGCGCTGGCGTTCAGGTAGTCCAACACCATGAGAGGGTGTCGGTACTCCTCCTCGGTGAAGGTCATTTGCGTCAGGAACGCGCCAGGCTGCACCGGAACTGTCGGAAAGGTTACGACAGTTTGGGGAGGGCTAAGACGAAGTAGTGCTGATTGCGCCAAGGTAGGCTCCCGGAGCGGGCACGTAAATGAAATCTCCTGGCTGGATATCCCAAGGAGTGAGATACTGGGGGTTTGCGTTCATGAGCATCCACCACAGCTCAGAATCCCCCAACGTGGCGTAGGCCACGTTGTCAATGCGGTCCCCCGCTTTCCACTGATAAAGCTGAAGCGTGACATTGAGCGTGGGCTCCTGCGGAGGAGCAAAAACTGTCGCATTGTATGCCCCATTAGAACCCAAGACCCACACTACGGACGAACTCTGGTATCGGGACCCGCTCAGAATCATGGAATCACCTCTGTGGCATCACAGGAGGAGGGGGAGGGGTCGTCAAGGACCCCACTGGAGCTGAGTGAGCCCGAGTTTCCAGTGCAGTCCGCGTAGCCCCCGTGGGCCCAGGAGCGGTAGGCCCGGCTCCCGTATATTGAGGGGGAACAGTAGTGTTGTTGTTCAGGTTGTAAAGAACACGAGTAAGAGATACATCAATCGTCGCTACCGTGGGAATCATATCCTTATTGAACTGCACAAAGGTAGTAGTGGCACTGCTCAAGAAGCCAGTAAAGTCAAAGACGGTTCCGCTACGTCCGATTCCAAATACGACTTTGAGGGGATACCCCACGAGCTGACCCGTGGAGGCGCTCACCCCATTTACCGTGAGTCGCGCAGCCACCATATTCTCGAAAGCCCCGATATCTACCAGGACTCCCATATCACTTTTACCAGTAGCTACATCAAGACGCCGATCAAAGAACAAAGACCACCCAAGGCTCACCCCACTCAAAATATAAGCTACTTGACCTTGCACTGAGGCCGGGAGCATTACGGGATTAGTATAGTTCTGGCTCAGAGTATAGGATTCTTGGATTTCACTTGGGTTGAACAAAAAGTTCAGTCGGTACTTGATTCCCGTAGGGGTATATGGCGTCAACATCTGCATGTATCCCGGTCGCAAAATGGGGTAGTTCGGGTTTCTCCCATAAAGCCCAGGAGCCGCGGGAGGATTGACTGGCTGACTGGCTCCCCACACCGTAGAAGCCGGAAGCAGATTTCCCAGATTAGGGGGAGGTCCACTCGAAGATCCCCCGGGAGAAGTCACGATGGCGGTTCTCATTTGAGTGTGAGCCCCTTAGCAATAGCGATCTTTTGGAGCTGCTCGAACAAGTTCTCAGCCTGCGCCTGAGTGGACATAGCCCCCACCACGATAGAGCCAGGCCCGAACTGGAAGGTCACGCCTCCTGAAGAACTCCTCCCCTCCTGGACCCCTCGACGCAACGCTTCGGCCGGCTCCTTGGGGAGCACCATCTCTCCCGCGTGGATTACTGAGAGCTGATCCTGACCAATGCGCCACGCCCCGCTCTCGTAGTTCCCCAGTTGGGAAGTGGCCCACTGATAAGCAGACTGCACTCGCGCCGGGCCCTGACTTTGGATATAGGGAATAATACCGTGAGCATTTCCTGGGCGCTCCGCATTTGTGGCTGCCTGCTGCCCGGCCATCATGGGATTGGACTTCCACAAAGCAGGGGATACAGCCTGGACCCCACTCATATAAGAAGGGAACATGAAGTTAGCAGCCCACCCCACGTTTTCCGCCTGAGCAGCGGTTACTCCCGGGTGAGCGCTCAGCTGGATTTGCCATGCCCCTGCGGCCCCCCCGATATTGAGGGGAGAAGTGGGGTTAGCATTAGACTCCAGATAGGAGCCCATGAGCATAGCTAAGGCTGTCTCATATCGCGTAGGGTCTGCTAGAGCTGTCGTAATAGCTTTCACTGCTCCTACGACACTCGTAGAACCTGCGGCAGCATTAGTCTTTCCCCCTGAAATAGAGGACCCTCCGCTTGGCTGAGGGCCTTGGGGGCTCGCCCCTCCACTAACTCCTACCATCGGGGCGGTCGAGGAAGAAAGAAGCTGCTGGATAAGGCTCGTAGTATTCACGGAGCCATATTGATTACCAAAGAAACCGGGGAGGGTAACTGGCGTACCCCCGGCCGTCGCGGTCCCCCCGGACTTACTTCCCCCACTCTTGACAGTCGCACTCGAAATACCTGCACCCCCCGCAGCGATGCGACGGATAGCTGCCACGGGCCCCGCATCGCTAACAGGCTCCACGCGAACGTCCGTGCCGGTAGCAAATGCGTCAATCATGTTTCCGTTGCCCACGTAAATCCCAACGTGGCCGGGATTGGTCATCGTGCCGTCGCTTCCAGCGAAGAACACCAGGTCCCCAGGTTGGGCCTGACCCAAGGATGCGACAGGAGTGCCCATCTTGACCTGCGTATAGGTAGTGCGCGGGAAGGGAACCCCCAGCTGGTCCATAACGGTTTGCACGAGGCCCGAGCAGTCGAATCCCGTCACAGTATCGGCCGGGTAACCAATCCCCGTCGTAGGACCATTTCCATGACCACCACCCCACGAATAGGGGACTCCCAAATACTGAGAGGCTTTGGCAACAATCTCAGCTCCAGTGAGCCCTCCTCCCGCACCCCCTTTACCAGCCTGAGGACGAGTAGAGGGAGGAACATTCAGGAAGCTACCGCGAGGTCCCCCGGCTCCAAACGCTGCTTCGATAGGAACATCTTCCCCCCCGCTTCCTCCGGGCATATTTCTTAGTTGGCCCCCTAACCAGCTAGCAGCAGCATTTCCTATCAGACCGCGCAACCATCCCCCACCACCTCCACTCTTAGGCTTTCCTCCCTTGGGGCCTCTCACGCGCCAACCACTGCCCCCTCCCATGGCCCCACCACAGCATCCCCCACACGAGCCCCCACAACTGGGACACCCCCCGCCACCACCCCCACCGGAAGGCCCCAAGCTGCTCCCCCCGCCACCAGAACCGCCGCCCCCCGAAGGGTTTACTCGAATAATGTTGAACTTCCCTAGGGTTACCAGGAAATCAATAGCAGTCTGGCCGGCATGAGCCATGATCCCAAACATATGAGACGCGTCACCAAGCCCCCCAACTAAAGCCTGCGTAGTCCGGTTCAAATCAGTAAGATTCCCCACCATGTCATTGAGATGGGTCTTGAACTGATTGACTGATTCGATATACCCAGACTGAGCCTCAGTGAGAGCCCCCTGACGGAAACCAGCCGAACCCGCCACCTTTTGCTGACTCGTGGCAAGGCTGTAGAACCCGTGCTGGTTCGCGTAACTTTGGTTGGTCATTACTTTACCCATATTGGGCAGCCCGGCCGCTGCATACTGGCGCAAAGCAGCGACTAGCTCAGGAGAAACTCCAAGCCCTTCCAGGCTTTGGGCCCCTGCTCCCCCGGCACTCAGCTGTCCGTTTCGAGCGAGATTTTGGAGGGCAGCATTTGAAGAGGTTCCGTACCCGGACCCGGTAGAAACCAACTCCAAAAGAGAGTGGAAGAGGGTATTCATATTAGTCTGGACCCCTCCCCCAGGCTTCAGAAGCCCTGCTCCCAAAGGTCCCAATCTATTAGCCACCGCGGGATTAGTAAGACTGAGAAGAGACTGAGTAGACCCGGAAAGACCCAAGGAAGGGTTGAGAGCAGAAATCTGAGCACTAGCACGAAGGAGGTTGAGGCTGTTCCCCATCGACTGCTTCGCGTTACTTCCACGCATAGCATCCGAGTTGAGGAGCATCTCAATAGCATTAGCCTGGTCCGTAGCTCCGTAGTTGAAGTTGCCGATGCGCCCGTGGATGGTCCGCATCATTTGAGCTACGCCGGTAGTGGTATACCCATTGGTCATGCCAGCCTGCTGCATGAGCTGGCGGGTAGCCAAATCAAGAGCCGTGCCCCCCGGGATATTCTTTTGGAAAGCCGTCCCCAAACTTACGGCCGCATTTACCCCGGTCTGGGAAGCCAGGAGGGCCCCCATCCCTTGGATGGGCCCGGGCATCTTGCTCCACCAGCCCCCGGAACCACCGGAGCCGCCTCCCCCTCCCCAGCCACCCCCCATTCCCCCGTAGTTCCAGTAGCCGTTATTCCAACCTCCCATCCCCGCCCCCACGTTCTCGCTGGAAGGCGTGGGAAGACGAGACTGGTAGGGGACCGGGAGGGCGCTTCCTGGGACGCCCAGGGCCCGGGAGGAGGGCACCACGAGCGTGCTCCCCGCCGCGATGGCCGGGAGCCCGCGAGAGACCGAGGGGAGGGCCAGAGGGCCCGGAAGAACCGACCCTCCCCCTCCAAATCGCCCGCTGCTAAACCCCCCGCCGACGCCAGCTCCCATACCCCCGGCTGAGCCCGACGAGCCCCCTCCGAGCAAGCGCTGAGCCATCCCTGAGATGACCTGGCCCGCCATCTGCCCGGCCTGCTGGAGCTTCTGGAAGGAGGCCGTAAGGGCGTCTACCTTCGCCTTCGCCGTATCGAGGAGCTGGATAGTGGCCTGAAGGGACTTCTGAACGCCAGAATGGTTCGCGGTGAGGGTCCAAACAATCGAGGGGCCGCTATTGCGACCCCCCGAAGATCCCCCGAGCGTAGACCCAAAAGGAGAAGGCTCTTGGGGTGGCACGACTTACCTCCTCCCGCTTGCCCGGAGCTGCGTGATGTAATCTGACATTTCCAACCAGTACCGGCGCTCACGCCGGGGCATTTCTTTTACGTCTCGGAGATTCAGGTTCAGCGATATGAGAAGCCGAGCGTACTCCGTGTATAGCTCTTGCACCGAGGGAATGTAAGTTGGCTCAAAACAAGTTCGCCAACGTCAGGCTCACACCCAGCTCCTTCTTGCAGTGAGGACACGGAGCCATGATCTGATCGAACCGAGGCCCGGGAGCCTTGTTTGCGATTTCAAGCAAAAGACCTCGGCGGACTCCTACCGAGAGCTTCCGCACGTCATCCAGAGACACTGGCTGCTGGCTGTCAATATCATTGATGAGCCTACTCAGCAGAATCGTGTTCAACTCAGCCGCATTTTGCGTCTTCTCGGCCTGAAGAGCATGCCGGTCGGAGCCGGTGGGAAGTCGATAAGCGATTTGGTGAGACTTATTTCCTCGCTGGTAAGAATACAGATGAAAGAGTCCCGCCTCCTCGGGGGCTTGATGAACCTTGATATCCGTGGAAAGCTCTACCACCATTTCAAAGGTCTTGCCGCACTCAGGCCGGTTATCCGAAACCGTCAAGGGAAGGTCATCCCCAAAAGTAGCGCGACGGATTTCGAGGACCAGGAACTCTCGGTCCCCTACCAGAAGATCCCAGAGAATCCCCGGATCTTCCTCAACAAGAAGCATCCGTGCATCCCCGGGCTCAATCGGCCCCAACCCCACCACCCCGCGTCGCAGAATGGCCGTAATATAGGCATCTATGTCGTCTATATCCTGAGCGGCGAGCGCCTCTTCGTCGTAGCCATTTAGCTCCCGAATAGCCGCCCACCTAAAGTGGCGCACCACCTGTGTAGAAGACTGAAGAACCACTCCTGAAGGGAGGTGAACGGTTTCGAGGGGAGGAGAGGCGATTTCAGGCTGGTCTCCGGCAAGAGCTTCCTGAAACCCCTGATTTGATGTTGCAACTTCAGGGGAGCCCAGCAGCTCGTTTAGACCTGTGGGAGCCAAGGGAGGGTTGAGAGCCCCTTCTTCATCCGCAGAGTGAATAATCTTTACACCGGGAACCGTGCTCATTTAGTGTCCTTTATGTTCAGAGAGACTTAGGCAACCAGCGAAGTAGAGAGGGCGTCAGGCGCAAGGAAGGACGTGGCCGATCCCGAACGGCGCACCTGGAAGCCCTCGTATGCAAGGGTCATCTGCTCGATAGCCACATTATTCGTCGTGGCGTCAAAGTCCGAGTAACTGATTCCCATAGGCCATGCTGAGTAAAAGATGATCTGGGTCTGCACGAGACGCTGCTGAACGAACGAAGGCTGACCAGCACCACCGGACCCACTGGAACCCCCGCTACCCCCGGGGCCAAGCTGACTCTGCGTAGCCGAGGTATAGGGATGGGCGAGCACGTTGAGCCACATATCGGCTCGAAAGGCTGTACCCCCCACGTTTTGCTTGTAGTTGGCTCCTCCTCCGTAGTTCACGTCGAAGATTTCCGTGAACCACGTCCAGAGCTGGGGGGTCCGAAGGAAACAACCCCCGCGCCAGCTGAAGAGGCTGAACGTCAGACGTGCCAGGCATCTTCCTCGTGGTGGTGTTGTCACCACCTTCCTGATAGGTGATGACCTGGGTGGTGAGCCCGATAGAAGAAACCTGAGCAAAGCCAATAGTAAGAAGGCTCTGCTTTACTCCCGGAACCTGAATCGGAATATTCAAGTTGAACTTGAAACTCCGAAGAGGATCAGATGCTAGAACCCTAGCCATATCACTGTCCTTTCTAGGCTGCTACAGGGGTAACCGTAGTGGTTCCCCCCTGCCAGAGACCGATTTGGAAGACGACAAACTCCGCAGGGACCGCTACTGCGACACCCACCTGAACATTGACTACCCCCTGCGCCACCGTGGAAGGCGTGTTGATCGTGCTGTCGCAGGTAACGAAGTAAGCCTGTGACGCCGAGGAACCAGCGAGACCTCCCGCCTGGAAAATCTCATTGAGGAAAGCACTAATATCGTTCCCCAAGAGAGTCCAGAGATTTGAGTCATTGCTCTGGAAGGGCACCCACTGAGAGGAGGCCACGATGGAGGCTTCGATGTAGTCCAGCGTGCGCCGCACATTCACGTACTGCGTGTAATCGGTCGCAAAGAGGGTGCGAGCCCCCCAAATCACGATGCCCTGATTCTGCCCGAATCCACCCAAAGAACGGAGGGCGTTCACATTCGCAGCATTGAGTGTCCCCAAATCGTTATCGGTAGGGGTGTATTGAAGCGACACCACGTTGGCAAGGGCCGTTGAAAGACCCGCCGGTGCGCTCCACACCCCATTGGCCAAATCGTTCTGAATGATCTGACCCATAATGAAAGGAGAGGGAGGCATCAGGAGAGTCTGGTTTACGACACTGGCTGCGGGGTTTGAGGCGTTCACCCACGGCCCGTATACGGCCACATTGTTATCCTGCGGCGTGAGAGAAGCCGCATACGACGTAAGCGTGCTCACCGCGGAGGAGGGAGTGGGGGTCTGGGGCCCGTCAGCGATGACGAAAATCTTACTGGACCCTCCCGAACGAGCCGCAGCATAAGAAATCGCAGCGTTCTCAACCGTAGCCACAGCATTTCCAGGAAGAGCCAGGAGGAACATGCCCTGAAGAGCATCCAGGGGAGAAGACCCATAAGTCAGCGCCGACGTATATTGCGCTGCTGTGGGGTCACCACCGTCCACGCCACCGCTGAACTGGACGCCCGTTACTGCTGCGGGGTTGTTGTTGGGAGGAGCAGTGGTGGAGTTCTCGTTGATAGCTGAGACGTACTGCGAGCCCCCCGAGGCCGAGTTGAGCACGGCGAGGGCGTAGTTGGGACTCGACGCGTTCATGGTCAGGTTGGGCCACGATTCCACCAGGTTGGTGGGGGTTGTCCCATTCAGGTAGATATTGAGTGTGAAGCTGCCAGCCCCCGTGCTGGGGACCACGATATCCGCATAGAGATTGTTCCCATAGGAGCCCTGTGAAAGCGCTTGCAGCTCCAACGTAGGCAGCGGCGTAGCAGCCGTGTCATCGAACGTGTGGAGAGCATTTGCGCCGCCAGTCCCCACCACTCGGAGCACCCACGCCCCATTCCCCCCATTTGCGAAGAACTCGTAAACGGAGTAGGCCAAATAAGGGTTGCCTAGATTAGCCGGGAAGGGGGGGAACCCTCCGAACGTCTTGACGAAAGCTCCCCAAGAGGAGCAGAAAACGGGAGTAGTAGGGCCCCAGAAGTGCTCGCCCACGAAGATTGCCAACGACTCCCCGAGCCCCGTGGTGGTGGTATTGGGAAGCGAAGTCTCCGTGACGTACACACCGGGCCGCGTGTAAGTAGGCATGCCGTGTCCTTTTAGGTAGTGGACGTTTCAGTGAGCGACGGACTGGAGCCGGCCCCGATTTCCCCATCGAACAGCTCGAAAGTGAAGTCGAGGTTTAGAGCTTGGGTCGCAGCAAGAACCTGGCTCAAATAGTATTCAGATGAGACATTTACCACGTACTGCTTGATGAAAATGCGCTTCTGATCTGAGTCCACCCGGTCAGCAGCGCGCATCCGTACAAAATCCAGACGACGCATCGAGCCGTCCATCGGACAGTAAATGGCCCCGAAGAAAGGAGGCCACACGTTTTGCATGAGAAGAGCCTGAAGCTGTCGATCCATCTGCGGGGTACGAGATGCGACAGAGACTTGATAAGTCAGAGAAATAGGAATGGGGTAATCAAATACCCCCACCTGAGACGGTAGGGGGTTGGTCATGAGAATGTTGGGAGGAACCCAGTATTCGGTGGGGTCGTAGTCGCGCCACCCGCTCCGCTGAGACCGATCTGCTTCGAGCGTCACGTCCACCAAATCAATCCAAATGGAAGGGTAAGTGGTGACCCGTAGCTCATAGCTGGGGTAGCGGAAGAAGACAGGAACCTTCACAGGCCCCTGGGGAGTCGCCAAGGAGGGAAGGTTTTGAAGGGTTTCTTTGATCGCCTGATCTTCAGCAAAGAGGAAAGAGTCCCCTCCCATAAGGGGATCAGTGATTTGCTCAGGGGCCGGCGTGATGGTAGCCGAAATGGGGGAAAGAGCCCCACCTGAGCCCGACGAGCCCGTAGGGGAAGAAGTAGACCCCAGAGTATTACTCATGAGCCCACCACCGCATTATGAAACTGTGTGTGGCCCCACTCGCTCAGTGAGCGCTCGATAGCGGGGTTTGCATTACGGTAGACCGGTTGGGGGGCATTTGTCTCATCCCCCCACTCAGCGTCTTCGTATTCCGCAGACTTGGGAGAAGCCACATGGATCTCTCCCTTTTGCCCCCGGAAGATGGGCTCGCGGCCAGCGATTTCGCCAGCTCGATTGAGGGCTCGTGCGTGAGCGACCGCGACTTCATGGAGGACGTGTGCCTGAGCGGCCGGCACCCGACGCTGCATGTTCTCCACATGCCGGCGCAGGTCCGCGAACGGGTTGGAACTCCCCGTTTCCACTAGCACTCCTCGCAAGTTGTCGCAGGTACTACCGCAAGAACCCCGCAGCGGGGCCTCTCAGAGGTGCCATGGCAGGGCATCTTCCAAGAGCTGGTCGGGCATCACAGCCTTCCCATGCACGGACACTAGCAGATAGTTAGCCGTGGCACCGATGGGAGACTGAGGGAGGAACTCAGAAACCTCGAAGAGCTGACCGTGGAACTCGATGCGGTCCTGCTCATGGTTGGTCTGCTCCACGGGGTCATGGATACCGAAGTTCAAAAGCGTTTGGTATGCAAACACCAACGCCATTTCATTTACGACATACAGCCCCACGTCTCGAAACGTGTTAGGCTGCATTACGATTTCTTCCTCGTAAACTGGAACCGTAATGCCAGCGTTCCACATCCGCTGAGGCCCGGTGTCGTAAATGAAATCGGACGTGCTGAGCGTGGGGTTGAAGAGGTACCACACCACGTTCCACCCGAGCTTGCGCTCACGCCGCCACAGGGCGCGATTGATCGAGTATACCTCTCGGCGCAGCTCGTAGTCCATTTAGACCCCCGGAGGAATCGGGGGGTGCAGAACTTCTCGACCGTAGAGAATCTGAGGCGGTCCCTGACCCACGACAAACGCCGCCGAGGAAAGGGTGGTACCCGAAGCCGTGGTCACCCCGATTTGAACCGCCTGACCGATGGTGAGGCCCGTGAGTGGAACCTGGGCGATAACCACGTCGGTTTCTCCGTTCTGCCCCGGGGTAACACTGAAATCGGGGGAAGGAACAGTTCCAAAGAGAACCTGAATGGCCCCGGACAAGCTGTAGCCAAAAATCTGCACGTATGCTCCTGGAGGAGCCTGCGTGGGGTAGAAGCCGGCGTACGGCTGGTCGTATTCCACCTCTTGATAAACGGGAACCAGGCGGTTAGTGGTGTAAGAAATACGGCGCAGGGTGAATATCTCAATACGGAAGAGTCCAACTCCGAGAGCGCCAGCCCACTCCTTGTAGTTACCAGCAAGGGCCTGGATATGCTGCAAAATCTGACGGTACCGTTGCTCTCGGGGGATGCTTACCCCGTCCGCTAGGGTCACGTCGATTTCCTGGGACGCGGCTGTAGCGCGCCCCCAAAGCAACTCTTGGATAGCCAGATTGGCTACCAAATACTCCTCAACCTGGGGAATAGTCTTCTGACCAGGAAGGGGGTCCAAATATTGCGGAGGATTTTGGTCCGAAGTGTGGAGAGTAAACGCATCCTGGACAGCCTGAAAGATCTCGGAGTCCGTGAAGAAGTCGATGCTATACCCCTGAACCGTCATCACGGTTCCCGCAGGAGGAGGCGCAGCAAAGTAAATGATAGCGTGCTTGTAGTCGATGTTCCACGTTGCCGTAAACGTAGAAGGATCGAACGTGACCGCTACCGGATAGGTCTCCGAAATCGACAATGACGGGATCTCGAAGAGAGAAGTTTGACCATCTGCTGTAACCGAATACTCGAAGGGAAGCGGGTAACTCTGAAGCTGCGCCCGCACCCGGGAGACAATCGTGCTACTAGACATGGCTAAATCCTCTAGTCAGCTCGGACCGTATACCCAGCCAGGACCACAATCCCTCCTGCTGCCCCCGAAATAGCAGCCACCGAAACTGGCACAGCCGGAACCGGTGTCCCCCCTGAAGAAGGAACTCCCTGCTGCTCTTGGTAGGGAAGGGGAATACGCGTCACAGCCCCGATTACGGGAGGCACGTAAAACACATTCCCTACCACTTCTCCCGCGGCCGGAACCGCGGGCGTGCTCCCGTCCACCGTTACCCATACAGCGTTCGCTGTCGTATTCACGACCTCGATTTGCCGGTAGTAGGCGTTGAGTTGGACCGGAGTGCTGGCCGTGCTTGCTGCTAGCGTGATTTGAAGTGTTCCGGTTTGTACGACCGCCATGGGCTATCCAATCCGACGAATGAGACCTCGTGCGTCCAGGTGCTCAGCTACATCCACCGGAAGCCGGTACGCGTAGCCAGCCCGGAGCAGCGGGAAGTTGAGGGGACCATAGGTCATCTTTTCCACGTCATCGAGCATGGTGACCCGAACCGTGGGGGTCTTTGCCTCGGTAGGAGGCATCACGGCAATAACGCTCATATCCTCTACTGCCTGAGAAGCCTCGAATACCTGGGCTTCCTCGGCAGTTAGCTCTTCGAGATCCCGTCATTGTCGATTTCGGA
>SCLI03000446.1_pt1 | contig 25805 bp, 27 predicted proteins | sample 7268041 | NCBI WGS metagenome assembly SCLI03 (sample SAMN10721081, study PRJNA514188) | viral metagenome | isolation source: depth-stratified mine tailings core A | place: China: Fankou Pb/Zn Mine tailings | collected 2017-10 | reverse complement strand
TTCCGTTCTAAGGGCAAGCGCCGTTCTGAGCTAGAATGGCCTAATGGATGAAAAAGCACCATTCAAAGCCTCGGGCTCCAAAGCCTGCAAAGCCGGCTCCGGTACGAAAGCCAGCCGGCTTCGCCTCAATGCGCACCAGCCGCATTCAGGCGCTGGCGCGAAAGCGCAGCTTCTAGCACGCAGCGTCTTAGACGCTTTGTGTTTTCCTACTAGCTTCAACCGCCTTCTGCGATATGAAGGAGAAGCCGCGTGTCTCTAACTATTGCGCAGCGCTCAACAATCAGACGACATCTGTACTTCCCAGTTGTTGGTTTGATGACTCTCAATCCCGCAGGTGGGTCGTTCTACAATACATCTGTGGGCTTCCGATGGATGCAATCCTATGCATTCCTGGAATGGCGAATGGATACGCTGAACCCCGATGAAGAAGCACGCATCACGGGATATGCTTATGGTGCTGTGTTGGCTCAGGGATTTACCAAACCCGGTGACGTAATCTCCGTAACACTCAGTGGTGGTCCGTTAACTTCACCCGTAGTCATAACATACACTGCAGGTGCACAAGACAACACGCTCACAATGGTTGCGGCGCTTGCTGCGCTGAGCAACCAGAACTCCACTTTGCAGGCTGCTGGTTTCTATGCAGTTGCCCCATATGGAACTGGACCCTACAATTACCAGCCCGCACAGTTTCCTCTCACTGAAGTGGCATGGCTAAACCCCTCCCCCTTCAGCATAACCGTTACCTCATCCGGTTCTACCGGCGCGGCCATCACCGCCGGTGGCGAGCAGCTTCACCCCCGTGCGGTAATCACCGACCCACTGACCAACCAGCGCACAGCCTATTGGGGCTACGTCAACATTCTAAATGCGCTTGAAACCGCTGTTGCCACCGCATCCGACGACCTCGACACCTTCAAGGCTGATGTTTGGACTGCCCGCCCAGATGAAGTCGCTCAACGCGAGGGATTGTACCTGCGCTGGCGCGAGCGGTTGAGCCGCTTCATCGACATCCCGCTGTGGGAGAACACGATCGAGGGCGTCGCAACCAGCGGTCAGGGCCTGGGCTCTTACGCCGCCATAGGACAACTGTAATGCCATACAAAGCCTCATCCAGCCCGAAGGGCACCGTAAAGCTCGTGCGCAGCGGCCACCCGCCTGAGTACAAGTTCCCGGTCAAGAACAAGGGGCAGGCACGCAACGCCATGGCGCGTCTCAATCAAGCAAAGCCTGCGCTGTCTTCGGCCATCAAGAAGCACGTTGCGCGCAAAGCGGCTGCCGTACTCGGTAAAAAGACCGACGCCATCCGCCGTATCCTTTCAATGTGAGAGCCCCATGAAAAAGCTTCCACTTCTTCTTTTGGTGCTGCTGACCGGCGGGGTCTGCTTTGCGCAGCGTCTGCCTATCAACTGCGCCACCAATACGCCCTGCACGCAAAACGGCCCCATCAACACCAAAACGGGCGATCCGCTTTGGCAGGTGGGTTACAAGATCAACTCCAACTTCAACCAGATATTCGGAGCCTTCGGGGCTACTGGGCTGCTGCGCGGCAATGGGCCACTGCCAAATCCGCTGACGCCTGCCACCTACGCCGACGTAGCTGCGCTGTTTACGGGTTGCTCCTCCACCACGCCAGCGCTTGGCTATCAGGGCACTTGCGTTTCAGGTGGTGGCTCCATGGTTTACCCTGGTGCTGGCATCCCGCTGTCTACGGGCACTGCATGGGGTACGAGCTATGCTACAACCGGCACCGGTGACGTAGTTCTGTCTACATCACCTACGTTGCAATCGCCTGCCCTCGGAACACCTTCAGCTATCGTTCTCACGAACGGCACGGGGCTGCCCTACAGCGCGCTCACCTCCGGCACGAACACGGCCGCCGCGATGACCGTCGGCTCTGGTGCGTCACTGACGTACAGCGGCACCGGCAGCGTAAATGCCAGCGAAGTCGCAGGTGTCATCAAAGCCGTGAACACCGCCGCCGCCGGCAACACGCTGACGCCGAACTGTGACTACGCGATGGTCAAGGTGACGGGTACGACGTACCTGATCCCGGCACCGACTGAGACCGCGCCGAGCACGGCCGACACGGGCGGAACACTCGCGGGCGGCGTGTACTACTACGTCGTCACCGCGAGCACTGCTGTCGGACAGACGACGATCAGCACGCAGCAAAGCATTCCGAGCATCACGATTGCCGCGCCGACAAATGGAGCGATTACCGCGTCCGCCGCGCCGCTCGGTGCCGCGACCTACGAGGTGCAGAGCACTTGGGTCAACGCCGACGGTGAGACCGTCGGGTCTACGGCAACGAGCTACGCCACGACGAACCTCGCGGCGCCGACTGCCGGAACCGCGACGACGGCGACCACGGGGGGCACCGGGCTCGCTGCGTCCACGACATACTACATGGTCGTCACGGCCACGAATGCGAACGGGCAGACGACCATATCCAGCGTGGAGTCGGTCGCGACCGGCACAGGCACGACCAACACCGTCACGGCGAACTGGACCGACGTGACCGGCGCGACTGGGTACGACGTCTACATCTCGACGGCCACGATCACTGCCGGCGAGGCATCGGTCGCGTACAGCACGGCGGCGAGCACGGCGACATCACTGACGTTCACTGCCGTCCCGTCCACGACCGCGACGACGCCCTCGACGAACACCACAGCCGGCGGCATCACCGTCGCGGCTCCAGCGAGCCCGCCGTCGTCCGCCACCGGCTGGAATGCGTACGTCTGCTCTGGCGCGTCCTGCACCAACGAGACATTGCAGAACGCCTCACCGCTCGGCACGACGACGGCATGGGTCGAGCCTACTACTGGTCTCACGACGACCGGCGCCGTCACGCCGCTCACAAATACCGCCTACGCGACGAACACGAACGAGAACACCGTCAACTGGGACGCCGTGACCGGCGCGACCGGGTACACGGTATACCGCAGCACGACGAGCGGAAATTTCACGAACGCCACGTCGTACGCCGTCTCGGGCGGTAGCACGGTCACGTTCATAGATACCGGAGCCACCGGCACAACCGCAACGCCGCCGACGACCAACACAACCGGGCTGTTCACGATCAACACGCCGGCAACCTGCACGCCGGTCGATGGACAGCAGCTCGAGATCAAGATCACGAGCCCCGCTGGCGGTCTGTTGCAGTATTCGTGGGGCTCGGGCTACCAGGCGTCCGGTCAGCTCGCATTCCCGACGACCTCGTACGCAGCTGGAGATGAGGACTTCTTCACCGTCCAGTACGACGCGGATCTGTCGAAGTGGGATCTGATGGCTAGTAACCAAGGGTTTTAGCCGTGGGTACCGCAACGACAGTCATCCCGCGGACGTATCGGCCGTATAAGTGGACGGACGGTTCACAGCGTACATACTCGCAACCGGCTGGCTTTTTGGCCGCCGGTCATTGGCAGGTAGGAGGGTTGCCGACAACCGTCATATACCCGAGACCAGATGACGAAACCGCGAGTTACGCTGCTCATCATTGGGCATACTACGATGGCTCAAATCCAGTCGAGTATCGAATCCCGGTAATCGTTCAAGGCATGGCGCTGCCGTATGTGTTCGAGCTTATTGCCGGCCCTCCTGGAATGAGCATCCCGCAGCCGTACTGGATACCGGGATACTCGGCAGACCAGATGCTCGCTCTGGGTTACGGAGATGTCGTGTGGACGCCGACCGCTGCGCTATCCGCGCCGGCACCTGTCGTGGTTCGGGTATACGGTCAGAATTGCGAGCACATTGACGTAAAATGGACCGTTAATACATCGTCGAGCGTGTCACAGTTCATCTTTCTCGACGCTGTTAACGGCAACGATAGCACTGGAACAGGGTCAATTACCGCGCCGTGGCAAACGCTTGCCAAAGTCTACAGCGCGGCAGGAACTCCTACATCAACGTACCCAGGCGCTATTTTGTACCTTCGTGCTGGCACGTATTATCCATTCGGGCAAAGCATATCAGGAGCGAACAATCCGGTCTCAGTACTCGGATTCCCTGGCGAAACGGTACTCATGAGCCTCGCGAATTGCCCAGGAGCGGCGTGGAACACGTACACTGATGGGTCCGACTTCTTTTTTTATAACTTCGGATTCACGGATGTCCCGACGACTCCGCCGAGTAATTTCCACTATTTTGCATGCAACGATGCTATAGACAGAATAACCGCATATAACATCGATTTTGGACCTCAGTACGTCGGCACCGACCCGACCGACAATGCGACGTGCTTTTTTTGTTCTGCGCCTGGAGCGATGAGAAATTACATTACACTTAAAGGACTCTCGACGAATTACGTTCCTGGCTTGCCAAGCGGGAGCACGAGTATATGGAATGTCGCCCCCCTTCATCAGTTCTTCCAATGCCAGTTTGTTGTCACAGAATTCTGTACCGCGCAAAACATGGGATGGGGCGGTCCTGGCATCAAGGCATCGAATTCGTATACTGATGTGCGCTTTGGTCTGTATGTTCAATCGTCAGATGGGACGAACTCGGCGTTTGAACTTTTAAATCAAACAGATGTATTCCCTAACTCATATCAGCAATTTGCCTACAACATAATCGATGCATCCCAAACGACAAACACGTCTTCATTATCCATAAACATCCAACGCGGACAAAGCGGAGCGGTGTTTTCATTCAGGAATAGCTATCTTAAGTCCGTTTATTTTCCCGATCCATCTGTCGATGAACAGGGGCCTTATTCGTTCTCAAATGACGCTATAGAATGGATCACTGGAAGCACTCCATTGCAGCCGACGCCAACTAGCGCTACAAACACCGGCACTGAGTGCCAAGCGGCAAGTGGCGTGTTTTCAGACCCGGCTAATGGTGACTATTCGTTTACATCGACGTATGCGCAATACACTGGAACCAGGGGTGCGCAAATAGCATGAGCGTCACACTGATACAATACGCGAAGTTTGCGCAAGCGACTGCAACTACGTGTTCCATCAGCCTTGATGGAGTTTTGTCGGGCGATTTTTTAATCCTCATCGTATCGACAAACACCGCTAATGCGGACTTATCCTCGGTAGTTGATAGCGCCGGAACTGCAGAAACAGCACTCGCATATACCGCCACATCATCTGGTGTTATTCCTGACGTCGGCGTGTATTTTGTTCCTGCCGCCGCCGCTGGCACTCACACGTTTACGGCGACCTTCGCCGCCTCAACGGAGGTGACTCTAGCGGCAATAGAGTTTGACTCGACAGTTTTGGGTTTTGATCTTGCATCGGCTGTGACCACAGGAAACTCGGCATCTCCGGCTAGCGCGTCAATCCTACCGTCCGCTTCTGATGAATTGTTATTTGGAGTTATCGATCTAAACGGGGCGCCGGGCGCAAATGCGGTAACATGGGATTCTCCGCTTGTTTCGGGTCAACAGGGTGCGTATGACCCATACGTTGCATGGGCGTGGATACAACAAGGAACTGCGGCATCTGTTGCAGCGAGCGGGACAGCACCGAGCGGCTATTGGTCCGCTGCGATTCTTGCGTTCAAGACCGGAACGCCGGCTGCGTCCGTGTCCAATATCAACGGTTCGCTAGCGGTAACGCAAAACGCGCCATCATCCTCGGCAGTAGGTGGATTCCTGACGCCATCGACGTACACGTATTCTGTAACGGCGCGCAATTCGTACGGAGAGTCGTTGCCGAGTTCACCGAGCAGCGTCACCATTCCTCCGTTATTGGTGCCTAGTGGAGTGTCAGCAGCGCTATCGACGATAGCCAGCAGCTTGGCGGCTGGAACGTATGATTATGTGGTCACGGCTACCGGCATCAGTTCTGGTGGCGGATCTGGCGAGACGACGGCAAGTGCAAATGTCAGCGCCACGACAACATCAACTGACCCGAGCGTCACAATCTCGTGGAGTGCTGTTACTGGAGCGGGCGGTTATAGAATTTACAGAGGAACAGCTGCAGGAACTTATACAGTCTATTACAGTGTCAGCGGGTCTACGCTGTCATATACAGATACAGGAGCGGCAGCAACGTCTGGCTCTCCGCCAACCACAAATACTGCGTACACGTACACACACACGGTAACGGTGAATTGGTCTGCGGTATCAGGGGCAACCGACTATAGGGTGTACAAAGGGTTTCAGAGTGGCGCATTGCAGTACTTTTTCGATGTCGGCAATGTGACGACCTTCACCGATATTGGAGGGTCAATCCAGATTGGCGCACCACCGACAGTAAACACCACCGCTCCAGTCCCAGAGGGCTCGACCGCTGTTCCTGTGACGGGCTCGAACTTCGCAAGCGGCATGACCGCGGCGATCGTGCAGCCAAACGCGACGGTGAGTGTGCCGTTCACGTACTCGAGCGCAACGGCAGGCACGTTCGATATAACGCAAGCGGACGCGGAGCCAGCGACGGGACCGCAGCTCGCCTACACGGACTCGACGTACACGACTGGGCTTCAACTCACGGTTGCGGGCGGCGCAAACTCATCGTTCCAAATGGTCTACGCCCCACCTGCTGGTGTGCTGTTTCAGACAATCACCACGCTAAACCCGCACGCTCCGAACCGCATCGAGACGATCCCGGACCTCGTGGCGGGCGATCAGATCGCCTTTGCGGGTGACTCAGCCGGGACGACAGCGCCGCCGGCAGGGACCGTGCCATACAGCGATGGAACTTTCGCGGCGACCGAGAACTTCTGGGCGCGCGCCTACATCGCCGCAGACGCAGCCTGGACGCCGTGGGCGCTGATTACGGTCTCGCCAGCGCAGCCGGGGCAGGGATTCTTCGGGGGAGGCGGAGTGTGAGCGGCGCTGCCTACGGCGGCAGATCGCCGGCCTCACCGGCCTCGGCACCGGCGTCGGCACTGCTCTTGGCGTGGCGACCGGGTCCGCCGGTTCCTTCGTCGTGAACGGCGGCGCGCTCGGCACGCCATCGAGTGGCGTCGGCACGGCCATCCACCTCATGCAGCAGGCCGCAGGCGTGACCGTCGATGGCGTGATAGGTCCGGTCACGCTCAACGCGCTGCGCACGTACGACATGACGCACCTGATCGCGGACTTCACTGTGTTTAGAATCCAGGCGTACCGCGAGGACTCCGGCTGGCCTACGTTCGGAGATGGCTGGACCAAGCGCGCGGTGCTCGCTGCGCTGGAGGCGGACGTGATCACCAATGCTGATATACTCAGCGCCAAAGCAATGGCGGATGCAACATGAAACGTGCACTTATTTTCGCGGCGCTCCTGGCGGCTTATTTGGGCTGCGCGGCCACCGCATTCGCACAGCAGATTGGATCGTACCCTTACGCCGCCACACCGCTTCTCGGAATGGAGCAGGCCATCGGCGCGCAGCTCGCGTTCACCGACAGCACATACCCAACTACGCTGACCGTAACGGCATCAACGGGCACTTCTCCAGCCGCGCCGGTGACGTTGGTCCCGGCCGCAGGTAATATCTTCAAGACGGTCCTGTCCTCAAGCCGCGAGCCGTATCGGCGTATCGAGACGCTGCCAGACCTCGCCATCGGCGATCAGATCGAGGCGAGTGGCAACGCCGCCGGCACGGCCGCCGCGCCTGCCGGCCTCGCGCTGAACCCGGACGGTACCTTTGAGTATACGAACGGCGCGTGGACGAACTTCTGGGTGCGTGTGTACAAGGCAAGCGACAGTGCCTGGACCCCGTGGGCCGAGATCGTCTGCACCGGGCTTGCGCAGGCAGACGGGTTCTACTAGCGTGCTTGCATGCCCAACCCAAATCAAATTCAAAGACAGATAGATGTAGGACGTGGCCATGCAGCTAATGCACTTGGCGGCCCGTTCAACGTTTACAGACTCCAAGCGGGTTCAGCAGCTACAAACTTCGTCGATCCTGCCAACCAAGTAGCTACGAACTACTACGTCTACCACCTTCAACGGAGTGCCAGCGGCTTTCGAGGTTCATACGAAGGCACGGCGCTCGTGCCGTTGTTCGACATCATCGGAAACATGTCGCCATTCCTTTTGGGCGACGTGTTCATCGACTCCGATGCAGCCTACAACCCCAACGGTTCGGGCGGATACGGTGCAGGAGCTACATCAGTCACGTTCCCTACGCTGGAAGTCTACGGCTGGTGCCTAGGCTTTCACGGCCCGATCAAGAAGTCGATCGGAGCCCGTCTGGACCGCTACGCACAAATCTACCGACTGCTCAGTGGCCCAGATGCTTCAGGCTACTTCTCAGGCGAAAAAGCGGCCTCGCTGCCCGTCAAACTGGTCAATGGCTCACTGGTGGTGGGTGCCGTGACCGACACAGCTGCGCTCATACCCGTTGGGCTGGCAGCGAAGGCCCGCTGGCGTGCTGACCTGATCAAAGAGATACCTACGACCACGGGCGAAGTAGAATATCTGGCATACGTTCCGCCACTACCCGGCTTCACCTTCAAGGAAGGTGATCGACTAGTTTTGCAGGATGGTTCAGAGTACGTCGTACAGCTTCCGTGGGAACAGGAAGTCGGCTTCGTCGGCTCGCAGCTTTCGGTCAAGCGCCAAGTGATGCAAACCTGATGTTCGGACGCGACGCCATCAACCTGCTTGCCACGCAGCTCCAATCGGTTACGGGCGGATTCACGCCCGCCGTGACCGTCGCTGCAGGTTGGCCTACGCTCGACTTCCTAACGAATAGCGTGGCTAAGGCTGCTGCAACGGCCGTCAGCATTTACGATCACGGCCCCTCCCTAGATGCCTCGCGCTTCATGCTTTACACGGCAAACGAAGTGCTGACGACCCCTGGCATCACCGCTGTCGTTTCGCAGAGCTTCATCGTAGTCAATGGAACTACGACGGTAACGCTTGGGGGCAGCGTAGTGCTGAACGACGCCGTTGCGTTCGTGGTCTCTTCAGGTGCAGCTTCGACTCCCCAAGTAGTCATTGTCGAAGCAGCTGTCGGCGCTACGCTGGCGTCCATGGCACAAGCCTTGGCTTCGGGCATAAACACGAACCTCGTAGGAATAGCCAGCGCAACGGTGTCCGGCTCGGTGCTCACCGTCACAAACACTTCAACCTCCCTTCTTCAGATCGCTGCGAACGTGGGCAATCTGGGCACTCGCTATACGGAAGTGGATCGCGAAATTCGCCAAGTGCAGGTAGACGTGTGGGCACCCACCGATGCCATCCGCACAGCCGTGAGCCGCCCCATCGACCAGCAATTGGGCTACCTGGACGCCCATTTTGGAATGCAAGGCGTAGGCGGAACGACTGACGACGGAACGTGGGTTCGCGTCCGGCGCTTGAGCAGCCAGTTCATAGATCGTGATGTCCTTTCGGACGTGTACCGCTGGATGTGGCACGTCACCCTGGAATACGGGATTACCTATGAGGAGCAGCTGTACAGCGTTCTCAGCTTCATGCCTTCCATCCAGCAGAGCTTCGGAGGGCTGACCATCGACGCACCTACTACCGTGGACGGTGGGCAGCCTATCTGATATTGCCTTAGTACCCGTCTCGCCGTACCCTTGACGCGCAGGGCGACCGTGGCCACGGACCCCCAAAATTGGAGGCATTTCCGTGGCCGAAATCATTTCCGCAAGCAGCTTCAGCGAAGCCTCTTTGGGGGCTCCTGGTGCTTACCTCGTCATTGAGCCGCCCCCGGCTATCGCCGTAGGCGCTCCTACGAACATCGGCGGCGTCGTCGGCACAGCCTCCTGGGGGCCGCTGAACACGCCCATCCTGGTGAGCGACTTGAACACCGCCACGCGGGCGTATGGTCCAGTTACGGCCGCCGCGCTCACCGACGTTCACGATCTCCCCACGGACCTCAAATACGCCCTAGCTCAAGCCGCCGGCAGTGGTGCGTCGATCGGGCTGTGGGGTATCCGCGTGTCGGACGGTACCGATACGGCAGCCAGCATTTCCCTCTTGGATACTGCCACTACCCCCGTAAGTGGTGGAACGCTCAAAGCCCTTTATACGGGCACCATGGGCAATTCTCTGCAGGTAGCCCTCTATGCCGGGTCTGCACTGAACACGGTATCTGTGAAGCTACAGGGCTTTACGAACAGCCAGATCGAGGTATTCCCGAACATTGCCGCACCAGCGGCTTCGGGAGCCTTCTGGACGAACTTGGCGAACGCCTTGTCCCAGGGCATCTCGGGCGTGCGTGGTCCCTCTCAGCTGGCGCGCTTTACGATTGCTTCCTCGGTCAACCCGCCAGCCCTTGGCGTCTTTTCTCTTGCTGGTGGGACCGATGGACGGAGCACTATCACGACTGCCGACCTTACCGGGCAGGGTGCTACGCTGCCGTACACCGGAGCCTACGCCCTCCAGGGGCTGGCTCCCGCAGTGACTGGCTTTTGGATTGTCGGGCTGACGGACTCCACGGCCTATTCGTCCATGTGGACGCTGGCCAAGAGCTTCCCAGCGTTCTTCTCTATCGCGTTCCCGACCGGTACCTCTACGACAGCGTGCCTTACCGATTTGCAGGGCTATGGCATTGCCGACCCCTGGTTGTTCGCCTACAAGGACTGGCAGTACGTCTACGACGATGCGAACAACGTCGTTCGGCTCATTCCGCCTTTTGCGGTGAACAATGGGCTGATTCTCACGCTGTCCCCAGCAGTATCGCCGCTAAACAAGCCTGTCTATTCCATCGCTGGAACCGAGCGTAACAACCCGCTGACTGGGGTGAACCAGCCGTACACAAACGTCGAAATCGCACAGCTGCAGGCGGCTGGCATCATGGTCGTGGCTAACCCGTCTCCGGGCGGCAGCTACTTCGGCTTCCAAACGGGCGTGAACACGTCAGCAAGCACCGTGCAGAGCCCCGTCGAATGGACTCGCGTGACTGACTATCTCTCTACGCTGATTGCATCTACAGGCGGACAGTTCACTGGCCAGAACCAAACCGTCGAGAGTGGCGATCCGCTGCGCGCCTCGGTGCGAGGAACCTACAACTCCATGATCCAGGCACTCACCACCGGCACCACGAAGCTGGTAGATAGTGGGTCTGTGCAGTGCGACCTGTCCAACAATCCACCGAGCAGCGTTGCAGCCCACAAGCTCTTCGCATACTTCCTGTTCCGTTACCTGTCGTCTGTGTGGTACTTCGTCGCACAGTTCACAGGCGGAACGACTGTCGTTACTAGCGGCAGCACTCTGACTTCAGCCTTGCAAGGGTAAGCTTATGGCACTCCCTACCTCGTTCAGCATCGGTCCTGACGCGAGCTTGACGTTCATCTGGCGTCCTACCGGGCTCGCTTTGCCAGCCTCTTCCATCGGGCATCTGATGGAGATAGCTGCCGAGCAGCAAGTGGAGACGTTGAAGATCGTACCCATCACGGACGGTGGGCGTTCGGTCAACCAGAACATCTACACAGGCTGGAGCGGCACGATCAACTTCACCCGTGTCAATGGTTCGCTCACGTCGCTTTTCGTGACCCAAGAGCAGAACTACTACAACGGGCAGCGTGCGCACTGGGACATGCAGGTGGAAGTAAACAACGTGGCCGACGGCACGATCGACTCCTACCTGTTCGTCCTGTGCTCCTTCAACAGAGGGCAGCTTGGCACGTTCCAGACTCGAAACCCTGTTGAGCAGTCCTTGGCGTTCGAGGCTCGAACGCTGTTGGAACTCAGCACCAGCAATTCTCTCATCCCGGCAGTCGCCTAGGAGACCATAAGTGACTGACAATACGGCAAAGATTGTTCCGCAGCCCCCGGCTGCATTCGCTGCTCTGGCACAGAAGGCGACTGACGCGCAGGAAGATGCCGTTGTTGTCACTTTGCCGGACGGCCGCAATGTTCTGTTGGAGCGTCCGAAGGGCTCCGTCGTTGCGCGCACGCTCATCGTCGCTGCTGAACTGGTGAGCGACATGACCCCCGGAACGGGGCAGGCGATTGCGTTGTCCGCCATCAGGGCCTACGTCGAATCCATGATGTACGTCAAGGCCATCGACGACAGCCGGATCATCCCCATCAACAGCGCTGAGGCTTACAACGCAGTAGCCAACAAGCTCGGTGATGAAGGAATGGAGGCGGTGCAGGAGGAGATATACAAGCACTGGCCTCCAGCTTCTCTGCGGGACAAAGAGACGCTAAAAAAAAATCTGCCTCGACCCGACGTTTCGTAGACTCGGAACAGCCTGTGGCTGGCGGCTGACATGGGATGAAGCGTGTTCCATGCAGCCGCTAGAACTCGAAGCCTTCGACCTTTGTGCTGCCGAGTACCGAGGGCAGGTCCAAGTCAATTGGGAAACGCTGGAGGTTCGGGCTAATGGCTAGCTACAGCAAGATTCGGCGGGGTGTTCTAGACCTCAAGGACATGAGCCGAATATTCTTCGACGCAGTTCCTGACGTTGAGCAGACCTTCCCTGAAATCCTGAACATGCTCGGCGAGGCCGTTCGGGACCGCGCCGTAAGCTACCTAGGCGTTCCGCAGCCTCCTGCACACGGAGGCTTTCCTCCTTGGCCACCTCTTGCACCCGGAACGCTTGCTAACAAAAAGCAAGACCCGCCCGGCACGCCCCTCTACGAAACGGGCAAGCTGGCGGCGTCCATCGACTACGAGATACTGTCTGAAAACGAGGTCGAGATCGGCACCGACGTGCTGAGCAATCGCGGCGCACCCTACGGCAAGTACTTGGAGGAAGGCACATCTGAGATGCCACCACGGCCCTATCTACATCCGGCTGCAATGGAGGTAGTAGGCGAGATGGTTGATGTGATAGGTGAAGCTGTTGTGGATGGCATATTCCAACAGGGCTAAACGATGGCTAGGTTATTTCAAGTTGGCGTAGACATCTTCCTTGTTGATAGAATTTCACGGGATGTCATGCGTATCGGCAGTGCCTTTACGGGTGCTGAACGCCGCGTGCAAATGCTACGCCGTGCGCTTAACGATCTTCAAATGCGTCAGGGATTGCATGTGCAGCAGGCACGGGCAATGCAGAGCGTTGCTAAGGACTCCGATGCCAGCCTTGCACGACGCATTGCTACAATGCAGGCGGCACTCAATATCCGCCGAGCGGAGGTGGCTGAAAGCCACCAGCTTGAACGCGCTAGCATTGCTCGGTTGGACCCACTAGCGCAGACCATCGCGCTGCGCAAACAGGAAACGCATGAAGCTAAAGATGCTCTAGAGCTGCAACGAAAACAGAATGTAATCTCTGACTTGCAAGCGCGCCGAACGCATATGAACGAGGCATCTGCGATTCGCAATGCCAAGTTGCAGAACGCCATCCTGCGCGACCGCACGCGCATCAAGGAACGAAACCTGGAAGTGTCTGAGGCCGAGCGCGCGGCACGTATGCAGATGATTAGACGCTTTGCCATAGGAGGAGCAATAGCTGGAGTAGCAGTAGCTGCTCTCGGTGTAGAAGCAATCAAGCATGCCATGCCTATTCAAGTCTCTGAGCAACTGGCTGGAGAGGCTGGAGGCTTCACGCGCAGGCAGACTAAGCAGCTCTACCCCTTCGCCCTAAACATTGCAACGCAGGACAAGCAATTCAGCATCGATGATGTAATGGGTGCGATGCCACGGCTAGCTGGCATTTTGCATAGCTACCGCCTATTGCGTGCAGTAGCGCCGTCCATGTTCCGCATGGCAGCCATGATGAAGGTGTACGGTGCAAAGGGTGACGTTAACGACTTGGTTGGTTCTATAGCACAGACGCAGCGTGCCCTCGGCGCGCGCACACCAGCACAGTACCGCGCAGTCAATCAAGTAATTGGAGATGTGTACAAGGACTTGGGCAACCAAATGTCGCCCGAGCAGATCGCAACAACGATGCGTGCAGTAGCACCAGCGCTCGTTAAACAACCCTTTGGAAAGGGCTTGCAATTTGCTAAGGAACTCACACTTCTGCAAGGACTTACTGGCGTCAAAGGACTGCCTGAATTGTTCCACCAGTTGATGGTGCCAGGACAACCGCGCACGGCTGCGCTACTTAGTATGCTGGCTCCTCACAATCCGCGCATGCTCCAACAAGCCCTTCAACATGGGCTGTCGGGGCAGCAAGCAATGCAATTGCTTCTGCATGCAGTTCCTGGATTGAGTTTCCCGGAACGCATAATGACGCATCACACTACCAACGCTACGCTCTATGCTTTGCAGAAGGCTATGTCTGGTGGAGTGCTGAAAACGCTTAAGGCGGACATGGCTACGCAGCAAAGCTCGCGTGTGCTTCTTGCAAAGGCACTACAAACCACAACCGCAGCCGTCACCGGCCTTACAAAGGCAATCGACAACGTGCTGGCTGTTGTAGGCAAGGGATTTCTGAAACCAACACAGGCCGTACTAGGTGGGGTGATAAACACGCTAAATGCCTCCACCAGCAAGAAGCACCCAACGGAGTACCTGTTAGCTAAGTACAACCAATGGCAACTTGGGCTCCTAAAGGATTTTTTTGGGTGGGTAGGACACCTCGGTGAAAAGGGAACTGAGTACGTAGTTGACCGTGCTAGGCACAACCTGAAGACAGGCGCTCAGTACGTTCTGCACCATGGAATCCCGCTATACACGGGTCCGGCTGGCCACGACCTGCCGCCGCACCTACGCCCGGCGGGGCACTCCGAAACGCTCTCGGCTGCTGCTGCGCACACCAGTTCGGATCGGGACATTCACATCACGCACACCACAAACGTCAACCTCGACGGCAAGCGCGTGGCGCAAGCGATTGAGAAGCATCACATCAAGAGCACGATGCAGCACATGAAAGAGTCGATGCTAGCCAAGGCTGCCGGCCATGGCACGCTGGTGCATCCAGCCGTCGCGACGGGCAACCCATGATAGCCTACGCAAGCGAAAGCACGTCGGTAATCCGAGCCTGGGCGCAGATCAACAATCAGCCTGCGCCCTTCGTGCCGCTCGAAACCTTCAACATTACACTGGCTGCCTACGGCTCCGTTGGCCACTTCGCGTGTACTACTGCCATCAGCGCACTGGCCTCACACGGCTGGGCGTCCCCGAACAACCTGCGGAACATGATTGAGAGTGCGCAGCCATCGTTCTCCGATGGCTCTCCGTCGTACCCGATCAAGCTGTATGCAGTAGGTGCTTATGATAGCCTTCAGCATATCGTGTTTGCAGGCGACATAGACGAACTTTCGTGGGACTTTGACCACGATGAGTTGAAGATTACCGGACGCGATTACGGTGGCAGAATGCGTGACTGGAAGGCCATAGTGACCCCGAAGTGGATCAATATGACCTACGCGGAGTTTGCTACTACCATCATAAGCAGTGTGGGGCTTATTCCACAAATTGCTGATCAATCTACTGTAAATCAGAACTTAGGCCAGCTTCTGTATGGCATAGGTAACGAAGCTGGAAGCGTAGGTCGTGTGAACTTTGGTTACACGCATTCCGGCTTCTCGTATGAGACCAGCGTGTTCTCGCAAGCCGAGAACATGTGGGAACTACTGAATCTAGTATCGCGCGCGATCGGCTTCATCGTCACCATCCACTTCGACAAGACGGTGTATGTTGGCCCTCCAGGTGGCGACACGCAGGTTAATCTGACGCCGCGTGTATTCACTTGGTTCGCTACCGAGGGAACGCCTAACGTCACGCCCGTTCGCCATCTGAACATCATGCACGGCCCGCGCCAATACGGCACGTTCTCTGTTCGCGGTTTCAGCTATCACTCACCATCTGTACAATTAGCTAACGCTGCCATTACCGGTATTCCACCATCTTACTCGTACAAGAATCCGCAGCAGGCAGTTCTGCTCGCACGGCAGCCACTTACAGCAGGCATCTACAAGACGGAGAACATTGCAGCCAATGTTCAAGCTGGCAAGCCGAACTACTTCTTCTACTTCAACGGAGCTACCTCTCCGCAGATCGAACGGGACATGTTGGCCGAGGCGTTCAACATAGCTCGCCATCTGTACATAGTTGAAGGTGAGATAGATGGCGACCCCACGCTGGTACCCACTACGCAGCTGACGCTGGATGTTCGGCCTCCCGGTGAGCTGCAAGGCTATTCTGGCTCAAGCATGCCACTGGATGTAGCGAGTGTAGAGCACCACTTTGATATGTCGGGAGGCGATGGAGGGGGATTTCTGACCACTTTCAAAGCGTGGTACGCTCCGCCTATAAATGCTCAATTTGCAGGCCAAGTCGGACCAGCGGTGCAAACGTCGTGAGCACGCCGAGCCCAGTTCCAACTTCAAGCTCTGTCAGCAACACCGGGCAGAGCATTATTCAGTTCACGCTCACTGCCGTGCAGGGCTCTCCGCAGCCTATTGTTTTTGGCGATCAGTCAGCACCGCTAGCTGTATCGCTGATGGAAATTCCAGCGCGCCTAAGTTCCTTGGGAGGTGTACAAAGCAACGCCATACATATGTTCCCTGGCGGCTACAAAACCGTGCAGGCTCTGGGCGCGTTCCCACATAAGCTAGCGTGGAGTGGCTTGCTCATAGGGCGTAATGCTTCAGCACGCAGCTTTCAGCTCGACACGATGCGCAGAAGTGGCGTCACAGCGGTTCTGCAAGCCGGCCCATGGAAATGGCAGGGGCTGGTTACGAGCTACCTTGCTGACTTCCTTCATCAGAACTACATCCACTACTCAATTGATTTTGAGCCGACAGTAGACTTGGTTTCAACCCAACCAGCATCCGCTCCCAGTGTCGGCTCTACTATGTCCAACCTGCTGCAGCAAATCCAGTCGAACTACGCCTCCAACGTACTGCTATCGGCAGCATCGCAAGCTGCCATGCTGGCATTCGCAGGCGTGGCAGGCCCACTGGTGATAGCCGCAGCTTCCGATACGCTCTCAGCACTTACTAGCACACAGGTACAGCAGCTGCAGATAGCACAAAGCACGCTGCTCGGTGCGCTTGCGGGCGATCTGGTTTCGTCCAACGGCGGCACGGCAGCTGCTGCACTAGGAGCGCAGGCCGTCGTGAATGGCCTTGTGGGCAGCCTGCTATCAAACAGCATCGGTACTGCCGTCACGCTGGTCAACCCAAATCTGGCCGTAGTCGCAGCACAATATCTGGGAGACGCCTCACGCTGGACCGACATAGCCAGCCTCAACAACCTGAGCGACATGGAGCCCAGCGGCATTCAATCGCTGCTCATCCCAGCTTTATGAGCGACTACGACGAGATATCACATCTAATCTCCCTGCACGCACAGCAGCAGATGCAAGGATTTTTGCCCATAGGCATTGGGCACGTCACAGCCTACGACCCGAACGCGCAGGCAGTGCAAGTGGCATTTCCTGGCATGCCCGTGATAGACCCGTTGAGCGGTGCCCCCACGGGTGAATACAGCATCTCTCCGTGGGTCCAGCTAGGCAGCATATGGGTAGGCAATGGATGGGGCTTTCAAACCGCACCTGAAGTCGGTGAGGCCGTACCTCCATTTAGCGGCACACAGTGTGCGGTCTACATTCAGCAACGGCACGGGTCTTTCGGTTTAGCAGGGCACCTGCTGTTTACAGCAAACGCCCTTCCACCCGACAACACCTTGGTTGCCGGCGAAGCGATCTTCAAACACAAAAGCGGCACCTACCTCCGGTTTAATAGCGACGGCAGCCTTTCCATAAACGTTGCTGGCAATCTCCCTATTACCTTAGCAAGTGGAGACGTGCTATCGGTCAACGGAACCGCCGACGCACTAGCACTTGTTTCAAAGCTAGTAAGTGCCTTCAACACCCACACTCATCCTGACCCAGAAGGTGGAAATACTGGAGTTCCAGTAACGCAGTGGTCAGCATCTACCGTGGAGTCGTCATTGGTTAAGGTGGCATCATGAGTGAAGAAGTCCTGCCGGCCCTGCACCCTCTACAGCTCATAGTTCGAGCAGATGGCTCGATGGTGCCTGTTGACCGCCTAGCAGTAGATGACGAGTTTCAGTCGCCGGAAGGCAAAACCAAAGTGGTGAGCATCCAGCGTGAGCTGTGCAAGGAATGGGTCGAAGCGTTCTTCTCCAATAGAAAGAGCCTGATCGTCACTGCCACTCACCGCTTCGTTACCGTCAATGGGCGTGCCATTACTGCCGGAGAGCTGACTCTTGGGACAAAGCTCAAAGGCATACTCGATGAAGCTGTGGTAGACGGCCTGGTGCGAATTCGCATGCAGGGTCAAGGCGTGTTTCTGGAGACTGGCCCCAATGCCTTGTACTATACGCAAGGCGTCCTGAGTTGTGGATCATGAGTCTATACTTGGAATACGGCAGCGACTTCGTGCTGAACCAGAACGGTGGCCTGCAAAATGCCACTGGCTGGACATCCGTGCGCCAAACGATCGAGCGCGCCTTTTTGACGAGCCCCTCCACTGCTCTACCGGGCCAAGGCCCTTTGCCCCCTGACTACATCTTCCATCCTACCTACGGTACCGGAGCGCAGCGCGAGGTAGGTGAACACGTCACAGATGAACAACTTTCCGTGATCGCATCCAAATTGCAGCAGGCGGCTGCGGCCAATCCAGCAGTGGACCCCCTGACGCCAGTTGAAGTTTCCATATCGCGCAACGGTTTCCAGACCATTGTGCTGACTGCTCAAGTTACCCTACGTAACAAAACGCAAGGACAGGTAGTATTCCTGCTGCCCCAATGAGTACACCCGCCACTACCGTTTCGCAGCTGGTCTACCAAACCCAGTCGCAGTTCGTTGCATCCATGACGAGCGTCTTTGGCGGCTCGTTGAACATCACCCCGAACCTGATTCCGGGCCAAGACCCTGAGCTGGCTGTATTTGAAGCCACCGCCGCGCAGGACGTGTACCTGGAGTTTCTGCTGCAGGTGATCTGGGCGGCTGCCCGCGCTTCGACTGCCCAAAGCTCAGATCTCGATACCTTCGTCAACGACTTCGGCCTGACCCGTCTGCCTGCTACCTATGCACAAGGCCCGGTGACGCTATCAGCACTATCGGCTCCCGTCACGGCTGTACCCGTGGCAGCTGGTACAATCGTTCAAACTCCTGGCGGGGCCATTCAATATCAGCTGGTCGCAGATACCACGCAGGCTGCTTGGAACCCGACGCTGAACGCTTACGTCCTGCAAGCGGGCCAGACTTCCATTACGGCTACTGCGCAGGCAACCGTGGCTGGCTCTGTGGACAACGTGCAGCCGGGGCAACTGACACAGTTCGGAACTGCGGTTGCTGGCGTCACAACTGTCACCAACACTATCGCCATCACAAACGGGCTGGATCAAGAAACCGATCCTGCTCTGCGCGCGCGCTTCGTCAGCTATCTGGCCAGCCTGTCAAAGGCTACGTTGCAAGCATGCTTGTTCGCCATAAACTCCGTACAGCAAGGGCTCGATACACTGCCGCTTGAGAACACCAATGTGAATCTCGTTACGCAGTACGGAGCCAACCTGTTCATCGTAGACAATGGCACCGGCTCTCCGCCGAGTTCACTGCTCACAAATGTTTTGAATGCTTTGAACGCTGTCCGCGCTTTCGGCATTCAAATGGCAGTTAAAGGCCCTACTACCACGCAGGTTTCTGTTGTGCTCACTGCAGTCACAGTGCAAAACCCAACTGAGACTAGCGCCACGATCCAGTCGAACGTGCAGAATGCCATACTGAACTACATCAACAGCTTTCAGCTTTCTGATGGCAGCCAGTATCTGTATTTGAACAGCATCATAGACGTGGCGATCAACAGCGATCCGAACATCGTAACGATTGTGCTAGGAAGCCTTACCTTGAATGGTGTAGCAACCGACTTGCTCATTGGCACAGGCGGGCTTCCACAAGCCACACTTGAAAACATCAGCGTCACTTTGCAAACGCTGTGATACATGGTCACACTGTTCAACAATAACCCTACTGTCGATAGCAGTCAGGTAAATATCAGCGGTACGGTTACTGTCGATGCCGGACCGCCAGTAAACCTGCCACAGCTAACAGCAGCAGACTTCGCTGGAAGGCTGCTTAGGCTGTTCCCAAACGGCTGGCTCTCCGACGCTGCCCAGCAACCGGGCGGCAACGCATATGCGCAGTTCCTTGGCATTGGGACGCCCCTTGCCTTCATCCTCTCCAATATGCAGTTCATTGCGTACGGGCTGCGCATCAAGTTCGCTTACGGCTCTGCGCTCGACACAATCTCACAAGACTTCTTTGGCTATGGACTGCCCAGAAATCCTGGTGAGAGCGACAACGCATTTCGGCAGCGCATCCTAACGATGCTGCTGATACCTCGCGTAACGCGCCCGGCCATCTACAACGCCATACTGAAAGTACTTGGCGTCACTCCGCGCCTCTCCGAACCATGGGCACCTGGCGACACAGCCACCATAGATTTGAACAGCTATCTGGATGTAGACGGCGCGCAGAACGTAGCACCTGGACGCATTTCGGACTCCCTCCCGTACATGGGAATGATCGACATTCCCACTCCTGTGAGCAGCGTCACTGGCGGCTATCCCATCTATGGTATAGACAGCGGATGCGCACTCGATGTAGGGACAACTGCAGTGGACTTGGCGCTATTGGCCACAAACGTCGTCGCCAGTACGACCTTCGAGTCATCCATCCAAGCCCTAGTCAAGTCCTTCAAGGCTATGGGCATCACCGTCTGGACGCGCTTCTTGGCGGGCGGTTCCGTTAACAACAGCATCTACGGGTTCGTTCAATCCTCCAAAAACAACCCCGCTCTAACGCAAGGCAGCGAGGGCGTCGAATACACCTTGCAATCGTGGGTACAAGCTTTTGGAGTGTGGCTAGAAGTTCTACCTTGGCCTGCTTCATCCTACCTTTCCACCAGAAGCGTTCTGTTTTCCATTACCGCAAGCGCCGCGCCTACTCAGGCGTACACCGTGGCGTGGACCGCAGCCGTCTTCAAAGGCCCACTTCCGATCGCATTGCGCGTGCCGGTAAAGCCGGGACAGGTTTCACTGAGTTGCAATCTGGCTATTCCCCCCGGCACAGTGCCCCTCATCATGCCGGACTGGGACACCATTCCCTACGTTACGGGGCTTACCCCTTCAACCGTTTCTATAGAAGTCGCTTCGGCCGGACCTGGGAATTTGGACATCCTGTTCCAAGCCGGCTCGGTGGCTACCGTAGGCACGGGCGAAACCACACTGGTCATAACCGATGCTGCTCTGCCCCCCACATATGCTCTGTACGCCACCCCCAGCTGGCCTACGACCATGAGCATTGAAAAAGCTGTAGGCTCGTTTACACTTTCGTTCGGAACTGCTGCGCCGGCTGGAGCAGTCGTTTATTACTCGCCAGTAGCGAATTGAGGCCATCGTGGACAGACCGATTTGGTACACCCTAGAGAACCTGCGGGGCTACGACCTTAGCAAAGGTGCGCAGGACGCTTTCAAAGGCATCAGCAAAGCAGTACGGGATGTACTGGGCCAAGGCATTGCAATAGCCAGTGGCCTAGTTGCTAGTGCTTCCAGTCCGAACTCTTTGACTCTTAACATAGGTTCTGGAAGCCTATATCTGCAAACGGTTCTTGACCCGTCTAGTGCTGGTGACTTGCCTACGGATGGGCAGACCTACTTCCTGCAAGGCATTGCGTGGGCACCACAAAGCGTTACGCTTTCAACAGCAGCACTCGCATCCGGCCAGTCTCAGTGGGCCTTGATTCAAGCTGGCTTTTCATTCTCGGATGTCATTCGCAGTAGCGATCCTACTGGTGGGCTCCTGCCCTTCTACAATGCTGCCAATCCGACGCAGCCTCTCCAAGGGCAAGGAGGCACTGGCGTTCTACTGCCTACCGAACGCACGGCTACCGTGGTGCTGAGTGTAGTCTATGGAACCCCCGCCACGACCGGTTCTGAAGTTCCTCCCAGTGCAGCATCGGGCAATGTGGGTCTGTACTTGGTTGACCTTTCCTACGGGCAGACTGCTATCAGTCAAGCACAAATTCTGGTTGCAAAGCCCAGTGCAGGCACGGGAGTACCAAGCACCTACCCCTACGCTCCGTTCCTGGCAGGCTTGCTGAATCAGCATCATCTGGGAATTCCGGGGCAGGCACCACAGATCAATCTGACGCAAGAAGTTCAGGGCATCCTGCCTAACGGAAACACAACGGCAAACACCGGATCAGTCGCCAACACGATTGCCCTGCGCGATTCCAATGCCGAGTTGACGGCTGCTGCCTTCAACACTACGTCCGATAAGCGACTGAAGAAGAGCATCAAGCGCATCAAAGGTGCGCTTGCGATGCTGGACTTGTTCCGCGGAGTTACCTTTGAGTGGAAGGGCACTAACGAAAAATCCGCTGGTCTGATAGCGCAGGAGTTCTACGCAGCCATGCCGATAGGTGATGGCCGTACCGTTAACGCAATGGCTGTCATTGGCGTTCTCACTGAAGCTCTGCGCGAGGAGCGCGATGCGCGTTTAGCGCTTGAGCGCCGTGTAAAGAGGTTGGAGCAGCGCTGATGACTTCCAAGTACGATGTCAACGGAGTTGACCTCGACAGCATCTTCGCGGCCTATACTTCGGGAACGCAGCCGGCTGCAACTGGATACACCGTTGGCGGCGTTGATCTGAATACTCGTTACGCCCCTCTGTCTGCGGGCTCTGCTGCGCTGCCTACTAAGTACACAATTCCCAGTGGTGCAGACCTGAATACGCTCTTTGCCGCAGCCAACAGCACCACTGTCACCGTAGGTACGCAACCTGGAAATGTCTCTGGCTCGGCTGCAGCTGGCGACCCTTCAGGCACAGTTACCAGCAACACTACCACCTGCGCCGGCAGTGGCGGATCAGGTAGCTACTCCTACACGTGGACCATCGCTAGCGGCTCGGCTACCTTAACCGCTCCGAACTCAGCCACTACTGGCGTGACCGGAACTGTTGATGCAAACTCCACCAGCACTGGAACGATGTACTGCACCATCTCCGATGGCATCAGCAGCGCACAGACCAATACCGTAGACTGGTCATTGCAGAATACCAGCCTTCCTGTTTCGATCAGTACACAGCCTGGCAACGTGTCCGGATCAGCTGCAGCCGGCGATCCGACCGGAACTGTTACGAGCAACACTACAACCGTGGTGGCTGCAAACGGTACCGGTAGCTACACCTATCAGTGGTACATAGCCAGTGGCTCCGGTGCATCATTCACGGCAGGTACGTCTGCTACTACTGGCGTTACAGGTTCTGTCGATGCTAATAGCACAAGCAGCGGCACCATGTATTGCACGGTGACAGACAGCTCCGGCAGCACCGTAAACTCGAACACCGTGGACTGGTCCCTGCAAAACACTACCATTCCAGTTTCGATCAGCGTGCAGCCAAGCAATGTTTCAGGTTCAGCCGCCGCTGGCAATCCGTCGGGAACCGTTACGAGCGGTACTACTTCAGTCACCGCAGCCAACGGCTACGGCTCTTACTCCTACCAGTGGAAGCTCGCAAGTGGTTCTGGCGTGTCCTTCACTACCCCTACTTCAGCCAGTACAGCTGTTACAGGAACTGTAAACGCGAGTTCAACCAACTCTGGAACCATGTACTGCGTAGTGACTGACAGTTCGGGCGGTACGGTCAACTCGAACACCGTGGACTGGTCCCTGCAGAACACCTCTCCAACCTTCACGTCGGCCATCCACATTTACACTAGTGGGTCTGGGCTTGACACGGTTCCGGCTGGTGCGACTACTTTGCAGATAGAAGTATGGGGTGCAGGTGGAGGTGGTGGTGGTGCTTACAGAAACAGTTCAGGAGCCACACACGACGGTGGGGGTGGTGGAGGCGGCGCGTACGCTAACGCTACCTATTCAGTAACGGGTGGGCAGACTATCAACTATGCCGTTGGCGCAGGTGGAACTGGAGCGACCGGCACAAACCCTGGAAACGCCGGTAGTGCATCTAGCGCAAGCAGTGGCAGTCTATCCATTACGACGATAAGCTGCGGTGGAGGTGCTGGTGGTGGGGGCGCAACCGCTACTGTAAACGGCGGCGGAGGCGCTGGTGGAACAGCGACCGGCGGATCAACCGATACGACCGGAAATGCTGGTGTTAATGGTGGGGCTGGCGGCGCTGGAATTACTGGTGATGTCAGCGGCGACGGATCGCCTTACGGAGCAGGTGGAGCAGGCTCGGCAGCTAGTGATATAGCTGGAATTACCGGAGGAAATGGTGCAGTGGTCTTCTACTACACGGCCTAACCTATGAACGCTTGGATAGTGATGCTAATGAACAAAATACTGGAACTGAAAGCGTCCATCATCGCTTCGGTAGCGTTGGCCGGCGTAGTTCTCGGAGCTATCCTAGCCTTCGGTGGGTTCGCCCCCCTGTTCAGCGGATTCGCTAAGCAAAGCTACGTGCTTCAGTTGAATCAGCGACTCACCACGCGCGTCAAGCGTTTGTCCACGCAGGCCGCTGCTAACTATGCAGATATCCGTCGGGAGGAGAAAGTACACTGGGCACAGGACATAGCTGGCATGCTGCTACGTCAGGACATATCCAGATGCCAATTGCCCGACGGCCCGCTAAAGAGCCGCTACGACAAGCAAATCGGCCAGGAAATGCAGTCGTACTACGCTTACACCGGCAAGTACTACCCGCTGCCCTCATGCAGGAACCTGTGATGCAAATAGACTTCGAGCCTGCCGTGAGTTTCGTCCTGCGCCGCGAGGGCGGACTTGTCGATGATCCAGCCGACCCGGGCGGCTTGACGAACATGGGCATCGCGCTCGCCGAACACCCCGACATGACCGCAGAGCAAATCCGCACGCTGACTCGCGTGCAGGCGATTGCGATCTATGAGCGCGAATACTGGACGCCGATCAGCGGCAACGAGTTGCCGCGCGGGATAGATTTCGTCGCGTTCGACTGCGCGGTCAACCAAGGCGTCGGCACGGCCATCCGCCTGATGCAGCAGGCCGCAGGCGTGACCGTCGATGGCGTGATAGGGCCGGTCACGCTCAACGCGCTGCGCACGTACGACATGACGCACCTGATCGCGGATTTTACCGTGGCGCGGCTTCAGGCGTACCGGGAGGACTCCGGCTGGCCTACGTTCGGCAACGGTTGGACCAAGCGTGCGGTGCTCGCTGCACTGGAAGCTCCACGGCCTGGGGCATAGACTTGCCAAATGAGCTATTTCGTACCGAACGAAATCGTGTACTGGAAATCCCGAGCCAGCAACAAGGAGTTGACGGGGGTAGTCGTACGGCACCTCTGTGACGAAGTAGTGCTCGTACGGGATGCTGTTTTGCCTTACGCGCATCCGATTCGCACTGAGCGCTTATGTCGTCCCATCCACAATCATCCTCGTATCTACGGACCTGGAAAGGTCGTGTGATACAATCGAGGCCGATATGAGCTTTTGGAACTGGTTTCAGCAAAACGGGGATAGGGTATTCGCGTTCTTTTCACTGCTGTCTATTGCACTGAAAAGCGTCGATAACCTCAGCCCGCAAGCGTCCCAAGCTATTCTGATCATTGGAATAGTAGCTACAGTTGCGCACCAAGCCTTCTTCCCAAACCAACCGGCGGCAGCGCCGCCTGCGGAGCAGAAATGACCACTTCAACTCCTTCTCCTGAACTCGTTGCGGCGTCGCCCATCCTGAAAGCCGCCCTGCAGGATCTGAAGCAGTTCCTGACTACGACACTTACTGGCGACCCCCTGCAGATTCCTGCCCGTGCAGCCGCCGCCAACCTTGTTTTCATCGGGCAGCTTCAGCTCCTTCTGCCTGGACTGGCTACGGCCGAGGAAGGCGTTGTGTTGCAGCAGGCCACGTCGGACATCGACAACCTGATTGCCAAGCTGCCGTAAGGGCAACGGGAGAATCGCATGCACTACCGAAACGGCCGCGAGGCCAAGAATGGCGATGTGATTGTGAGTGTTGGATACGCTTACGGAAGTCCTCAAGCCGTACTCCGTTCTGGCGTCCTGTTCAATGCGCAGCCCGGAAACGATTACTGCAATG
>SCLI03000016.1_pt1 | contig 25844 bp, 32 predicted proteins | sample 7268041 | NCBI WGS metagenome assembly SCLI03 (sample SAMN10721081, study PRJNA514188) | viral metagenome | isolation source: depth-stratified mine tailings core A | place: China: Fankou Pb/Zn Mine tailings | collected 2017-10 | reverse complement strand
CAATTCGGTGCTCCCATTTTCGGTGCTTTTTCTCTCCCGCCTACACCATTGTGTCCAAATATAACCCCGAGTTCCACGAAGCCCCCGAGGTTATCGGGCATCCAAAGGATAACGGGCCTGCCTGGGGATGGGCCAAGGAATTCAAGCGCGAGGGACAGATCCTCTACTATGAGCCGAAGGATCGCGTCTCCGAGTTTCAGGAGATGATCGACAAGAAGATGTTCAAAAAGAGGTCGCTGTCGCTATATGCGGACCTCACTCCCCGGCACATCGGCTGGCTCGGAGCGCAGCCGCCTGCAGTGAAGGGGCTCCCCGACACGTCGTTCAGCGAGGAGGCCGAGCTCATCACCTTTGAATTCTCCGAGGCATCGGCCATTAACACAGTCGGCGGGATCATGCAGCGCTTGAGGGAATGGATGATTGGAAAATTCGGTACCGATGCTGCCGATCAGGTAGTGAATAACTGGGAAATTGATGAGCTGAAGAACTGCATGCCTGATGAAATGGTTGCAGAGTCTTCAACTGCATTCAGTGAACCAACAGACAAAGGAGGTAGTATGCCCACACAAAGGGAACAGGAATTGGAAAAGCAGCTCGAAGATTTAATGCGGCAGGTTGCCGAATTCTCCGAGAAGCTGAGTCAGAAGGACGGCGAAATCACCACAGCCAAACAAAGGGCAAGCGCCCTGGAGACCGAAGCCAGGAGGAAGGACTTCGTTTCTTTCAGCGAGGGGCTCACAAAAGAAGGGAAGCTTCCGCCTGCAGGGGTGCCCGCGGTCCTCGACTTTATGGAGATCCTCTCCGGGGTCGAAACGTTCGACTTCGCCGAAGGTGAAAACAAGAAAGCGGCAAAGCCGGTCGACGTCTTCAAATCCTTCCTCTCTGGACTCGGCAAGGTGATCGAGTTCGGCGAGCACGCGACGAAGGAAAAGGCCGGAGGGCGGGAAGACTCCAGGACAGCGACAGTAGAATTCTCCAGCGCGAACGTGGATGAGGAGCGTCTTGAGATCCACAACAGGGCGATGGAGTTCTGCGAAAAGGACCCCAAGCTCTCGTACAGAGAAGCCGTAATCAAAGTCATTAACGAAAAGGAGGCGTAGCACATGGGAAGACTGGAAGATTTACGGGTTGTCGATCCCGTATTAACGACACTGGCAAGAGGGTACACAAATGCAGAGATGGTAGCCACCTTACTCTTCCTCGTTGTTCTTGTTGAAAAAGAGGCGGGAAAGATCCCGCAGTTCGGGAAAGAGGCGTTCAAAATCTACAACACTGAGAGAGCTATCAGGGCGAAGTCCAACAGGATATCGCCTGAAGGAAGAACAACAATCGATTTCGTGATGGATGAGCATGACCTTGAATACCCTATCGACTATAGGGAAAAGAACGAGGATATATTCAATCTCGAAGAGCATGCAACCAATGTAGTAACCGGTGGCATAAGTCTCAGGCTCGAAAAGAAAGCTGCCGACCTCGCCCAGGATACAAATAATTTTCCTGCAGGGAACAAGATCACCCTGGCAGGAAATAGCCAGTTCACCGATAAGGTTAATTCCGACCCCATCGGCGTTATCGAAACCGGCAAGGATGCGGTAAGAGGCAAGATTGGCAAAAGGCCCAATACCATGCTCATGGGAGCCGCAACCTACAAGGCGCTCAAACAGCATCCTCAGCTCATCGACCGTATCAAATATGCAATGAAAGGCATCGTCACCATTGAGCTTATGAAAGAGATATTCGATATCGAGAGGATCGCTGTTGGCGAAGCGGTCTATGCCGACGATGCCGGGACATTCAACGACATCTGGGGCGACAACATCGTTCTCGCCTATGTCCCGAACACACCGGCTGAGAAAAGGACAGTCTATGAGCCGTCCTTTGCCTATACGCTCAGAAAGCGCGGGAAGCCGGAAATCGACAAGCGCGACGAGAGCGGTAAGCTCGAGATCGTAAGGAACACCGATATCCTTCTCCCGAAGATCGTCGGCTCAGAGGCAGGCTATCTCATCAAGGACACGAACGTATAAGGAGGTATGAACGATGAAATACATCATCAAGGGCACGGACCTCCTCTATAACGGCGAGCACTATCCCGAAGGCTCGGAAGTAGAGCTGTCCGACAAGGAGGCCAAGAAGCTCAGCAGCATGCTTGAGCCGGTCAAGGAAGAACCAAAGAAAGGAGGTAGCAAATAGTGAAGACAGAAATCATACTCGGAGCCTCATCAATACTTGCAGCCGCTGACCTGGTGCAGCGCCGGTTCATCGGCTTTGACGGCACCCTGTGTGCAGCAAACGCCAGGGCGCGCGGCGTGTCGGCTGCCGATACCAAAGCAGGCCAGATGTGCCCCATAAACATCTCCGGCGAAGTCCTGGTCGAATCGGGCGGCGCCATGGCTGCCGGCGCTCCCTTGGCCTCTGATGCATTAGGCAAGGCCGTAGCGGCAACCGCATTGTCAGTGTCGGTTCCTGCAGGAGCTACCGCCGTTACATCAACTGCTGCGCAGCCCGATCTCGTAGAGGCAGGCGGCTATCTCCCGCAGGCAGTGAACGGTTACGCAATCGATGCTGCAGCGGGCGCCGGTGAGTTTATCAGGGTGAGGCTGGTCTAATGCCCTACTGCACTCTCGATGATCTGAAGAAGGCCATTCCTGAGTCCAGTATCATCCAGCTTACGGATGATGCCGGACTCGGCGTGGTAGATCAGGCGAAGGTTGACGATGCAATCGCCTACGCAGACCAGCTCATCGACGGTTACTTGAGGGGGAGATATACGCTCCCCCTCTCCACTGTTCCGGGGCTGATAAAGACGCTCTCCGTGGATTTGGCCATATTCCATCTTTACGGCAGGAAGTCGGACGATGAGTTTCCCGATGCTGTAATGGCCCGCTATAAAAATGCAATCAAGCTTTTGGAGCAAATCCAAAAGGGACTCATCAGCCTTGGCATCGAGACGTCGACCACCGGCACGGGAAGCTACAAGACGAACAAGACCTCCGATGATAGGACATTCAACAAAGACGTACTGGATACCTACTAAAGGAGAAGCTTTTTAAGGGGGGTCCGGGCGTGAGGGCATAGGTGTAGGCATGGGTCGGAGCTTAAAAACGGATTTTAAAAAGAGTTAAAAGGCTTTGGTGAGGGGTTATGGCACGGTTTGAAGAGGCGGTTGAAGTTGTACTGAAGCACGAGGGCGGCTATGTATCGCGTTCGGACGATCCCGGAGGGGAAACGAAGTTCGGCATATGCAAGCGTTCATACCCTGACCTCGATATCAAGAACCTCACCAGGGAACAGGCTAAGGAAATCTACTGGCGCGACTGGTGGGACAAATACGGCTATGAGCGGATCAATGATGATTCGCTTGCAATAAAAGTTTTTGACCTGAGCGTGAACATGGGAGCCAAACAGGCTCATAAGCTCCTTCAAAGGGCGATCAACGATATGTCAGGCCGCCTACTGGCGGATGACGGAATCCTGGGACCCAGGACGATTGAGGCGGTCAATGCAATTGTACCGGAGCTCGTGCTGGATGCCTTCCTCAAGAGGGCTGAAGGTTATTATCGGTCCCTTAACAAGCCCCAGTTCCTTGCTGGGTGGCTTAACAGACTTTATGCATAGGAGGATAAAATGGGTTTGCTTTCCGCTATACCGCTTATAGGAAATGTTCTCGATAAAGCTTTCGGGATAATCGACAAGGCTGTCGAGGATAAGGACCTCGCCAACAAGCTCAAGCAGGAACTGCAGCTTGTCGCCATGAATAATGACTATAGCGCCTATGAGAAAGAAATACAGGTAAAGGCCGAGGCGCTTGTGGCGGAGATCAAGGGGCAGTCATGGCTCCAGAGGAACTGGAGGCCAATCCTGATGCTTACGTTTACTTACATCATCGCCCACAATTACATTCTCGCACCAATCTTAAGGATGTTCTCGTTTGGGGCGAATATGCCTGTCCTTGAAATTCCTCCTGATATGTGGGACCTTCTCAAGCTCGGTATCTGCGGCTATATCGTCGGCAGGTCGGCGGAAAAGATTGTGAAAGAGTACCAGGGGAAAAATGGATAGGAAGGTCATCGAGGATGCAATGATCAATGCGCTTAAACAGGGCATGCCCTATCTGAAGTATGCCGATACCTACCAGGGCGAACTCGACGAAAAGAGCATTGCACAGTTTGTGGTAAATTTCCCGGCCGTCCTCGTCTACATGGAAAAAACGAAGTATACAAACAGAGGATATCCGAAGAAATGGCAGGACCTGGAGTTTACCCTTCTGGTCTGTGACAAAAACCTCAGGGGCAATAAGGTTGCCCGTCAAGGCGACCTTTCAAATCCTGGGACCTACAAGATGCTGGACGATGTATTCAGCGCTCTCTTCTGTAAGACGCTCGGTCTCGATATTGAGGAATTTGATATCGACTCGGAAGAGGCGCTCATTAATTCTCCGAGGGTATCCGTTTACGCAGCAGTGTATAGAACAAAGGCAGCGAAAAATTAAGGAGGAGACATGGAAGAGAGAGAGTCGGGTTCTTTTGTGATCGGTGAGGATGGCAAGCCCAGGCCGAACCTTGACGACGAGGCAATGTCAGAGCGAGCGAGGCTCAGGGATGCGGGGAGCACCAACAAAAAGGAGGTAGGAGCTGATGTTAAGACAAAGGCAAGTAATTCTGGCAAAAGTTGAGGCCAGCTATGGGGTGGATGCCGCGCCGGTACCGGGAACCAATGCTATCCTGGCCGAGCTTGCGGATATTCAGATCATTGGCAGATCCCTTGAAAGGAATAACGTAAAGTTGTTTTTCGGTAAGCTGGCTACGGTCAATGTGGGCGACGCCTTGAAGCTCGACTTCTTAACCGAGCTGAAAACATCGGGAGCCCTCGGGACCGCTCCGGAGATCGGCGTGCTTTTCAGGGGCTGCAACTTTACCGAGACGATCACGGTCGCCACCAAGGTCGACTACGATCCCAACAGCAATACCAGCACATCGGAGTCGCTGTCGCTTTATTTCTATCTCGATGGATTGCTCCATAAACTCCTGGGCTGCAGAGGCACCTTCAGCATGGATCTTAAGTCCGGGGAATACGGCAAGGTGAAGTGGAGCTTTACCGGGCTCTATGCTAAGCCGACTGATCAGGCATTGGTGATTGGCACTTACAATCAAACGATACCGCCCCGCTTTCTTTCTGCGAACTTTTCCATCGATGCTTATGCCGCTATTATTGAGAACATGAGCATCGACTGCGGCAACCTGATTGTAAAGAGGACGGACGCCAACCATGCAACCGGCATCAGGGAGTATTTCATCAAAGACAGACAAATGACCGGCTCTATTGATCCGGAGGCTACTTTGATTGGCACAAAAGATTTCTATTCCATGTGGGACCAGAGTTCAAGAGTGGCCTTTGCTGCTACGGTCGGACAGGTTGCCGGGAATAAATGCATTCTTACCGGACCGAAGGTTTCTTTAGGTGAGATGAATTATGGTGACAGAGAAGGGACATTAACTTTGCCGCAGAAGCTCAACTTTACGCCCGACATTGCAAATGACGAAATCAAATTCAGCTTCCAGTAGGAGGAACACGTGAGCGAAAAAAAAGAGTGCACTTATGAAATCGGCGGGAAAAAGTATCTGCAGCGGCCTCTCGTGCTCGGCCAGGCACAACAGCTTTTAGAGGTGTTAGAGGGCATCAGCTTCAACCGGGGGATGAATACCATGGGCATTATTTCTGCCCTGGGCAACAAAATCTCTAAGGCGATTGCCGTTGTGCTCATCGAAGATGGGGTAACCCTCGAAGCAAAGGATGTGGACAAGATGGAGCAAGAAATAAAATTCAAGCTCTCTCTGAAGACGACAATACAGGTAGTTGAGGATTTTTTCGGCTGCAACCCGGTTGCCTTGCTCTTGCAGAGGCTAAACGGGATGGCGGAGAAGATAGCAGGCAATATGGAGAAGACTGGATCGGAGAACTCGTCTGCATCCTCTCAGGGGGCGACATTACCAGGCGGGACCGAATCCTATGGGGATACACCTACAAAGAGTGCGTCCCCTACATCAGACACCGGCAGCGGGAGCTGACACTGCGCGAGGTGATGCTGGCACTTCTCGGCGTGAAGGACAAAAAGGCCGGGAAAGAAACCGATGCGGAGTATCAGGAGAGTATGAAGAAGGCGATTGAGCAATTCAATAAAGTAGCAGAGAGCAAGGAGTAGGTTATGTCAGACAACATGAAAATGCAGCTCATCTTCGATATGTTGAATAGGACGGATGCGGGCTTTCAAGCCTTATTCAGATCCTTCGATAGCCTCAGCGGCAAGATATCCATCATAAGCGCCAAGTTCACAGCCATTGATTATGTGGTGAGAAGGGTTTTTAATGGCATGAAACAGGCGGTCGAAAGCGTTTATGATCCGGTAGAAAAGTTTAATATGTCGGTCACCAAGATGGCTGCAATGATTACATCGTTCCAATCAAAAGGAGACCTGTCGAGTAACTACGCAAAATCCAAAGAGTACGCCGAGGCTTTGGTTCAGAAAATGGAGGAAGTGGATGCTAAAACCATTGCCTCTGCGCAGGACCTGGGACTTATAACCGAGGAAATGGTAAAGCAGCGAGTTCTCCTCGATATCAATAACGAAAAGCAGATACAAGGCTTCACCAATATCGCAAACGCGGTTGCAACAATAGCAGCAGGCAGCGGCGCCCGGGAGATACAGATCAGGCAGGAAGTACGTGCATTGCTCCAGGGCGAAGTAAATATGTACAGCCAGCTTGCAACGCAAATAAACGCTATGGTTGGCGGGTCCTTACAGCAGAAGGTTGAACTCTGGAAGAAAGAGGGAACCATTATCGAGAACGTAGGAGAGTTGCTTAAAGGCTATGCTGCAGCTTCTCAGGACATTGAAGGGACATGGGCGGCTATAGGCTCTACGATGGAAACAATCAAAAACAGGATAGCGAGGGGAGGCTTCGCAGAGGCTTATAAAGAGATCAACTCAATGCTTCAGAGGGCAAATGAGTTTTTAAAAGAGCATGCCGCTGAGATATCGGGGGTTATCAAGGGAGCCTGGCTTACCATCAGAGGACTTATCGAGAGTGTGTTCAATTTGCTGGGGGGATTTAAAGAGCCCCTGGGAATTGCAGCCGGGCTCGTCGGAATGATAGCCAAAGGGTTCGGCTTGATTGCATATGCGATCCTCCCTCCCCTGACTGAAAGATTGGGCTCAATCATCAAGGGCATGTGGGAATGGGTAAAGTTATTCGGCAATCTTTTGTCTGCTGCCGGATATGCCCTGCAGGGTGAATTCTCAAAGGCAGGCGATATGATCATGGATGCCAACAAGAACTTGGAGAACGCCGGTAAATATGCGGGGCAGGCTTTTTCTGAGGGGTTCGGAGATGAAATTGCAGGGCGGGCGGGGAAGTTTTTGGAAACCCTCAACATCCAGACAAAAAAAGCGGTGATGCCGGACCTCGGTGACGCACCTATGTCTGACAGAAAGAAAGAGGAGGCAAGGGCCCGGATCGACGCTCGGCTTAAGGTAGAACTTCAAGCCCTGAAAGAGGCCGAGATACGTAAGGTCGAAGCGCTGAAAACCGAGGAGAAGAATCTTGAGTTGAGTTATAAGCAAGGACTTGTCACCGAGAAAGAATACCTCGATGAGAAGAACAGACTGCAGGCCGAGGCCCTCAGCGTGTCCAACGTCTACAGTGACCTTGAGAAACAGCACATAACAAAAGCATGGGAAGAAAAGAAGGGTCTCTTCAAGGAGGAAAAAGACCGCCTGAAGGAAGCGGGAGAGGTAAAAGCTGAAATTCTGAAGAGGGATGAGGAAATCGCAAAGAGAAACGAGGAACTCACCCGTCTCGGTATCGATGCAAAGATACAGGATATTGAGTATACAAAAAAGCTTGCCGAGGCCAAAAGAGAGGGAGAGCTTAAGGTTTTAGAGGCGGAGATCAATCTGCGCAGGCAGCTTAATGCGCTCAAAGTAGAGCGAGGCGACATGACCGGCCTTGAGGCGAAAAGGGCTGAGATAGAAGCTGAGAAGGAACTCCTGCAGTTACGATTAAGGAATATTCAAGCTAAACTGCAAGAGCAGCAACCTGATGCAGAAAGAATCAGTTTACTTAAAGAGCGCTTAGCTCTCCAGAAACAGCTTGTCAGCGAAGAGGCACAGAGTATTGCTATTGAGCGGGAAATATACGGCTCTCTATGGGAAGGCTACCGTCAAGGACTTACAAAATGGGTTAGTGATACCAAAACAGCCTTCCAGCAAGGAATCGAAATAGCCCGTGCAACCGCCGAAGGGATGCAGCAGGCGTTCAGCGATTTCTTCTTCGATGCGTTCCAGGGCAAGTTAAAGAGCCTTTGGGATTATGTTAAGAGCTTTCTAACCTCCGTCCAAAGGGTGATAGCTAATGCGCTTGCACAGAAGGCCACCGAAGGTATCTTGCAGGCCGTATTGCCGACCGGCTGGCTCAAAAAGCACGAAGGCGGGCTCGTCATGCATACCGGAGGCTCGGTCCCGAGCTATTACATCCCCCGCTTTCACCTGGGCGGCCTTAACAGCGACGAAAGGATGGTAATCAATAAAGTCGGCGAGCGGTATATCACGGAAGAGCAGAATGAATGGCTCACCGGCATGGCAAGAACTATGAACAATGCGGGCGGCGGCAATATCAATGTCGACATCCAAATGAATAATACAACCGGCCTGCCGCTCAGCCTTAAACAGACCGGGCAGCGGACAGACGAAAAGACCCGGACAAAAACGATAATTCTGGACCTTGTTTTTACTGATCTGGATTTCATCAACGGCCTTAAGGCCGGTCTTGCGAGGGGATAATGCCTTATTTGTTTCCCACATTAAGTGTCACTCCTTCGGTTGAGTCCTGGGAAGAGGGAGTTGCTTTTGATCCCACTATTACCAGTCAGTCAGAGGGCGGCTATAAACAGACACGTCCAAGCTCAACGAGGATCCCTGACAAATGGAGCATCGGGTATGTTGCAGCGCCTGCAGCGGACAAAGATTTAGTCCGGGCATTTGAAAAAACAGTGAAAGTTGGGTCTGAGATATTCGATGCTCTTGCGATTTTTGGGGTGTCCAAAAATGTCAGATTTGCCGGACCAGTCAAATACAAGATGAACACCAACAAGAGTTGGTGGGATATACTATTTGTGATCGAGGAGGCTTAAATGCTGAACTTGCCTCCCGTCCTGATCATCGAGACCCTGAAAATAAGCAGCATCCATCCCTGGCTGTTCCTGCTGGATATCGTCCTGCCGAACGGAACTCCCATCTATCTGGTCCATAACACGGAGGATATCGTCTTTCAGGGCCGCACCTATCAGAAATTCTCATTTCAGATTGAGCTGCCCTCTACAAAAGCGAAGGGGGCTATCCCCAACTGGACGCTCAGAATCGGCAATGCATTGGGTGCACTGGAGTATTACCTTGACCAGTTCAAAGGTATGAACGGCTCCCAGGTTACGATCAGAATTGTCAATGCCGGGTATCTCAGTAAGGACCATTCAGAGCTCGAGACAGAGCTGATTGTGCTGGCCTCAGACAGCGGCGCCGAATGGGTTACATTTACGCTTGGCGGCCCTAACTATCTTCTACAAAACTGGCTTTATCGGTATTTGGCGGACTCATGCCCATGGAAGTCCCGCTTCAAAAGGTCAGACAATATCGAGTGCGGCTACACAGGCCCGGCAACGACATGCGACGGCACGCTTACAACCTGCAGGAGCTACGGCATGTCGCGCAGATACGGGGGCAGTCCGGGCCTGGCAAACAATTCGGAGAGGATAGCATGAAATACGAGGACCTGATAGGTATTCCATTTAAGGAGGGCGGTCGGGATCTTAGCGGGCTGGATTGCGTCGGCATCATTCTGGTCCTGCTTAAAAGGCTTGGGAAATACGTCCCTGAGTACGAGTCATGTTTTGACGAATACAAAAAACACGTTTTGATAATGGACGAAATAGCGAAATGGTGTACACCACTTGCGGGGCCTGAACCGCTCTGCATTGTGACGTTCTGGAAGGACAATCCTGATTATACCTCGCACCTGGGCATGGTCCTGGAAAACGGCTACGAATTCATCCATTGCCCGAGAAACGCAGGGGTTGTCGTGCAGCGGCTCGATGCAGAGCCCTGGAAACGCAAGATCACCGGTTTTTACAGGTACGAAGGATGAAGAAGAACGAAGTAATTATCAGAAATAGTCCGCTCAACTTTGTCGATACGAAGACCGTCTTCTGTAGGTTTGGGCAGTCCATCCTCGATATATACAATGAGCACTTGGCTGTTGAGGGAGTCAAATTCACTGCGTCGCTTAACGGCGCTCCCGTGCCTCAGGATGAGTGGGCACTGACGTTTCCGCGCACTGAAGATCAGGTGATTTTTACCCCCTGGGCCGGAGATGGGGATGTACTGGGCATTGTTGCTACTATTGCTGTTGTGGTAGTGGCTACAGTCTTGGCGCCGGAGCTTGCGCCATATATAGGGCAGGTGTTATCTGATGTGGGGCTTACAGGTCTTGCCATGAGTTCTGTTGGTATTGCCACTGGTGCACTTATGGTGGCTGGTGGCCTTATCACCAATGCCCTTCTTCCTCATCCAGCGGCAAAAATCCCCACACTGGATTCAATATCATCTCTGGGCGGTATAAGCTCCACTGATATAACCAAATCGCAAAGCTATGGCTGGAATCCCCAGACCACCCAACAGCAGGGCACGGTGAAGCCCCGGCATTATGGCAGGAACAAGTTATACGGCAACATTATAGCCTGGAATAGAGAGTATGTCGGCGATAAGTCATACATCAATGTGCTTATCTGCCTTGGTATAGGACCCTATAAAGAGCTGTGGGACTTCAAGATAAACGACCAGCCCATTTCAAGCTTCCCCTGTGTCGAGGTGCATACAAGGCTGGGACATGTGAACCAGACGCCTATCCCCAATTTCAACGACACGAAAATAGAGTACCCGCAAAGCATCCAGGTCCGTAACGGCTCACCATATACCTATGTCACGATCGGCGATAGTTTCGATGGCCTGGAGATCGATGTTACTTTCCCCCGAGGCCTGTGGCATCAGAATGAGCAAACCGGCAACTTTGACTCATACGGCGTCAATATGAGCATAGAGATCAGGCGACAGGGCGAGTCGACGTGGCACTGCATTACTCAATCGTCCGAGCAAAGAGAACACCCGATATATGAATATGTAAATGAATGGTGGATCGGCAGATGGGAAACCTACTCAGGTCAGAAGCTTTTCATGAACGTAAACTATGGATGGAGCAGCGATCCCAATGCACACTCCGAAGGACAGCCGGTCAATGCTTATTGGCATCGTTCCGAGGGAGGATGGTGGTATGTTGTAACTTCCGAGGTTCTTAACATGGCCGGAGAGCCGTCGATAATCATTATGCCATTCGACAATAATCCGTACTCTCATTATGAGGGCGAGCCCTACAATGGACTTATTTGGCATTGGAAAGGCTACGAACATGTGAAGAGCTGGTATGACACAATCACCTATGATTATGTAACCATCAGAGACAACCGTACCTCTTCGATAACCCGCACTTTTAAAGTCGATGGTCTTGCTAAGGGCAAGTATGAAATCCGTGTAACAAATCTCACTCCCTACCAGGGGACTGTCCGCTACGGCGAGGAGATGTATTTTTCAGCCATCCGTGAAGTCCTCTATGACGATTTTGAATATCCCCGGCATGTCCTTGTAGGCATCAAAGGACTTGCGAGCGAACAGCTTAACGGGAATCTGCGCTTTTCCTGCATGGGTGATTGCGCCATGATCCGGGTGTGGGATGGCAGTAGATGGTATGTCGACGCTTCGGACAATCCAGCCTGGGTGAAATACGATATCCTGACGCGCCCCGTGTTTGACAACAGCTTTAATGTCATCCGCTACGATGGCAGAAACCCCTCGAACATTGATCTGGTTAAGTGGAAGGAATCTGCCGATTTCAACAACACCCTGGTTCCGGACGGCAAGGGCGGCTATGAAAAACGTATCACCTTTAACGGTTTGTTCGATTACATGTGCAATGTGTGGGCTGCGGTGATGCGGATCAGCGAATTGGACCGGGCAACCCCTATTCATAACGGGCTGAAGCTTACGCTCGCCATCGACAAGCCGCAGACGCCGAAACAATTATTCTGTGTCGGCAATATCGAACGCGGGAGCTTCAAAAGACAATGGCTGTCAACGGTGGAGAGGGCATCGGAATTTGTCGCTGTCTTTGCAAACCAGGAAAAGGATTATAAGCGGGACGAACTTGCAGCCTATAACGAGAATATCAATACATCAAACACGATCAACCTCGATCTTTTTGGAGAAACGAGACCTTCAGGCGTTTGGCGCTGCCTCAGGTATAAGCTGAACAACAATCAATACCTCCTGGAATCCGCCCAGTTTGCGGTCTTTACAGAATCGCTGGTCAGTATACTCGGAGATGTGGTGAACGTGGCACACGACGTGCCCCGCATCGGTTTCAGCGGACGGCTCGTTTCCGCAACCGCTAATTCGGTGACTCTCGACAGGGATGTCACCATAGAGGCGGGGAAAACCTATCAGGTCATGGTAAAGCTTACCTTCGGCCACATTGTAGCAGTCGGCGGGCAAAACTATATCTGTAAAGACCCCCATATCGCTGATGCGAACAACAAGCCGGGGACCGGAGCCGCGTGGCAATCCTATTGGGATACTACCGATGAGGTAGGCGAGGCATGGGTTTCGGGCAAGGACTATTACAGTCCCGGCTCTCATATACTGAGCACGGTCACCAATGCTCCGGGTACCTATTCGACGCTCAATCTCGCCTCGGCATATTCCAAAATCCCTGCGAAATTCGATAACTATTCCTTTGGCGAGGCGAACAAGGTTGTAAAGCCGTTCCGTATTATCGATATGCAGCCCAGCATGAATTTCAAATGCGTTCTTTCGCTGGTTGAATACAACGAAACGATTTATAACTCCGATCTGCTGCAGCCGGTCCTACCCACGCCGAGCTATCAGACGATTAACATCTTGCCCTCTGTAAAAAACGTCCGGCTTGATGAAATCCTGGTTAAGGGTCCGGACGGCACGTTGGTGGATAATATTGATGTCTACTTTGACAGGCCCAATGACAGCATGTTCCAGAAGGCCGAGATTTGGTTCGCCAACGGCGGCGGATGGAAATACGAGGGGGAATCCCTCGGATACCATCGTATACGCAATGTCGAGGTCGGCAAGACATATACGGTAGCAGTTGTTGCCGTCAACCCGCTCGGTCAGAAGCAGTCGATAGTGCAGGCCCCGCAGGTCTCGATTTACACAAAAGGCAAGCTCGACCGTCCCAGTGATGTGACCGGGTTCACGGCAAAACAGAACGGACAATATGTCGATTTTAACTGGAATCACATACCGGATGGCGACCTTTGGGGCTACAGGATATACCAGGGAACAAGCATCGCATCCGGAAGGGAAATAGTTGATCTTGTCACGGCGAATTCCCACTCATGGCAAGCGGAGCTGAATGGGACCTATCGTTTCTTGATCACAGCTATTGATGATTCCGGACTGGAGAGCATTACTCCTGCCAGTGTGGATATTACGCTGAAAGGGATCGATGAGAATCTGAACGTTATCTTCAGTCAGGACGAGATATCAAAGCCGGGGGGCCCGGACGGCACAAAAACGAACATGGTCTTTGTACCCGACGCCTCTCCCTATATGACCATGCCCCATATGCTGACTTTTGCGGCCGCACCTGACTGGACGTTCCAGTCCCCGGAGATCACAAATTATACCGGCGATATCAACACCACCGCCGAATATGTTTCAAACGCCATCGATACTTTGAAAGTCGGCAATACCTGGACGAGGATACTTACGACCATTGCCGCAGTCGATCCGGGGGCAACGTTTCAGAGCTATTCCGAAAGGACGTTCTCGGAATTTCCCACGGATACGTTTCAGCACATCACCATGCCTGTGGATTTGAAGGTTTATCTTTCATGCAGCAATGACGGCCTGGCATACACGCCCTGGGAGCAATATTTCGGCACGGTTCAAAAAGAGTTCCGCTATGTGAAAGTCAAGCTCTCCGTGAGTATAACCTCTCAGTCCGGCATAGTAAAAATCCTGCAGCTCCTTGCGAGCCTTGATGTCCCTGATGTGGAGTTCGAGATATTGAACTTACAGGTGCTTGCAGGAACCGGCTCTAATATCAATTTTGGCGATTATGGTCAGCAGTTCTACAGCCGATTTACGGTAGAAGCCACACTCCTGGACTCGGTAGTGAATAAAGTACCGAGCATTGCGAAGAATGGCCTCTCAGTCATCAATGTAAAGCTGATCGACAAGACCGATGCGACTGTAGCGGGAAATGTTGATCTGAAAATAAAAGGATGGTAAGGAGGATAGGATGCCCACAGAACAAAGTTTCGCTCTATTGATAATAGGCCCCCCGGGGACCGGGACGCCATTCGGCCAGGTGGATGCGCTCATCAACAACAGCCTCAAAGCACTGAGGGCCGGGTTCAGGGGACAGAATCCGCCGAATGCTCCTGTTGTCGGCCAACACTGGGAAAAAGAGGATGCAAATGGCATTCTGGTGAAGACCTACAAGTACACCGGCGACAATACCATCGTTACTGACGGCTATACCGGATGGGACGAGGGCGTCGCCGGCAGTAAGGGGATCGGCCTGGAGGTAAAGACCGCGCGGGGAGCAAAAGCCTCGCTCAATGAGAGGATATCGGTTCTCCTCGATGCCAACGGCAAGCTGATCATAACCGGCGTCAATGACAGCGCCATCCCCGAGACTAAGCTCGATGTCGCCAACGCTCCGGTGGATCTCTATCTCCTCAGATGGAACGCAACCCTGGGGAAGATGGAGTGGGTTCCCTCGAACGTTGGGGGCGTCGATACCTTCAAAGTTAAGGTGGACGGCACAGACCTCGAAGGCTATCTGAGCGCGAAAATCAAAGAAACATTGAATGCCGCAAACCACTATGTTCATATGCAGGCTGCGGCCGCTCAGGTCTGGAACGTGCCCCACAATCTTAACAGGTCGAATATCCCTATCGTGAAGGCTTACCAGGAATACACCCAGGGATTCTGCGGCGATGGCTCCTATTGCGGTGACGGTTCGTACTGCGGCCAAGCAGGGGCGAACACTTATAAGGAGTTTACACCTTTATGGGTGAGAACAACCAATGCAAACACCCTCGATATCGGCTTTTCTGAGGCCGTATCGGGTAAGGCTGTAATTCATATTTAAAGGAGGATTCAGATGGTAGGAATACCAAAATCAATTAACTCAAAAGCTGACGTATTGTACTGCCACTCGCTTGCACTCAGCGGCGAACTCGACAGGACAAAGCTCAAGGAGAAGCTGCAGGGACTTTTATCGGATGAGCAGACATGGAGCTTTAAGGCGGAGGTCCCGGAGACCTATACGCCTTTGGCAGGCGAGAAGGTAGTGACCGAAACGGATATAGTTACCGGCGCAACAAAGCACTCGTGCTTCGAGCTTGTGGACAATCTTAATGCACAGTATCTCATGATGGGCTTTAACAAAGACGAACTTACAAATCTTATTAATCAGCTATAGGAGGAAGAAATGCAGGCAATTATATGGAAAGACGATGCGGCATACCCGACCAATGCCGCTTATATGTCGAGACAGCTCGACATCAGGCCGGGTCTATTCAATCAATACATGACCGTTAATACTACGAAGACGGGAGTCGTGGTAAAGGCCGATACGATTATCCCTCTGAAAAGCGGGACTACCTGGAAGACGTATCTGTTTTCTTCAGATTCCGAGGTTGTGACGCTCGATAGCGGCGTCCTGACCCTGGGGAATAACTATTATCTCTACCTCTGCGATGATGGAACCGACAACGGGTTGCTGCTCATTTCCCTGAATTCTACCACGCCGACCGGCTATACGGCCAGCAATAGCCGAAAGATCGGCGGATTCCACTACGGACGAATCAGGAATAGCATTACTGTAGGAGATGTTACCAGCGGCGCCGTGGTCCCGAACAGCGTATGGGACCTTCTTTATCGCCCCAAATGCTCTCCAGAGGGCATGGTAAAAATCAATGAAAATCTGTGGTGCGATATCTACCTGGCCTCGGTCGACGAGGCGATTACCTTCGCCGCTGGCAACGGCTCCCCGATCCTGACCGGCTCCTGCAAGAGTGCCTATAATGCAGTGCCCCTGACCGGCACAGAGGGACTCTGTGGCTACAATTTTATTGAGTTGGCCCGGAGGTCCGGAAAGAGGCTTCTCACGCTGGCAGAATGGCTGCAAGTGGCCCACGGCAGCCCCCAGGGCAATAATGCCGATAACCTCAATGCCTGGAGTGCGACGACAAACGTTGTACGAGCAAATACCGGCTCTGTAGCCAATGCAATCAGCCTTTTAAATGTGGTAGACTGTGTGGGAAATGTGCTGGAATGGCTTGATGAGTTTTCTATCCGGCAAGATACTACAGGCTGGAACTGGTATGACGTCATGACGGGCATGAGTGTGGGTCAGCTTTACTTGCCTAATAACACGGGACTGTCACAGGTTTTAGCCGGCGGCACTTGGACTAATGGTGTGTATGCTGGCTCGCGGTGCGTCAGTCTCAACGGTTCCCCGTGGACTGTCACTGCGAATATCGGTTCCCGGCTGGCCTGTGACGCTCTGTAATCTGAAATCTGATAATCTGTTTTGTCTTCTGTTTTGTATCGGGCGGGCGAAAGCCCGCCTTTCTTAAATTTTTTTCGGAGGGTTAGGTACAGATGAATGATCTCGTGATTTATCAGAAAGCATACGACTTCACCCTGTACCTTTTCCCGATTGTAGAGAAATTTCCGAAGCATGAGAAGTTCGTCCTCTGCACGCACATTAAATCATGTGTACTGGACATAGCCCGGCTGATCATCCGGGCCAATAAGAGCAGGACGAAAAAGGCGATCCTCTATGACATCGATGTGAAGATCGAGGAGCTGAAGTTCCTGCTCCGTCTCTCTCATGACAGGAAATACCTCTCGAACAAGAGCTATGAGCACAGCAGTAAATTGCTGCTCGAAATAGGGCGGCTTTTAGGAGGGTGGATCAAAAGTGTGGGTTAAGGGCGAAACCGGCGGCAATTGGAATAATGGTGTGTATGCTGGCTCGCGGTGCGTCAATATCAACAATTACCCGTGGAATGTCAATACGAATATCGGTTCCCGGCTGGCCTGTGAGTGTATAGGTCTTACAGAGATGATGTCTCTACGGAGCATCACCAGTGACATATACAGTCAGGTCCTTAATCCCTGCCGCAAGGCAAAAATTGGAGAGGCTATGTACAGTGAGTACGGATAACAGTCCTTAAAATTGTGCGAGCCGCATAATTTCGGCCGGTTAATAGCTCCGCTTCCATCGGAGAACTGTTAAGCCCGAAATCTCAGAATCGTAAAAACGGTCGGTTAGTTGGCAACTCCTCCCGAGGAGAGCTGCCAAGCCCATCAAAAACCGTTTTACGGTTTTAAGATTTCGGGCTTTTTGGTTCAGGAGGATTATCGATGGGCGGAAAGAAAGATGACAAGGAGTGGAAGAGAATACTGGTGAGCTGTCTGGATGAGTTGGGTAAAGAGGGGATTCTCCCTCCGGACGTAAAGGATCTGACCGGCAGGCTCGTCCTCGACCTGAATATGAGTCAAGGCGGCATAACGGATTTGGACGTCTCTGTGAGAAGGAAATTCAAATAAGGGGGAGGCTATGCCCAAGACCTATAACGGCCTGTTTGAGAATATCTGCGATTTTGAGAACCTCTATAATGCCTACCTCAAAGCGAGGCGCTGCAGGCGGTATCGGCAAGAAATACTCAGGTTCAGCCGCAATGTCGAGGAAGAGCTGTTGATCCTCCAGAATGAGCTGATAGCAGGCACATATAGGACCGGCCGCTACAGGCGGTTCTTGGTTTTTGAACCGAAGACAAGGGAGATATTTGCGTTGCCCTTCAGGGACCGGGTGGTCCACCATGCTATCTGCACAATCATCGAGCCGCTCTTTGAGCGGAAGTTTATCTTCGACTCATATGGCTGTAGGACAGGGAAAGGGCAGCATGCTGGATCGGCCCGGCTGGTATCTTTTCTCCGAAGAGCACAGAGGGTATGGGACGAGGTCTATTGCCTTAAGGCCGACGTGTCGAAGTTCTTCCCCTCGGTCGACCACGAGGTGCTGAAAGGCATCATCAGGCGGACCATACGATGCAAGAGGACTCTGCAGCTCATCGATGGGATTATCGACAGCATCGAGGGGCCCAAGGGCATACCGATCGGCAATCTCACCAGCCAGCTCTTTGCGAATATCTACTTGAACAAGCTCGATCACCTCGTCAAGGATGAGCTGCAGGTTAAGTTCTATGTGCGCTATATGGACGACTTTGTGATCCTTTATAACGACAAGAAGGTTCTACATCAGTGGAGAGTCCGGATCGGTGAGTTCTTAGGAAAGAGGTTCGGACTTGAGCTTCATAGAAAGACCTCGGTGTTCCCTATCGCTCGGGGCGTTGACTTCCTCGGGTATCGCACCTGGCCGACGCATAAGCTGCTCAGGAAGAGGAACGTCATAGGTATGAAACGAAGGCTCAAAAAGCTTTCTCAATTATACAGGGATGGAAGGATTACCCTTGAAACAGTACGGCCGGTGATCGCCTCATGGCTCGGTCATGCCAAGCACGCCAACAGCTACAACGTGGTGAAAAGGGTATTGGGAAACGTGGTTTTCAGTAAGAATGAGAAAGAGAGGGTAGTATAATGAAGAGCTTTATCGCATGGATTGGCGGGAAGCATATTCTTGCCAGCAAAATTATAGCATTGATGCCGAAGCATCATTGCTATGTGGAGGTGTTCGGAGGCGGAGGTTCTGTCCTGTTCCGCAAGTCGCCCTCGCCGGTGGAGGTCTGGAACGATCTGAATTCCGACCTGGTGAACCTTTTCTGTACCGTCAGAAATAGGCTTGATGAGTTCAAGCGAAGGCAGTATTTCCTGCTGTCGAGCCGAGAAGAGTATTATCGCTTTCAGGAGGCGGTGAAAGGCAACGAGGACTTTAAGGATAATATCGACCGGGCGATCGCTTTCTACTATCTCATTAAGAACAGCTTTGGGAGCGGGATATTCACCGGATGGGGATTTAGCCCTAATCGAAGGCCCAAGCACGGGATAAGCCTTGAGGACCTGGAGACGGCCAGGGAGCGCCTCAAGACGGTATATATCGATAACCTGCCCTTTGAGCGGCTGATTGCGAACTGGGACAGGAGGGATACTTTATTTTACTGCGACCCTCCCTACTACATGCTCCTGGAGCGGAAAGGGAGATCGTATTACCAGTGCACATTTACCAGGGAGGACCACACCAGGCTGCGGGATGTGCTCAAAGGGATCGAGGGGAAGTTCATCCTCTCCTACGATGACAACCAGGAGATCCGGAAGCTCTATAGGCGCTTCAATGTCATGGAGACCGCCCCGGTGCTCTACAGTATGAACAACAGGAGGAGTGCCCCGGCCCGGAAGGTCCGGGAACTGATAATTACGAACTTCGAAGTGAAGAGACGACAGGCGGCATAGAGGCGGTAAGAGGGCTTTAAGGGGGTCTAAAAGGGCCGTTTTAGCGATTTCTCATTTTGCCTGTTAAGATTTCTCATTTTGGCTGTTAAGTTATAGCCTTGACCTTATGACTAGGCGAAAGATGAGCATATCTGAGAGTCATTTTTATTTCCTTATGCCCTAACAGTTCTTTAACTGTTGTAATGTCCACGCCTGCCATTACCAAATGACTTGCAAAGGTGTGTCTGAGATCGTGGAAGCGGAAATCATGGATACCAGCACGCCTACAGGCAGCAGTAAAAGACTTTTTGATGTCCGTATAGGGTGTTCCGCTTGAATCATAATAGAACACATGCGGCACATCTAAACGTCTTGTAAGTCCCTGTAAGGTGTTTCTAAGTGTGTCATTGATAGGTATCTCCCTTCTATCTCCGTTCTTCGTTATCTCAAGCAGAATAAAACCGTGTTTCAGGTCTATGTTATTCCATTTGAGATTGAATATTTCACCACGGCGCATCCCTCTGTGTCAATATAGTTGAGACACCTCCCTTATGATAAATTAGAGTAGAGGGCGGGGAGGAGAAAACATAATGATAGCTGAAAAGACCAACGCAAACCGTGGTAACGAAGGAGTCATTTTGGCGATAGCGCAACCGAACTCCGAGGTCCAGGATAAACCCACCAGACGGCGTTTCACCGCCGAATATAAACTGCGCATCCTCACCCTTGCCGATGCATGCACTGAACCTGGAAGTTTGGGAGCGCTGCTGCGCCGGGAGGGGCTGTATGCATCGAACCTTAACACGTGGCGTCACCAAAGGGAGCGGGGTGTATTGTCTGCCCTGACGCCGAAGAAACGGGGCCGCAAGGAATCGGTCCGCGATCCGCTTGTTGCAGAGAATGAAAAACTCCGCAGGGAGAACGAACGGATTACCAAACGCCTTAGACAGGCGGAGATCATAATCGATGTCCAAAAAAAAGTATCACAGATACTGGGGATCCCACTTGCGACCCCCGAGGAAGGAGGGACCGACTGATGGAAGCTGCACTCACCCTTTCCTCTGAAGTCGGGATCAAACCGGCCTGCGAAGCTCTTGAAGTTTCCCGTGCCGGGTTCTACCGCAAGCGGGAGCGCAGAGATGCGCCCTTTGTTGAGCCCAGGCAGTGCTCGAACTCTCCGCGCGCCCTAACTGCCGAAGAGCGACAGGAAGTACTTGATATCCTCCACACCGACAGGTTTGTGGATAAAGCCCCCTATGAGGTCTATGCAACCCTTCTGGAGGAAGGCCAATACCATTGTTCCATACGCACCATGTACCGCATCCTTGATGAGAACAAGGAGGTCAAGGAGCGCAGAAACCAGTTAAGTCACCCGGTGTGTCAGAAACCTGAGCTTCTGGCTACGGCCCCTGTAGATTGTCAAGACATTTGACCCCTTTTCCGCAAATAGAATTGCCCCCCTTTTTTACTTTGCCTTCTTCAGCTTATTTTTCAGCCTATAGCTGCTGCCGGTGATGTAAAAGATAGTGCCATGATGCACCAGTCTGTCTATAATGGCAGATGCAACAACGTTATCATCAAACACCTTGCCCCATTCATCGAAATTGTAATTACTTGTAAGGATAATGGAGCCTTTTTCATATCTCATCGAGATAAGCTGAAACAGAAGGTTTGCCTGTTCCCTTGTTATCGGCATATAGCCGAGCTCATCAATGATCAGAAGATGAAGCCGGGAGTATGCCATAAGTTTTTCCATGATACTGCCGTCTCTTTTTGAAAGTACCAGATCTTCTATGAGTTTCTGTGCTGTGGTGAACAATACCCTGTATCGTGCCATGCAGGCTTTCATTGCAAGGCCTACAGCGAGATGTGTTTTGCCGACGCCTGGAGGACCGAGGAAAAGCACATTGTCTTTCTGCTCTATGAAGTCCAGGCTGCTGAGTTTTATCACCTCCTTTTCTTTCAATGCCGGTTGATAGGAGAAGTCGAACTCCTCCAACGTTTTGAGGTACGGTAAACGGCTCAGGTGAATCTTTGTCTTTACGGAAACTTCTGTCTTTCTTTTCACCTCTTCTTCAAGTAACAGCGCTAAATATTCTTCGTACAAAAGATTGCCGGCTGCCGCACGAGCCGATAGTTCCGGAATCATGCCCTTGAATTTCAATGCCCTCATATGGCCTTCTATCTGTTTGTATAGTTCCTCACTCATAGGGCAGCCTCCACCTTATACTCAGCAAGCGGCCTTCTTATATCGACAGAGGAGACGATGCAGGGCTGATTGAGGCAATCAAAGGACTGCTTCTGAGGCTCCCTGCTCTAAAGGAGCCTCCGTACGCTGTTTTTGTGGTACGCGCCGATTTCAATGCACTCGGCAAAGTGCTGCCGCCACATCCGCCGTGTGGTACACAAGCGTATATTTCATGATCTCATCAATGTGCCAGTACAGGTTGGCCGTCACTGCGGTCTTAAGGCCCTCTCCATAGAGAGGACCCAACTGGGGAAAGGTTTCGATGAACTTTTTGATTGTTGCGGCACGGTATGCTTCCTTTTTCTTCCTGAAGGCATCGTTCAGTGCATCATGCTCAGGATGTACGGGGCGTATTCCCTTATCAAAGAGCCGTACCGTATGTTCCGCAATCAGGTGTCCGCCCATATCATGAACCCTGATCTTTTTGCCGAATTCGGACTCAACCCGTACATCTTTCAAACAGTATTGCATTGCTACCGGATAGAGCGCCCCGTCCCAGGATAGATATCCTTCGTTGCTGACTTTCCTGAGAGGCCTGTCATACAGTATCGCCGGCTCTATCAGGGGAATCCCTTTCAGGAGAGTCTTCTCCCTCAAGAATCTCTCATCCGGCGATTCCTTGAGATCGCTATGGGGCCGTGCATTGTACTTCTCGGTAAATTCTGAAAGCACTCCATCAAAAAAAGAGAGGCCATTTACCTCAAGGCCACGCAGCAGGTGCTCTTGCAGATAGTAAAACGGCCTCTCCGCCTTACCCTTCGTCCGGGCACGATAAGTCCGGCAGGCATTGGGCTCTATGCCATACAGCCCACAAAACTTCAAAAACTCATCGTTGTAACAGACGGCACCGTTCTTCCTGTGGGTAATGACCATCTGTTTGGGATTGTCGATTATCAGTCCCTCCGCAAAACCGCCGAAATACTCGATTGCTCCGGCGATGGCCCTTATGACATCCTGTGAGGTTATGCTCAACGAACTGACATAGTATTTCTTGCGGCTGTAGCTCAACACCACCTCGTGAAGATAGACCTTCACCAATTTCCCCTCAACCGGCAAGTGCCACTCTTTCCAATCGTATTGCATCTGTTTGCCGGGTTCCGTCTCTACCCGTGTTGTCGCTTTTGCTTTGATTGCTTCTGCTTCTTTTATGCTGGCTATATACCGGTGCACTGACGACAGGGACCCCGTGTAGCCAGTTCATTGTATATCCTTGTCCCTATATACTGCTTTTCAAGCATCCCTTTTACCACTTCCTCGTAGGGATCGAGCAGTTTTTCATATTCGCGGGCTTTGAAACAGGGAGGTTCCGGGCTCCTCAGATATTTCCTGACAGTGTTCTTCGAAAGTTTCAGTTTCCGCGCTATCTTCTTGATTGATACCCCTTGCGTTTTTAACGCTTTGACCTGTTGCCACTTATACATGCTTAACACCCCTCTTTTTTCCTCCTTTCCTTTATTAGAAAGGAGATTATAGGTTTTTAGGGGGTCAATTTTAAATGCCGATCAGGGGTCAATTGTATTTTATGATCTACAATTGGTATGCGGACTTTCGCCAGGGCCTCCATGATCTCATTTGCAATGGCTGTATAGCCGTGCTCTTTTTGCGGAGATGCCACTCATTACCCCACCGGCCCGGCCACGAACTCTTTCTCATGCATATCGCCGATAGGAAGTTCCTGTTGCGAGGGCATAAGCGACGCTTCTACAACATCGCCCTGAAGCTCGATAAGCCTGAAGACGTTTTCCTTGCTTGCGGCATTGGAAGCGATGAACTCCAGGGTCACTGTGACCCGGAGGTCGCTATCAACCGATACTTTTTTGATGTTTACGATCTGCCTCATATTTCGACTCCTTTCTAACTGATACTAACGATTGTTATTATTGTCCGCAAAAAAATATTCAACCCTGCATCTGAGAGCATTTGCGATATTGCCGAGCGTGGTTGCCCTGGGGACTTTCCGTCCTTTCTCGATATAAAAAATGGCGGTACTGCTGAGGCCTGTTTCCCTTGCTAAGTCATGCTGGGTCTTGCGGAGCTTCTTCCTTCGTGCTGCAATCCTGGCTGGATCAAAGGTCTTCATATGTTCACCTCCTTCAAAATAACGATTGTTAGAACTAAGCATAATCCGGGCTGTTCACCCTTGTCAAGCAGAAAAAATAACATATGTTATAAAAAGTTCTTGACAAAGGCCATTTATTAGAACTATAGTTATAACCATGAAGACCGTTGCGGAGTACATTAAAGCCAAGAGAGAAGAGAAAGGACTGTCTGCCAGAGAGCTCGCCAAGACCGCAGGGATTACCGGCGAACACATCCGTTATATCGAGAGCGGACAGAGAAAAACCCCTTCCTTTGACATCGTCATGAAGATCCTCAAAGCCCTGCATGTTGACCTTCAGGAGTTCCTGCAGGAGACCGGCTACCTGCCGGTGAATGTCGAGCCTGTTGCCCTTAAGAAGGTGAGGCAGGTTCCTATCATCTCCTGGGTCATGGCCGGCAAGTGGGAGCTCGTAAGCGATAATTTCCAGGCTGGAGATGCGGAAGACTGGACGGAATCGGATGTGAGGGGCAAGAACGTCTTTGCGCTTCGCATAAAAGGCGACAGCATGGAGCCTGAGTTCAGGGAAGGCGATGTCGTTATTGTTAATCCCCACGTCGAGGCAAAGCCGGGGGATTACGTGATCGTCAAGAACGATGAAGATGAAGCCACCTTCAAGCAGCTGAAGAAATTCGGCGATACGCTTGTCCTGCATCCACTCAATTCCAGGTATGAGGATATTGAGCTGAAGAAGGGCGTCAAGTACCGGATCGTCGGGAAGGTGGTTAAGAAGGAGAAGAGGTATTAAGAGCAAGATATGAAATTTGATCCGGGTAAACCTTACAATGAACTTCCCTTGCTTCCTCCCAAGGAGGATATCGAGACGGCAGCAATTCTAAAAAAAGCTGTCACGGCAGGCAGGGCGTTGGCAGAACTTAAGGGACTTGGGGGGTCGATCCCCAATCAGGCCATGCTGGTAAATACCATTGTCCTTCAGGAAGCTCAATCGAGTTCCGAGATAGAGAATATCGTCACTACAACGGACGCATTGTTTAAAGCCTTGACATCAAAGACGGCGCAAACAGATGCGGCGACGAAAGAGGTCTTTAGATACCGGGAGGCGCTTTCCGAGGGCTACCGCACGCTCAAGAAAAGACCTCTCCTGACAACAAACCTTTTTATCAAGATTTATCAGACCATCAAAGAGAACCGGGCCGGAATCAGAAATGTCCCCGGCACTACGATTGCAAATGCAGTCACCGGAGAGGTCATCTATACACCTCCTGTAGGAGAATCGACTATCAGGGACAAACTGAAAAACCTGGAAGACTATATTCATGGTGATGATCCTACTGATCCCTTAATCAAACTTGCCGTCATTCACTTTCAGTTCGAAGCCATCCATCCCTTTACTGACGGCAACGGCAGGACCGGCAGGATATTAAATATCCTATTTCTTGTCATGAAGGAACTCCTCGATTTCCCGGTCCTGTATCTCAGTAAGTACATTATCGAGAACAAGAACGACTATTACCGCTTGCTCCGGAATGTCACGGAGAGCAGGGAATGGGAGCGGTGGATTCTCTTTATGCTGGAAGCAGTAGAGCAGACCGCAACGCATACCCGGAAGAAGATTATCGCCATACGGGAACTACTTGAAAAGACCCTGAAGCTTGCAAAGGAGCGGTTGCCGTCCAGGGTCTACTCAAAGGAACTGATCGAGCTGCTTTTCCATCAACCCTATACCAAAGGCCAGTTTCTCGTGGATGCCGGTATCGCTGAGAGAAAGACAGCAGCAGGGTACTTGAAGGAACTGGAGAAAATAGGGGTTCTGAAATCAAAGAAAATGGGCAAGGAAAACATATATCTTAATGTGAGGCTCTTTGATCTGCTGTCGAAATAACATGTCCATGTCGTGGACACGTTCTGATAACGTGTCCAAATTATGGGCT
>SCLI03000395.1_pt1 | contig 25950 bp, 32 predicted proteins | sample 7268041 | NCBI WGS metagenome assembly SCLI03 (sample SAMN10721081, study PRJNA514188) | viral metagenome | isolation source: depth-stratified mine tailings core A | place: China: Fankou Pb/Zn Mine tailings | collected 2017-10 | reverse complement strand
ATCCACCCGATGCACAGGCCGAGTTCCCGGCCGACTGGCAGCCCTGCGACCTGACCCGCTCGCTGCTCAAGGCCCGCAGGATGCCGATGCCGGCGGAGTTCGTGGTCAGCGGCTTTGTCGCCCACTGGGCCGGCCGGTGGATCGCTCCACGGCGCATCCCGAACGAGTTCGTGAAGTGGGCCTGCCGCGAGGCCGGCATGCACGGGGGGCGCGTGCCCACCGATGGCAACGGCGCCGCCAGCAAGGCCGAGGCCGAGGCCGCTTGGCAGGAAGTGCGAACGGCCAACCAGCGTGACCGACTGCCCGAGGGCGGATGGAGCCGGCCCCTTACCGCGCAGGCCGTCGCCGCCATCGGCGGCATGGCCGCGCTGCGTGACATGCGCACCGACCAGGTGCCCGACCGCCAGCGCGAGTTCGTGCGCGCCTACCTCGCCTGCACCGATCAGCCCCAGGCGGCCATCAATCCATCCAGGAGAACCGCGTGATGACAATGCTCAATGACGTGGCAGTGCCGCAGTTCCAGCCCAAGACGCGCAAGCGCCAGTGCTCCAGCGTCAAGGATGGCGACGAGGCCCTGTACGCCTGGGGTGATGCCAAGCGCGCGGGCGACATCGAGGCGATCCTGGCCGGCCAGGTGGATGCGCTGGCAGAGGGCGGCGAGCGTGCGCCCGGCACCCACTCCAACCCGGTCCTGTCGCGTGTGATGGCGGCCGACCAGTGGCGCCTCTCCATCGCCCTGGCGGTGGACAACGAGATCCGCCAGTGGCGCAAGGACAAGCACCAGCAACTGTGGGCGCGGATCGCGGATGCGGTGTACGCCGCCGCCGGCCATGTCACCAATGCCCAGGCTGCGGTGCAGCTCGGTGTCGGGGAGCGGACCGTGGAACGTTGCCGGACCAGCATGCGCCGTCTGATCCTCATCACCGCGCGCTGCGCGGTTCGATAGGCGTTGACAGCCGTGGCGGGTTTGCGGCACAGTTTCGGCACATTGCAGTTTTGCGCCCGAGAGAAAGGGCGCCTCAAGGCCCGCCAAAGAGCGGGCCTTTCTCGTTTGGGCGCATGAGCGGGCTCTACGGCTACCGATGGCAGAAGGCTCGGGCGGCATTCCTGCGCGAGCACCCGCTCTGCACGCACTGCCAGCGCCGAGGCCTGGTGACCTCGGCCACCATCGTTGACCACGTCACTCCGCATCGCGGGGATGAGGTGTTGTTCTGGGACGTGGAGAACTGGCAGCCACTGTGCAAGCCCTGCCACGACAGCTGGAAGCAGGCCATCGAGAAGGGCAAAGAGGCCTGGGGAGCGGACGGCAACGGCCTGCCCACCAGTCCGGCGCACCCATGGAACCGGAACGACACCGGGAGGGGCGGGTAAAAACTCAGGGCCGCCTGCCTCTAGACCGGCGTCCCAAGCTCTGTTCGCAAGATCGCGAAATGAAGGGGGTGGGGGTTAAACAGTAGGAGGTACCATGCAAGGCAGACCGCCAACACCGACGGCCCTGAAGGTCGTCGGAGGCAACCCCGGGCACCGGCCGCTGAACAAGCAGGAGCCCGACCCGATGAAGCTGAAGGACCTCACGCCGCCGGCGTGGCTTCCCGAAGGCGCGCAGGCGGTGTGGACCGAGCTGGCGCCAGTGTACGAACGGGCCGGCCTGCTGACCGAGGTGGACGTGGAGCAGTTCGCGCAGCTCTGCTACGCGGCCTGGCAATTCCGGGTCACGGCCGACAAGGTCGCGAAGCATCCGGTGAGCGTCTCGTCCACCACGGGCAATGAGTTCATGAACCCGCTGGCCAGCTACCAGTCGATGATGGCCAGCATGGCGAACAAGCTGGCGGTCCAGTTCGGCGGAACCCCCGCTGCGCGCTCGCGTATCGCCATCCAGCCGCAGGGCGATCTGTTCGGCGGCGACCCGCTGGCCCAGTTCCTCCGCTCCGCGCCGAAGTCGGCGTAGGCCATGGGGACGGCGGTACCGCCCGAGGGTCAGCAGCGGGCGGTGACGGCTGGTGCCCTGCCCTACACCGACGCCACGCAGCATCTGCCGCGCGCCGGCTACGAAGACGATCCCGTCCGTGACTACGCGGAGCAGGTGGTCTCCGGCGGGATCGTCGCAGGCCCGCACGTCCGGGCTGCCTGCGCTCGGCACCTGCGCGACCTGGAGGACGGACACAAGCGCGGCCTGAGGTTCGACAAGGACCTTGCGCTCTACTACATCGCCTTCGTGGAGAACTTCCTCTGCCTGAATGGCGGGCAGTTCGAGGGACGGCCGTTCCTGCTCGGCCTGTGGCAGAAGTTCATCCTCGGCTCGCTGTTCGGCTGGCTGAAGGCGAACGGCAAGCGCCGCTTCACGCAGGCGTACATCGAGATCGGCAAGGGCAACGGCAAGAGCCCGCTGGCTGCGGCCATCGGCCTGGCTGGGCTGATCATCGACCAGGAGCCGCGCGCGGAGATCTACGCCGCGGCGACGAAGAAGGATCAGGCGATGATCCTCTTCCGCGATGCGGTCGCGATGGTGGATCAATCGCCGCTGATCGCCAGCCGCATCCAGAAGAGCGGCCGCGACGAGAAGGTCTGGAACCTCAGCTACCCGTTGTTGGGCAGCTTCTTCCGCCCGATCAGCGCGGACGACGGGCAGTCCGGCCCGCGCCCCCATGTCTCGCTGGTGGACGAGCTGCACGAGCACAAGTCCGCCGCGGTGCTGGACATGCTCGAAGCCGGCCAGAAGGGCCGCGAGCAGCCGCTGCTGGTGTCGATCACGAACAGCGGCACCGACCGGCAATCGGTCTGCTACATCCACCACGAGGCCGGCATCAAGCTGGTCAACGCGAAGCCCGGCGAGGAGGGCTTCGACGATTCGCGATTCGTCTACATCTGCGCCCTGGATGTCGGCGACGACTGGAAACGGGACCCCGGCTGCTGGATCAAGGCGAACCCGAACCTGGGCGTCTCGATCTTCCTGGACTACCTGGAACGCCAGGTGCTCCAGGCCAGGAACATGCCGAGCAAGGCTAACAAGGTGGCCCGGCTCAACTTCTGCGTCTGGACGGATGCGGAGGAAGCCTGGATCGGCGCCGAAGCCTGGCTGAAGTGCGAGGTGCCGCTGGACCTGGAGAAGTTTCGCCGGCGAAACGCGACGATGGGCATCGACCTGTCGAAGCGCCGCGACCTCACCGCGGTGGCGTTCTTCGTGCCGGACGACGCAGGCGGCGGCGATGCCTTCGTGGATTTCTGGTCCCCGGCCGACAACCTGGCGGACCGGGCCTGGGAGGACAAGGTCAACTACCTGCAGTGGCGTGACGAGGGGTTCCTCCACGCCGTGCCGGGCTTGTCGGTGGAGTATGACCGGGTCTGCCGGGATCTCCGCCGCCGCATCGATGACCTGGACCTGCAGGTCGATACGGCCGCCTTCGATCGGTGGCGCATCGAGGAGTTCCAGAAGGAGCTCGACAAGATGAGCTTCGACCTGCCGCTGAAGGAGTTCGGGCAGGGCTTCAAGGACATGGCGCCTGCAGTCGAGCGCCTGGAGAACCTGATCCTCAACGAGAAGATCAGGGTTCACCACAACCCAGTGCTGCGCTGGAACGCCTCCAGCGTGGTCACCGAGGAAGACGCAGCCGGCAACCGTAAGTTCACCAAGCGCAAGGCGACAGGCCGCATCGACGGCCTTGTGGCCTTGGCTATGGCGGTGAGCGTGGCGGTGCTGGCTGAGGGCGCCAATGGCGACTTGGATGGCTTCTTCAGCAACCCGGTGATTTGATGACCGCATTGGTGAAAGTACAGCAGCCGGGGCTGATCAAGTCCACGCTGTTGCGATGGCTGGGGGTGCCGATCCATCTGACCGACACCGCCTTCTGGGCCTCTTACTACGGAAATTCGGTCGCGGGTCAGTCCGTCACGATCGATAGCACGTTGAAGCTGTCGACGGCCTGGGCATGCATCCGCCTGATTTCGCAGACGATCGCGACCTTGCCGATCAACATGTACGAGCGAGGGGCTGACGACAGCAAGAGTATTGCTAGGGATCATCCACTCTACGAGCTGCTTCGCTATCAGCCGAACGCTGATATGACAGCCGTGCAGTTCTGGGAGGTGTACATCGCCAACCTCCTGCTCGGCGGCATGGCCTACAGCGAGAAGCACCGGAACGGCAGCGGACGCCTGATTGCCCTGGAGCTCCTTTTGCCGCAGCGCATGCAGCGCACCCGGAAGTCCGAGGGAGGATTCCAGTACCGCTATGCAGATGCGGATGGCTCGGTCAGGGAAATCCCCGAGTCTATGATCTGGTCTCAGCCTGGGTTCTCGCTGGATGGCGAGACCGGCTTGTCCGCCATTCACTATGGCGCGAAGGTTTTTGGCACTGCGCTGGCCGCGGACGAGGCCGCCGCGAAGACCTTCCAGAACGGCATGTTGCCGACAGTGTACTTTTCGATGCCGACCACTCTTACGCAGAAACAGCGTGACGAGTTCCGCGAGAATAAGAAGAAGATCACCGGGGCCATCAACGCCGGTGAGTCTCCGCTCCTCGAGGCTGGCATGAAGGCCGAGACCATCGGCATCAATCCCGCTGACGCGCAGCTGCTGGAGAGCCGCGGCCGCAGCGTGGAGGAGATTTGCCGCTGGTTTGGGGTGCCGCCCTGGATGGTGGGCCATGCGGGAAGTGGCCAGACTAAATGGGGCACAGGTATGGAGCAGGAGCTGATTGGCTTCCTCACCTTCACCCTGCGACCGCTGCTGAGCCGCATTGAGCAAGGCATTCGAAAGGACCTGCTGTTGCCGGCCGAGCGCTCTCGCTACTTTGCCGAGTTCGCCGTGGAAGGCTTGCTCCGTGCGGACAGCGCAGCCCGCGCACAGTTCTTCAGCACCATGGTGCAGAACGGTCTGATGACGCGAAATGAAGCTCGCGCCAAGGAAAATCTGCCGCCGGTTGAAGGCGGAGACATCCTCACGGTCCAGTCCAATCTGCTGCCGCTGGACAAGCTCGGCGGCACCACTGCTGCCGCAGAAAACGTCAAGAACGCCATCCTTGCGTGGATCAACGAGGGCAAGACGGGCATGCAGCTCGCCGCATGATCGTCAAGCGCATAGCCCATGCCACGCGGGTGCTGGGCGCCCCCCAGGACTGGAAAGACGACGGCAGTTGCGTCGGACTCCCGGTTCGGGATGTTGCCACGCCCGAAGGGCCATTCATGGTTTCGGCCTGGGAGCCGACCCCTGATGAGCTGGCGGCACTCGCTCGTGGCGAGACCCTGAAGTTATGGATTCGCGGGACCAGTCATCCCGTCGTAGCGCTGTCCGTTGGAGATATCCAGGAATGAATCACAAGTCTGCCTCTATCCAGTACCGCGCCTTCGAATACGACGTGAAGTCTGTCGGCGAGAAAGGGGCCTTCTCGGGCTACGCCTCGGTGTTCGGGGTCGTGGATAGCCACAACGAGATCGTCGCCCCGGGAGCCTTTGTGGAGAGCTTGGCCCAGACACGTGCCAAGGGACGGTCCCTTCCGGTTCTCTGGCAGCACCGAGTGGGCGAGCCGATCGGGGATTGGAAGATGGAGTCACTGAAGGAAGATGCCCATGGCCTCTTCGGCGATGGTCAACTCTGGCTGGACGATGCGCCATATGCACGAATCGCACAGCGCGGCATGGCCTCTCGTTCCATTACCGGCCTGTCTATCGGCTACTACGTTCGCAAGTCTAGCTACGACGAGAAGACCAAGCTCCGCACCCTGCAGCAACTGGACCTGGTCGAGATCTCGGTGGTCACCACGCCGGCAAACGACGACGCCCGCATCGAGACCGTCAAGAGCAAGCTGGCCCATGGTGGCCTTCCCACACTTCCTGAATTCGAGCAGCTCCTGCGTGAGGCAGGCTTCTCCAAGACCCAAGCCGCGGTCATCGCCAACCGCGGCTTGAAGCATCTGCTCAACCGGGGTGAGCCCGGGGGCGCCGGCGGCGATGTCGCGGGCCTTCTCGGCTCCATTCAATTCCCCAAGTTCTAAGCGAGGTAACACATGAAACTGTATTCAACCCTGGGCGCCGTTCTGGCGGTGGCCCTGATGTCGATCATGTTCGTCGGCGATGCCAGTGCCGCGGTCATCCCCATCGGGGGCATTGCGGGCATCGCCGGCATTGGCATGCCGATGCTGATGGCTGGCATCGGTGCCAGCGGCGCCTATGGCGGCTTTGCGCTCCGCCGCCAGCTCGGTACCAAGGGCGGTGAGGGCGGCGGCGGTGATGGTGGAGACAATGAGGATCCCGAAGTCGGCATGAAGAAGGCCGCGACCGAGCTCAAGCGTCTTGGCGACGAACTCAAGGGCTTTGCCGAAACCGCGAAGGCCGAAATCAAGAAGAACGGCGAGATGTCTGCGGAGACCAAGGCCAAGGTCGATGAGCTGCTGGTGAAGCAGGCGGAACAGCAGAACGAGTTTTCCGCTCGCATTGCGGAGCTGGAGCAGAAGTCGGTGCGCCGTGGCTCGGGTGAGCCGGCGCAGGCCAAGAGCGTCGGCGAGCAGTTCGTGGAACACGCCGACTTCAAGGCCGCGGCCGAGAACTTCGACGGCAAGTCGAAGATCCGCGTTGGGATGAAGTCTGTCACCTCGCTGCCCAACAGCGGCGGGGCCCTGGTGCGTCCGGACCGCATCGCTACCCCCGTCATGCTGCCCGACCGTCGTCTGACCGTGGTGGACCTGCTCACGCCGGGGCGGACCGGCTCCAACCTGGTCGAGTACGTCCGCGAAACCGGCTTCGTGAACAACGCCAATGTGGTCAGCGAGGGTGCGCGCAAGCCGGAATCGAACATCACCTTCGAGCTCGACGACGCCAAGGTGCGTACCATCGCCCACTGGATCAAGGCCAGCCGCCAGATCCTCTCCGACGCACCGGGCCTGGCTTCGATGATCGACGGCCGCCTGCGCTATGGCCTGGACTTCAAGAAGGAGCTGCAGGTCCTCAAGGGCAGCGGCGTTGGCGAAAACCTGCACGGCATCATCCCGCAGGCCTCGGCCTTCACGCCGGCCTTCACGCCGACGCTGCAGACGCGCATCGACATCCTGCGCCTGTCGCTGCTGCAGGCGGAGCTGGCCGAGTACCCGGCGACGGGCATCGTCCTGCACCCCACGGACTGGGCCCAGATCGAGCTGACCAAGACCACCGAGGGCGCCTATGTCTTCGCCAACCCCGTCGGAATGGCCGGTCCGGTCATGTGGGGCCGGCCGGTGGTTGCCACCCAGGCGATGGATCTCGGCGAGTTCCTGACTGGCGCCTTCCGCCTCGGTGCGCAGTACTTCGACCGCGAGCAGGCCGCCATCCTGGTGGCAACCGAGAACGAGGATGACTTCGTGAAGAACCTGATCACGATCCTCGCAGAAGAGCGCGGCACGCTGGCGGTGTATCGGCCCGAGGCCTTCAACACCGGCGACTTCAGCGACTTCGACGGCACCTGACCCTAAGCCTGTTAGAAAGGGGCCGGCCTACGCCGGCCCCTCCTTTTGGGAGGGCTCATGAATCAAACCTGGATTGCCTGTCGCGGCTTCGACGACGCCGTGTTGGGCAGAGTGCGGCGCGGCGATATCGTTGACGGTATCTCGGAGGCGCGCCGCCGTAGCCTCGAAGGCAACGGCCTGATTGTGCCGGACAACAAGATGGCGGCGGCGGCGCAGAATCAGATGCGTCCCGCGCCGCTGGGAAAAGTCTCAACCGCTGGGCGGGATCAACCGTCGTCTGCATCGCCAGCGGGCCAAGCCTCACCGCAGACGACTGCGAGCTTGTTCGGGCCTGGCGTTTCGCCGGCGAAACGCACGCGCAAGAGCAAGGCCGGCGAGTCATCGTCGTCAACTCCAGCTTCAAACTAGCCCCCTGGGCTGACGTGCTCTATGCATGCGATCAGCCCTGGTGGAACCAATACATACACGACGTTCGCCAGGTGTTCCACGCGGAACTCTGGACGCAATGTCCGAATGCTGCCCCGCAGTTCGGGCTGTGCCGCATGCCCTCTGAAAATCTGAAGGGCCTGAGTTCCACGCCGTGGCTGATTCACCAGGGCGGCAACAGCGGCTACCAGGCCATCGGCCTGGCACACCAGTTCGGCGCCTCCCGGGTGCTGTTGCTGGGCTATGACATGCAGCGCACCGGCGGCAAGAGCCACTGGCACGGGGATCACCCGAGGCCGCTGGGGAATCTGGGGAAGCTGCTCCCCAACAAATGGGTCCTGCAGATGGACCGGCTGGCCCAGGACGCCGTAGAGCGAGGCCTGGAAATCATCAACTGCTCGAGGGAGACGGCCCTGCGCTGCTTCCCTCGCAAACCTATCGTGGAGTGCCTCGGCGAATGAGGGACCTGATCATCAACGGCATGCACGGCCTGGGGGATAACATCCACCAGCGTGCGCTGGTGCGGCAGCTCACCAGGACGAACCGTGTCTGGCTGCGCACGCCCTGGCCTTGCGTCTACCACGACCTGGCCGGGCCCAACCTGAAGTTGGTGAAGCCGGTGACGCGGCTGCGCACCCAGGCGAAGAACGCCGCCCGCGAGGCCCAGAAATTCACGCGCGAACGTGTGCCCGCCGCCCGTACGGTGCAGGTCAGCTATGCGCCCCAGGCCGTGCGGAATGAGGGCTCTGTGCTGGCAGCGCTGCTCAAGTCTGCCGGCGGCGAGCCGCGCAGTGCGAATTTCCGCCTGCCGGTGCCCCAGGCCTGGCACGACCGTGCCGCGCCCTGGATCGCGCGCTGGAACCCGCAGAAGCCGCTGCTGCTGTTCCGGCCCTTGCACGAGCGCAGCGAGTGGGGCGGCTGCCCCGCGCGCAACCCGGACCATGCGGCCTATGCGGAGCTGCTGGAGTCGATCCGCGACCGCTACTTCGTCGTCAGCATCGCGGATCTGGAGCCGCAGCGCGAATGGCTCGTGGGCCCGCGCGTGCAGGGCGACGTGGAATGCCATGCCGGCGAACTGGACTTCGAGACCATCGCGGCGCTGACCCAGCGCGCCGGGCTGGTGTTCAACACCCCGGGGTTCATGACGGTGCTGGCCCAGGCCGTTGGCGCGCCGGCGGTGACGGTGTTCGGCGGCTACGAGGACGCCGAGTCCTTCTCGGCCGGCGCGCACTACACCGCCTGGCTGCCGATCGAGCCGATCCAACCCTGCAACTGCTTCTCACACGGACATGCCTGCGACAAGCGCCTCGACATGCCCGCCGCCCTCGCCGCCCTGCAGAGCTTCGCCGATGAAACTCTCAACCGTCAGCCGCTCGCGGCTTAACCTCCGCCCGCTCGACTGGACCGGCCTGGAGCGCCGGTTCATGAATGAGAGCGAGCTGGAGACCCTGGTGGCGCTGGTGGCCAGCGTGAAGCCGAAGGGCGTGCTGGAGTTCGGCGTGAACACCGGCCGCACTGCCAAGGCGATCCTGCGGCACGTGCCGGGAATCCAGTGCTACCAGGGCATCGACGTGCTGCCGGGCTACGTCACGGAGCGCCTGGTGCAGCGCAAGGAAGTCCCGGAGGATCCCGGCCACCTCGCCCGCGGGGACAGCCGGTTCCGCCTGGTGCTGAGCGCCCAGGGCTCGCTGGACCTGACGGCGGCGGACCTGCAGCGCTGCGACGCCGCCTTCATCGACGGCGATCACGGACGCAGGGCCGTGGAGCACGATTCGCGCCTGGCGCGCCAGCTGGTGCGTCCGGGCGGGATCATCATCTGGCACGACTATCACGACCTCGGCAACGTCGATGTGCGCGAGGTCCTGCACGAGCAGGCCGCCGCCGGCGCGAACATCCAGCACGTGAAAGGCACCTGGCTGGCCTTCGAGCGGGTGGCGGGATGAGTACCCCCAACCTGGTCACCCTGGAGGAGGCACGTCAGCAGGTGCGGCTGGACGCCGATCTCTTGGACGAAAATCTGGAGCTGTATATCCAGGCCGCGTCCGAACAGTGCGTGGAGTTCCTGGGCCGGCCATTGTATCTGACTGCCGAGGAACTGACCGCGGCACAGGCCTCGACCAGCGACCGCGAGGACGACCCGAACGCCATGGTGGTCAACGGCTCGATCCGGGCGGCCTGCCTGCTGATCGTTGCGGATCTGTACCGCTTCCGCGAGAACCGGGACCAGAGCCCGATCAACCAGGCGGCCACGAACCTGCTATGGAAGTTCCGCGTGGGATTGGGTGTCTGATGGCCTGCGAAGCCTGCCGCCGCCGGCGCGAGAAGCTGAAGGAAGCCCTGCGCAACCTGAGGAAGAAGCCATGCCCCTCCCCGCCGGCACGCTGACCCATCGGCTGGTCGTGCAGCGCCCCATTGAAAGTCGAGGCGCCTCGGGCGGAGTGGCCACGACCTTCGAGGACTTCCTTGAGGTCTGGGCGCGTCCGCTCTCCGGCAAGAGTGCGGAGCGCTATACGGGCAGCCAGGTGATCTCCGCCAACTCGCAGCTCTGGGAGGTACGCTATCGCCGCACCATCACAGCCACCATGCGCCTGAAATGGATCGTGGATGCTGGCTCGCCGGAACTTGCCCGCTACTTCGACATTCAGGGGTCGCCGCTACCGGACGAGCTGAACGAGCGCATGGCGTTGGTGACCATCGAGCGCGAATCCGCCGGGTGGCGCCAGTGAGCGGCGCGCTGGAAGGCGTCGCGCAGCTCATGCGCCAGCTTGAGGAGCTGGGCCTGGCCGCGAATGGCAAGGCGCTGCGCACTGCGGTCCGAGCCGGCTCGCGGCCGGTGGTCAAGCGCGCCAAGCAGCTGATCCCGGAAGGCGCGGATGCGCACCGCACTTATCGCGGCCGGCTTGTTACCCCTGGCTTCGCCAAGCGGAGCATCCGCACGGTGACCAAGCTCAGCCGGGACAAGCAAAAGGCAAGCGTCGCCATTGGCGTGCGAGCAGAGGCGTTCTACGCCACGCAATTCGTGGAGCTTGGCACCTCACGCCAAGCGCCCCAGCCTTGGCTCCGGCCGGCGATGGAGCAGACCCAGCAGGAGCAGCTTGCGGCCTTGGGCGATTCGCTAAAGAAGACCATCGAGAAGGCGGCGAAGAAGAAGTGAAGGACCAGCTCTACACCATCCTGAGCACCGCCTCGGGAGTGGAGGCGCTTGTCTCCGATCGCATCTATGCCCTGGTGATTCCGCAGCGCGCCTGGAAGGACCAGCAGGTGCAGCCGTGCATCGTCACCTCGCAAACGAGCCTGGAGGAGAACGTCTCCTATTGCGGCGCCACGGGCCTTGCCCGCACGCGCTTCCAGATCGACGCCTACGCGGTGGAGTACGAGGCCGCCGGCGAGGTTGCGGCGGCCATCAAGGCGGCGTTGCGTGACTACCGCGGCCTGGTGGGGGGTGTGCTGATCAAGCACGCCGCCCTGGAATCCGAATTCGACCTTACCGACCCGGAACCCGGCCTGTTCCGTGTCCAGCAAACCTGGGCCTTCTGGCATACGACGGAGTGAACAATGGGTGAAGAAACCATCGGCAATGATTTCAAGTTCCAGCTCGGCAATGGTGCGTCGCCCGAGCTGTTCGAGGATTTCTGCGCCGTGATCGACGTGGGCGAGCTGGGCGAGGAAAGCCCGCTGGTGCGCCTGACCTCGCTGTGCGACGACGTGGAGCGCTACCGCGCCGGCCTGGCCGACGGCCTGGAGATTCCCCTGCAGGCGAACTTCGCCCAGGGCGATGACCAGATCCGCGCCATGTACGAGGCCTTCAAGGGCAAAACGGAGCTGAACTTCCGCCTGGTTACCAAGGCCTCTCCGGTGGATTCCTTCGCCTTCACGGCTATCGTCCGTGGCTGGCGCATCTCGCCGCCGGTGGGTGACCGTACCACGGTGACCTTCACGCTGAAGATCGTCAGCGAAGTGATGTGGGACGAGGCTGCCTGATGGATCTCGCTGCCCTGATGGCCCGCGCTGCCGCGGTGCCTACCGTGGAGACCGAGGTTGACGGTATCAAGGTGACGCTGCGTGCTCCCTCGGCGGCTGCCAACTCGGCCTATGCCCTGGCATGGCGTGCCGGCCAGCGAGACGAGGCGCTGGCCGGCCTGCTTCGCCACTGCGTAGTGGACAGTGCTGGCCAGCCCTGCCTGACCGATGAACAGGCCCTGATATTGGCGAAGGCTGACGACGCCCTGACCCAGCCGCTGGTCCGCAAGATCAACGAGTTCTCGGAGCGGCAAAAAAAGCCTCACGCCCCAGGAACTGATGCTGTGCCGGATCAGCCTACTCCTGGGGCGCCCGCCGTCTGAGGTTGAAGCACTCCCCGTCACGGACCTGACCCTTCTCGCGGCCTACTGGGCTGACGAGCCCTGGGGGCCGTGGCGGGACAACGTGCATGCGGCAATCGTCGCCGCCGCGGTCATCAATTCCAGTAACCCGCCTCCCAAGAGGCCGGTGAATTACACCCGCTTCATGCTCCGCCCGCGCAAGGCCGGCCAGGCCGAGAACCGCGGCTCCCTGCTCTCTGCGCTGCGCCTGATGGCGCGTAGGAAACCCCGTGACTGATCTCGCCAAGCTCGTGGTCCGGCTGGAAGCCGAGACCGCGAAGTATCAGGCTGAGCTGGACAAGGCCAAGCGAAAGCTGAGCGGCTTCGAGACGGACGTGAATGCGTCCGCCAAGAAGATCGGCGCGGCCATTGGCGTTGGCCTGGCTGCCGGCGCTGTTGGCTTTGCTGCCATGGTGCGTGGTGCTCTGGACACTGCGGACGCCATGGACGAGCTGTCGCAGAAGACTGGCGCTTCGGTGGAGGCGCTGTCGGCTCTGGACTATGCAGCGCGCTTCGAGGGTGTGGAGGGCATGGGCCAGGCGCTGACGAAGCTGGCGCGGTCGATTGAGGCGGCGCAGAGCCCGACCAGCGAACAGGCGGAGTACTTCAAGGCGCTTGGCGTTGCGACGAAGACGGCGGAAGGGAATCTCCGCTCTGTTGACGACGTGCTGCTCGACGTAGCCGAAGGCATCTCCAAGTTCGGCGATGGCACGGAGAAGACGAACGCCGCGGTGGCGCTGTTTGGCAAGACCGGCGCAGATCTGATCCCCTTCCTCAATCGTGGTCGAGATGGCATCCGCGAGCTGACCGAGGAAGCGCGGGGCCTCGGCCTGATGCTTGATGGGCCTACTGCTGCCGCCGCCGCCCAGTTCAACGACAACCTCAACCGGGCGCAGGGTGCCGTGCAAGGCCTTGCCACGCGCTCGGCTGCGAATCTCGCGCCCAGCCTGGCGCTGATCACGGATCGAATGGCTGCTGCCGTGAAAGACAGCGGGTCGCTGAATGCTGCCTTCAAGACGCTGGAAATCACGATGAAGACGGTGATTGCCGGCGGCGCTGTGCTGGGTCAGACCTTTGACTTCCTGGGTAAGTCACTTGGCGCCAGTGCTGCTGCGCTGGTCGCTGCTGCCGGCGGTGACTGGGATGAGGCCAGGAAGATTCTGATCGAGGCTGGCAAGGATATTCGCCAGGATACGGCTGACACTGGGAAGTTCATCAACGATCTGTACTTCGGCGCTGCCGAAGCTCTCAATGCAACGGCCACTGCGGCAGACACGGCTTCCCAGAAAACCTTCAAGCTTGCTCGGAGTTCCGATGATGCTGCTAAGGCGGCACGCGCGGCGGCGCAGGCTCAGAAGGAATTCAATTCTGAGCTGGAGAAATACAACCAGAACTTGATCAGGGAAGAGGACGACTCGCTTGATCCAGCGAGAAAGCGTGCTCAGCTACTCGAATCCATCATGACGCCGCTGGAGAAGTATCAGAAGGCCATGCGCGAGCTGGATGAGTCTGGGCTGCGGGAAATGGACCCTTCTAAGTATCAGCAACTCAAGCGCTCGTACGAAGATCAGTACGACGCCGCGATGCGCGGCATCGAGAAGGTTGGCCAACTGCGCAATGTCTTCGAAGGCACCGTCCTCGACATGGAGGCCATGGCCAAGCGCGGCGCTGAGAACATCCACGATGCTCTGGCTGAGGGATTCCTAACGCGCTTCAAGGGCGGCCTCAAGGGCTTAGAGCGGACCTTCTCGACAATGCTTCAGCGCATGGCCGCAGAGGCTGCGGCTTCTGAGGTTATGAAGGGCCTGCTTAACCTGGGCATGTCGGCGCTTCAGGGTTCCAGCTTCGGCCTGCCAGGCCTGGACCAGCCGATCAGCGGTGCACTTGCCGGCGGTGGCCCAGCCCATGCCGGTAATGCTTATCTCGTTGGCGAAGAGGGCCCGGAGCTCTTCGTCCCGAATTCCAGCGGCACGGTGGTGCCCAATGGCAAGTCGATGGGCGCGCCGCCCGTGGTCCAGAACTTCTACATCAATGGCCAGGGCGGCGCCGGCCGCCAGACGGCTGATCAGGTTGGGGCGGCTGCCTACAGTGGCGCGCTGCGCGCCTGGCGGAGGAACGGATGAGCTTCCTGGAAGCGCCGGCATTCCCGGCTTGTCCCTCGTTCGGCTACAGCTTCAGCCCGGGATACTCCGTGCGCATCGTGCAGATGGAGTCTGGCCGCGAGTTGCGCAACCGGAATTGGGCGCGCCCTTTGATCCGAGTGAGCTGCACGGTGGGCCCGCGCGAGGAGGAGGAGATTTACTCGCTCCTGGGCTTCTGGCATGCGGTGGGTGGCACGGAATGCGGTTTCCGCTTCCGCAACCCGGCTGACTGCCTCAGCTGTGCCATTGGCCAAACGCCGGCTGCCACCGACCAGCCGCTGGTTTCCACGGGTGACAGCCCGGCAGCCTACCAGCTGACGAAGCGCTACACGCGCGGGGCGCGCTCCCAGGACATCGACATCGTCAAGCCTGTCCCTGGCACGGTGATCGTCGCCAATCAGCTGGGCGAGCTTCAGCCCCCGACCGCCTACACCCTGGACACGACAACCGGCGTCCTCGTGCCCAACGGTGGCTTCGTGGGTGTTCCTGCGACCTGGGGCGGGGAGTTTGACCTGCCGATGCGTTTCGACTCGGAGTTCCCGATTGAGATCATCGATCAGCGTATCCAGTCCGTGACCTTCACCCTGGTGGAGCTGCGCAACCCATGAGGCAGATCTCGCTGGCTGACCTCAACAGCCTGAAGCAAGGCGTCACGACCTGGGCCATCGGCTGGCAGTTGATCAACACGCAGGGTCAGTACTTCCGCTCCACTGACCATGACCGTGCGATCCAGGTTGCGCGCACCATCAATGGCATTGTGCTGGACGGGGAATACCCGCCGTTCTCTTCGATCCAGAGCAGCGAGCTGCAACTCTCGTCGGACATGGCCGTCAACAACCTGGACCTTGACATCCTGCTTCAGCAGAACGGCATCACCGCAGCCGATATCCGCGCTGGCCTCTTTGACAACGTGGCGTGCACACTTTTTTTGGTGAACTGGGCCAACCCGACTGACAGTGGGATCATCCTGCAGCACGGCATGGTCGGCGACTTCAAGACCTTCGTAAATGGCCTGGCGAAGGGCGAGCTGCGCGGTATGGTCCAGAAGTTGGCGCAGCAGCTGCTGCCGGCCGTGTCGCTCACCTGCCGGGTCCTGCGGCTGGGAGAGGGGGTGTGTCCGGTCGATGTGCCGTCACTGACCGTTACCGGCGTGGTGGATTCGGTCGTCAACCGCCGTGTGCTGCAGACGACCCTGGACCTGGGCAGCACGCCCTCGGTACCGGGGCATTTCGTCGGCGGCCTGCTGACCTTCACCAGCGGCGCCAATGCCGGCTTCGCGCGGGAGGTGAAGCTGGACAGTTCCGGCGAGCCGCCGGCGCTGGGACGCATCGAGCTTTTCGAGCCCTTCCCCTATGCCGTGGCCCCTGGCGACGCCTTCAGCCTGGAGCCGGGCTGCGACCGTAGCTGGGACACTTGTAAGAACCGCTTCGGCGCGCAGCTGGACTTCGACGGTGAGCCGGACGTGCCGGGCACCACGGAAATGCTCCGGGGTGTCGATTGAACGCCCTGGACGTGATCCAGGAGGCCCGGCGCTGGCTGCGCACGCCCTATCTGCACCAGGCGCGCCTGCGGGGCGTGGGCGTGGATTGCATCGGCCTGGTGCTCGGCGTCGGTGCCGCAGTGGGCGCCTGGCCGGCCACGTTCAACTACACGGGCTACGGCCGCCTGCCCCACAACTACAATCTCCTGTTCGAGGCGCGGCGCTACTTCCTGGAGATCCCGCTCGACCAGCTCCAGCCTGGCTGCATCCTGATGATGCGGTACTACACCGAGCCGCGGCACCTGGCCATTTTCGCCGGCGAAACCATGATCCACGCCGCCAGCAATTTCCAGGAGGTGGTGGAGCACCGCTACGACGACAAGAACCGCGGGCGCACGCAGTACGCCTTCCGTTTCCCCGGGGTGAGCTATGTCTAACGTCGGGCAGGCCGCGGTCTCTCTGGCCGGCTTATATGTCGGCAGCATGGTGGGCATGCCGGGCCTGGGATTCTCCCTGGGCAACATGTTGGGCCAGGCGCTGTTTCCTACCGAGCTGCCGACGGTCCACGGACCGAAGATCGCCGACCAGCAGATCACGACATCGACCATCGGCGCCGCATGGCCCTGGGTCTTCGGGAAGTTCGTCGTCTCGGGCAACGTGCTCTGGACGGATAAGCTGGTCAACCACCGGCACACCTCCGAGGCCGGCGGCAAGGGCGGCCCCACCCAGAAGACGGTCTACTACACCGCCACTCGCAGCTACGCGGTGGGCCTGTGCCTGGGCCCCATCGCGGGTATTACCCGCATCTGGCGCCTGGACAAGGTGGTCTACGACGTGCGGCCGCAGCAGGACGGCGAGACGGACACCGCCTACGCGGAGCGCGTGGCCGCCAGCGAAAGCTTCGCCGAGGGCTTCACGCTCTACCTGGGCACCCCGGACCAGATGCCGGACCCGACGATCGAGGCCGTCAAGGGAGTGGGTAACGCGCCGGCCTACCGCAACCGCGCCTACATCGTGTTCACCGACGAGGACCAGACCGACACCAACGGCCGCATGCCGAACTGGCGCTTCGAGGTGGTGACCGCGGGGGATGAAGCCGGGACCACGGTGACGGAATACGCCGCGGCGGTCATGTCACCATGGAGCCTGGGCGACGATCCGCGGAACTGCCGGAACGAGCACCAGTACCGCATGATCGGTACGCCCTCTGCGCCAATCTCCGGCGTGTGGCGGGATTCCCTGGATGCGGCCAAGGCCGATATCGGCAGCATCGACGCTGACCGCCTGACCTACCAGCTGGGCTGGTCGCCGGATCGCATCGAGCTCTGGCGCGCATTCACACTCAACTTCCCGGGCGAACAGGAAACGCTGTATCTGCACTTCAACCGCCACCTTCCAGATGGACAAGACCGCGACGGCTACGACTACGCGGCGGAACTTCCGGCCGGCCCCAGCCCTGTGGGCTGCACCAGCATGGCCGGCGCCGAGATCGTGGCGCAGCGGCGCATCTGGTGGACGGGGTTGACGGATGCCGGAGCCCTACCTTGGGCGACGGTAGCGGGCATCTGGCGCGTGGCCGCCAGCGGCACCGGAGAGAGCGGCGAGTCAGCGATTACCAACTGCAGCAACTATGGACCGGGCGCCCAGTTGTTTCGCCTGGATGACGTACTGATCGAGGTGCGCCGCAAGCCGCGGATGCCGGCGCCTCCGTGCACCCCCTACTGTGCGGATGCCTACCCGCTGCTGCCGGAGAACTCGAACTATTGCGCGATCAATGGGCGCGTCGAGCACATGGTGGGCTACAGCGTGGCGTCCGGCAGCTTCAAGGCCCTGGCGAACCTGCGGACAGCCGGGAGCAACGTCACCGACTACCCCCTGGGACCCGTCATCATCTCCGGATCAGCCAACGACACCCAGGAGTTCTGGGAGGCCGAGTACGCCGCGGCCATCGCCGGCGGCGCCAAGATTCGCCCGGGCCTGGTCTACGGCGTGGATTACCCGGTGGTTCCGACAACGGCCTACACCCGCAGCTATTACCGCTACGCCCTGGAGGCGAACGACCCCGCGGTGGGCAGCATCGTCCAGGCAATCTGCGAGAAGGTCGAGGTCCCGTCCGATCGCATCGACGTCAGCGACCTGACCGACACGATCCCCGGCTATGGCCTCTCCACGCTGATGACGGCCCGCCAGGCGATCCAGCCGCTGCAGGCCTACCAGTTCTTCGACTGCATCGAATCAGATGCCCTGCTGAAGTTCCCGGCCCGAGGCAAGGCCATCGTGGCTACGCTGACGGCCGAGGACCTGGGCGCCCGTTTCGCTGGCGAAACCGCACCGCCCCTGGTGGCCACGCAGATCCAGCAAGCCGTGGAGCTGCCGCGCTTCGTGCGCGTCCACTACAAAGTGGGGGCCAAAGACTACCAGCCCGGCATGCAGCAGTCCCCGCCGCGGATGACCACGGAGTCGGTCAACGCCAAGGATGTCGAACTGGCGATCAGCATGGGCGACGACAAGGCGGCACAGATCGCCCAGGTCATCCACCAGGACGACTGGTGGGGTCGCGAGACCTACGAGACCTCGGTTTCGCCGGCGCTCCTGCAGTTGGAATGCTCGGATTGCATCGAGATTCCGGTAGAGGGCCAGATGGAGCGGGCTCGCATCGTCAGCATCAACATGGCGCCCCCTTTCAGTCCACTGAAATGGTCGCTGCGCCGCGACGATGATGGTGTGTACGTCAGCCATGCGACCGGCGCCTCGCCGGTTCCCTCGGACGATTCGCTGGGCATTTCCGGGCCTTCGCAGTTGCTGGTGATCGACGGTCCGGCCCTGGACGGCAACGCCAATGATGCCGGCGTCTACGTGGCGGCCTGGGGCCAGTTCAGCCGATGGTCGGGGGCGCAGGTCATGCGCTCGACCGATGGCGGTGCCAGCTACAAGGAAAAGGTGAACCTCGTCACGGCGGCGACGGTCGGCCGCGTAGTTGGGTCGTTCCCAGCCGGCCCTTCCGCCAACCTCTGGGACTACGGATCGATCCTGATCGTGGACATGGAGAGCGGCACCCTGGAGTCCTCCACGCAGGAAGCAGTGCTGAACGGCGCCAACCCTGCCTTCCTGGGCATCCATGGCCGGTGGGAGGCCTTCCAGTACGTCAATGCCGATCTGCTGGGCGAATTCAACGGCAAGAAGCGCTACCAGGTCACTACGCTGCTGCGCGGCCGCCGCGGCACGGAATGGGCACAGCCGCTGCATCAGGAGGGAGACTGGTTCGTTGCGGTGGGCCCGGGCATGGCGCGCATCGCCGGGGAAAACTCCGACATCGGCCGGGCCACGAAGTGGAAGGCGGTGACCCTGGACATGTCGGAGGAGACCGCCGCCGCTCAGGACTTCACGGGCCGAGGGGTGGCCCTGATGCCCTACAGCGTCGTCCAGTTGACCGGCACCCGCCTGATCAACAACGACATCCTGTTTACCTGGAACCGCCGTACCCGGCTGGGGGTGGAGTGGCAGGACAGTGTCGATGTGCCCCTCAACGAAGCCTACGAGGAGTATCAGGTCACCATCCTCAACCCCACCCGGAATGCCCCGCGCATCGTCACGGTCTCAGCTCCCCGCTATCTCTACACCTGGGAGGAGCAGCAGCTGGATCATGGCGCGGTTCCGACCGAGAACACCATCCAGGTCCGCCAGGCCTCCGCCGCGGTAGGCCTGGGCTATGTGAGCGAGGCCTCCATCGACCTGCCCTTCATCACGGACAGCGAGGGCAACGAGCCTTCGCAGCCGGCGGTGCACTGGAAAATCACCTTCGAGGGGAGCTTCGATGACCGGGACGAGTTCTATTTCTGGATCTACTTCCCAGGAGAGAGCAGCTACCTAACGGTCCCGGGCACAGGCAAGACCAGCTTCGATGACTATGCGGATGACCTGGCGGCCCAGCTGAGTGCCAGCTTCCCGGACGCAACGGTGTCCGTCGATGGCGCTGAAGTGGCTGTGGCTTTCTCCCAGGCGCGCTACATGCGGGCCAGCGGCAACGTCACGGCGCCGCCGACAATCTTCCTGGGCCAGGCGCCGGCTCCGGCACATGGGGCCGTCAACCAGCAGGTGTTCATCGACCTCTACAAGGCGGCCGGGGCGGAGTGGCAACTGTCGCCAGGCAGTGACCTCGCCTACCGGAATGCCGGCATCGCCAGCTACCTGCTGCAGGTGACGTGGAAGGACTACGCGACCTACAAGGCGATGTCGCGGACGCCGCTGCTGGTGCCGCTGTCCTGGCCGACCTACGGCACCAGCGATTTCTACATGGGCGGCCTGGATGAGCTGGTTGCCGTGATCAACGGCAATACCGAGCTTTCGTCACGGAGCATCACGGCCAGCCTGGTATCGGTGCCGGGCTCGATGGTGCGTCCCGCCGTAGTGTTGACCGCGGCGGGCGACCATGCCGTGCGCATCGACAGCTTCGGCAACCAGAGCGGCAGCCATCCTTCGTCCTTCCACCCGAAACTGACGCAGATCTCCGCGGGCGCGGTGGACTCGCCGGGCGGAGATGCGCAGATCACGGTGGTTTCGTTCTTCAACGGTGCCGGCACCAACGTGGAGGCAGGCCAGATCTACGTGGTCACGCTGGATGGCGTGGACTACACCTACACGGCCGACGCCGGCGACGCGGGTACGGACTTCGCGCCGATCTATACCGAGCTGGCGGCCCTCATCACCGGCGCGGATTTCACGGCCTCCTACGAATCCGCGGTCGGCGGCCTGGAGATCGTGCGCAGCGTCGCCAATACCCCCTTTACCTGCAGCGCCCGGGCCTCCTATGGCGGCCGCGTTGCTCTCGAGACGGAGTAGCCCATGACCCTTACCCCTGCCCAGATTCCGGGCATGTCCGCTGGCCAGCAGAACAAGGAAGTCATCTTCAGCGAGGCCATGGCCCAGATCGGGACCTTCTTCGCCGGCGTCCTGTCCGTCAGCACTACCGCCCCCCCGGAATCCGTGGCTGATGGAAATGCCTACCTGATTCCGGATTCCGCCACGGGTCTTTGGTCGGGGCGGACGGGCCAGATCGCCATCTACTTCCAGGGCTATCGCTATGTGTTGCCCTTCCCGGGGTTGCTGCTCTACGTCGCTGACGTGGGGCAGTGGTGGACCTATGACGGTGATACGGAGACCTGGGGCGTTTACAACCCGGGTGCCGGCGTCATTGGCCCTGGCAGCTCCGCCGCGGGCAATCTGGCCTCCTTCAGCACGACGGGTGGTGATTCCCTCTCCGACAGTGGCGTGGCTCCTTCGACGGACGGCAGTCTGGCTACGAATTCGGATGCCAAGCTGCCGACAGAGAAGGCCGTCAAGACCTACGTTGACAACGCTGTGGGCGGTGCCGGCGACGTGACTGGCCCTGTGTCTTCGGTCAGCGGGAACCTGGCGACCTTCGCCGGTACGGGTGGCGACACGCTCGCGGACTCTGGTGTGTCCGTCTCGACCGACGGCACCATGGCCGCGAACTCCGACGCCAAGGTGCCCAGCGAAAAGGCGGTACGGACCTACCTCGCAACTTATGTCGCGGCGCAGGACTCGCTGTCCTACAAGGGCGCCATCGACGCCTCCGCCAATCCGAACTACCCCGCTGCCGATGCAGGGCACACCTACCGCATCAGCGTCGCCGGCAAGATCGGCGGTGCATCGGGGGAGAATGTCCAAGTCGGGGACATGATCATCTGCCTTGTCGATGGTTCGTCAGCGGGCAACCAGGCGACGGTCGGCGCCAACTGGAACATTATCCAGGCCAATATCGATGGAGCGGTGCTGGGCCCTTCATCCGTCACGAGCGGCCTCGTTGCGCTCTTCGATGGAACCACCGGCAAGCTGATCAAGGCAGGCACACTAAGTGATGTCCTGGACCTGGTTGGCAGCGCGGCTCAGGGTGATCTGCTGTACCGCGGCGCCTCTGGCTGGGCGCGATTGGCTGCTGGCACCAGCGGCCAGTACCTGAAGACCTTGGGCTCCGGGAACAACCCGACCTGGGACACTCCGAGCGGCGGTGGAGGTGGGGGCCTCACGAACTGGACAGAGGGCGCGAACAGCAGCTCGCCGAATGCAACGGTCCCTGTGGTTTCCTTCGCGGCGACCAACGCGGCGACCAACGTCGATGCGGCGCTCGTTGCGAAGGGGACGGGAGCAACGCTGGCCCATATCCCTGATGGGCTTGCTGCTGGCGGCAACAAGCGCGGCGCCCAGGCGACGGACTTCCAGAAGGTTCGTTCCAGTGCCGGCCAGGTTGCGTCCGGGCCGTATGCCGTAATCTGCGGCGGTCGCGACAACACGGCCAGCGGGACCAATGCCACCATCGCGGGCGGCCAGACCTGCCAGGCCACGCAGACGCACGCCACGGTCGGCGGCGGAACCAGCAACGTAGCCTCGGGCCAGTATTCAACCGTCCCCGGCGGCGAGTCGAACACCGCTTCGGGCTATGCGGCCGTCTCGTCAGGCTCTCAGAACACCGCCTCGGGCCAATACTCGGCCAACCTTGGTGGCCGTCTGTGCACGGCGGATGCTGACTATGCCTCCACGCAGGGCTATCACGCCGCAGCCCGCGGCATCCAGGGCGCGCATGCACGCGCGAGCGGCAGTAACGCGGTCGCAGGTGATTCTCAGGTCCGCGAATTCGAGTTGCGCGGAGCGACCACCAGTGCCACGCCCGGGGTCATTTCCACCAACGGCAGCTCGGGCGGATCGAACAACCAGGCGGTACTCCCCAATAACTCGCTGTTCCATTTCGAGGGCCGGTTGGTGGTTCGCGAAAACGCGACGGGAGACAGCAAGGCCGTCAAGTTCGAGGGTGCCATTAAGCGCGGCGCAAATGCGGCTTCGACCGCGCTACTGGGCTCGGTGACCCAGTCGGATGTGGGCACGCCGGATGCCGGCGCTGCGACCTGGACGGTGGCGGTGACGGCGGATACCACGAACGGTGCCATCAAGGTCGAGGTTACGGGCGAGGCCTCTCACAACCTCAAGTGGGTCTGCCGCCTCACCACGACCGAAGTGGTTGGCTAGGAATCAGGTTTGATGCTCTCGCCCCGCAAGGGGCTTTCTTGTTTCTGGAGGAACCATGATCAGCCTTCCCGAATTCTGGATGGGCCGCGACAAGACGCATGCCAAGGACCTGACGCAGGAGGTCCGCGACAACGCCACGCTGACGGTGGCCAAGGTCAACAACCTGCTGGCGATCGCGAAGATCGATGCCAAGGTCACCAGCGGCTGGCGGCCGCCAGCGATCAATGCGGGCGTGAAGGGCGCGGCGAAGAAGTCCAGGCACATGACCGGGCAGGCGGTGGATCTCGCCGACCCGAAGGGCGACCTCGATCGCTGGTGCCTGGACAACCTGGCGGAGCTGGAGCGCATCGGCCTCTGGCTGGAGCATCCGGACGCCACTCCCACGTGGTGTCACCTGCAGACCGTGCCGCCGGGCTCCGGCCGCCGCGTCTTCCGACCGTAGGAGATCCATGGACAAGAACATCGGATTGCTGGAGTGGCTGATGAGCGGGGCGCTCGGCTCGTTCATCGCAGCCGCCTTCTTTCGGGAGAAGGGCCCGATCGAGATGGCGCTCGCGGTGGCCTGCGGCATGACCTGCGCCTACTTCATCGGGCCCTATGCAGCCGAGGTGCTGAATCTCTCCAGCGCGGGCCAGTCGGCCCTGGGCTTCGTCACGGGCCTTACGGGGATGTTTCTAGTCGGGGGGCTTATCAACGCGGCCCGGGTGTTCCAGCGCGATCCCTGGAGCATCTGGGACCGCCTGCGCGGGCGTGGAGGCCCTACCCAGCCATGAGCTTCGCTATCCATTCGCCGATCGTTGGCGCCGCCTTCGTGATGGCCTGCTTCAGCAACGTGGCCTGCGTCCTGTGGCTGCTGAACTCCCGCTACCGAAAGGCGGCACTGACCTACCGGATGGGCACCATGCTCCTCGCCGCCGGCGTGATGCTGGCGGGCCTGGGCGTGCTGCTGCTGCCGACACGGCCGATCTTCCCCAGCGACCTGGTGATCCAGTTCGGCCTGGCGCTGATGTTTGGGCTGCTGGCCCGGGATCAGCGCCGCCGCCGCGGCCAGCCTGAACGGAGGCAGCATGGACGCTAACCCCCTGCGGCTCATGCTGGTGGCGGCTGCGCTGGCCTTCAGCGCCTGGTTCGGCTGGTGGATGCGCGGGGACCTTGCCCCGCGCCCAGAAGTCGTCAGCAAGGCCTCTGCCATGCGCCAGGAGGACGGCAGCCTGGTGGCCGCCCGTGAGCCCCTGGCCAAGCCGCCGCCGGCGCCGCACGCGCTTCCCAGGGGCTCCCGCGAGGAGCGCCGGATCTCGGCAACGGTTTCGCCGGCGAAACCGGACTGCCCTCCTGTGCGCCTGGACCTGTCGCTGGTGCGGGACGACGCCGGCGGCCGCCGCGTGGTGGCCAGCTCGCCGGATGGTGAGGTGATCCAGGCGCTGGATATGCCGATCGAGGCCGCTTTCGTTCCGCCGCCGGCCAGGCCCTGGGCGGCCGGCGTCAGCTGGGCGCCGCGGGAGGAGCTGGGCGCGGTCTGGGTCGAGCGGGATCTCGGCCGGCTACGCGTGGGTGCGGATCTCGAGGAGGCCGGCGGCGGCGAGCTGCAGGCGCGGGTGCGGGTCGGCTGGAGGTTCTAGCGCCCGGGGTACGTTGGTTGCCGCCGGCCGGGCCCTTGTGGAGGGGGCTGGTTCCGGCCGAGGCGAACCTTTTATCTGTCTATTATTTTACCACTCCTGGCGGGGGAGGAGGCGTCCGTCCCTCCCTCTTGGCCTGGTCGCCGACCGCCCGTCCCTATAGTCAAGATGCAGCACCGCCCTGCCAACCAACACCCCATATCCGTGGCGCTCCTGTAGGAGCGCCAACACAGCAACAAAAAAGCCCCCTCGTGGGGCTTTTTTGTTGCTGTGTTGGCGCGACGGACGGGATGAGAACCCGAAGGGTGATCCGCCGCGCTTTGGCGATGCCTAAACGGCATCGCCTGCGGCGGATCACGGGCGGCCAGGGACGGCCGCCCAGGGGCCAGGTCAGCCAGCCGATGCCCCGCCATGGACGGCAACCCAACCGACGGTTCGCTCCCCATCCGGCGCGCTGGCGCCTGCGCCAGCAGCCCCTCGGCCCCGCCGAGCGGACACGCCCACGGATGGGCCTGACAATCCCGGTAGGGCCGCCCTTCGTACCTCTCCCTACGGGAGAGGTCGGAGCGTGGCAGCAAAGCTGCCCAAGTGTTCCCTTGAGCGACGGGTGAGGGGCACCGGTCGGCGGTTACGCACCTTCCCTCCGATTGAGCCCCCTCCCCCCAACCCCTCTCCCACAAGGGGAGAGGGGCCTTGAAGCCGTCGCCGGTGATCGTGCATTCACCGCCTCCGCCACACAATTTCCATCGTATCCTCCGGACATAGCATCGGAGCCCCCCATGATCCGCCCCCTCCTTCTGACCCTCACCCTGCTGACCGCCGGCACCCAAGCCGCCCACGCCGCCTGCGCGCCCGGCAGCCCCCTGAACACCAGCGCCAAGCGCCTCCTCGGCCCCACCGAACAGCTCTGCCAGACCTACGGCGGCAAGGTGGTGCTGGTGGTGAACACCGCCAGCCAGTGCGGCTTCACCCCGCAGTACGAGGGCCTGGAAGCGCTTTACAGGAAGTACAAGGACCAGGGCCTGGTGGTGCTGGGCTTCCCCTCGGACCAGTTCGCCGGACAGGAGCTGGACAGCGACGAGGAAATCCAGAAGTTCTGCAAGCTCAACTATGGCGTGAGCTTCCCCATGTTCACCAAGAGCGACGTGCGTGGCAGCGGCGCCAACCCGCTGTTCGCCGCCCTGATCAAGAGCACCGACACCTCGCCCAAGTGGAACTTCTACAAATACCTGATCGGTCGCGACGGCCAGCCGATCGAGGTCTACTCCTCGCGCACCAAGCCGGAGGACGCGGAGCTGGTGAAGGCCGTCCAGGCTGCACTGGCGGCCAAGGCGCCCTGAGGCCGGGCGAGCCTTTTCCCGCCCCGGCGGGTATGCTGCGCGCCCCGAATCGCAGCCTGCCCGCCCGTGAACGACCTCGTCCTCCCCGCCCCGCTCTGGCGCCGCTGACGGTG
>SCLI03000442.1_pt1 | contig 26044 bp, 35 predicted proteins | sample 7268041 | NCBI WGS metagenome assembly SCLI03 (sample SAMN10721081, study PRJNA514188) | viral metagenome | isolation source: depth-stratified mine tailings core A | place: China: Fankou Pb/Zn Mine tailings | collected 2017-10 | reverse complement strand
TCGGTTACACAGTGCAGTTCATGGCAACCAGGACATTCAAAACACAGGCGGCCACCCAACTTTTTTATTTTGGGCAAATTTCATTCCCCCCCTAAACCATCTCCGGGGCCAGCGTCGCACCGGCCTGCTTGATTACTTGGCGAAGCCGCCTTACCTCCATATCTGACTTGAGAACTTTTGAGCAGGCTTCGCAGGAGTCGGTCTTTCGTAGCTTTAAATTGAACGCCTGCACCAGTCCCCATGTAATAGCATTGGCCAGTTTATCCAGAAACTTAATGTCCTTCAATCTCTCGGCATCGGACGGACTGGACAGGAAACAGCACTCCAGCAGTACCGCCGGCATTTTAGTTTCCCGCAATACCTTGAAATTGGCCTCCTTCGCTTTCCTGTCCGGTATGCCGTATTCAGTCAGGTATTCAATGACGGCAGCATGAATAAGATTTTGGGCCTTGGCATCCTCCCCGGGATACCGGAAGGATTCGAAGCCGGCCGCATTGGGATCGGCGGCAGAGTTAACATGCAGGGACAAAAAGAAATCGGCTTTCTTTTCGTTGGCCGCATCCACCACGGTTTGCATGTCCTCTATGCCTGTTACCCCGGGCAACTGGAATATCTCTGCATCACAGTCGTATTTGTCAAGACGTTCTTCGATTCGGAGCGCAAGGAACATGGTCAGGTCTTTTTCAATGAGGCCGTTGCCCTGCGCCCCCGGGTCCTTCCCGCCGTGGCCGGGGTCAATAAGGATTAACATCAAATCACCCTTTCTATCACTTTACTAGCCAACCAATAGCGCCCATTAGCACCCCAATTAAAAGACTTGCCCAGTATGGCAAGCGGTTAGAGTAGTTCTTGTTGATTTCCTGCATTTGTTTTGCAACCTCCCCGAAGGCCGTTTTATCGTCCTCCTCGTGTTTTTCCTGGCGTTCCTCAAGTCTTTTATGGCTGGTAAACAGCGTCTTAACCTGTTCCTGAAGTCTGGTCACATCTTCAATAGTCAACGTCCCACCCCCTAAGACTATTCTCTCATTGTCAAATTTTCGTTGATCTTTTTACCGCTGTTTGTGGTAGGATTATTTTGCAGGTATGGGTGGTGATGCACCCACCCCCGCTAGGTCCCACCAGTGGGGGGCCTGCACCCCGTAAAAACCCTACCTCTGCAGTTGTTTTAGCAAGTCGATGATTACCTCGTTTTGCCGTGTAACAATGTCCAGTTTCTGTGCATGGGTTAATTCGGGCTTGGCCTTTTCTATAGCGATTGCGACCAGCCTGCCCTGTATGTCCGCTTCCTTTGTCTGCTCCGGGTCTCCAAAGGTTACCCTGTTGCCCTCAACCTTTATAGTTTTCACTGTGCCGTCACCTCCACCTCACTGAGTCTGCCCACCGTCTGCTCCCCTGCCCGAATTTTTATTACCCCCGGCGTTGTAGCCGTTACCTGGAGGGTTGCCGTGTGGGTAACAGAATCAACTGGTACAGTGACTATGGCCTCGCCATTGACGGCGTGATAGAATGTTATTTCCGCCAGCACGGCAGGAACTTTTGCTGTGACCGTAGCCGTATCAAGACCGTTTGCGGTAATGGCGGTTTTGTCTGCTGTAATTTCTATGTGCTGGAAAGTGCCTGCTTGCCGGTCGTAATAGCTTCCCAGATAATTGCTATCTATAGCATCTATGCCTATCAAGTTTAGGGCATTAACTTCTCCTGCGAGTTGACAAATGGTATGAACTTTGCCTTTTCCGTCTAATTGCGCGTAATACATTTAAATCACCACCATTTAATAAGATTCAACTACTTCCCATGAGATATAACCAGCTGCTGTGCTGTCAGACCTCTCAAACGTTAACGTAGTAGCATTTGTCAGCTTAATAAGAATTAATCCGGATAAGGCATTGGTGCTTCTAACCCCAAGATGAGCAACAGATGCTTTGCCCGTATCCACACTTGTTATTGCGATGGAAGATGAGACTGTGCCTGTGTCAAGTAGAGTTACACCCCGCTGGACGCTCTTGATTGGTGTTTTAAGCCATCCCATGATCGTGTCGCTTACACGTGTATCCGTAGATACCCCGATTTTACTGTTAATACTGCTTTTGGCCTCGGCCACCTTCGCATGCAAACTCCCCGCCGCATCAGCGGCATCGGTGCGTAGGCCAACCATCCTGATTAGAAAAGATAGTATGCTTTCCCAAAAGCCGAACATTAAGTCACCCCCGTTCCTGTCAATACGCCGTTAGCGTCATACGTAAATGTCACCTTGTCAACTATCGTCCAAGAACCGTCACTCGACGGCAGCCACCGCCAGATATAATTAATTGTACCGTTGGCATTATATTCTACCAGCGTTTTCCCGTTCGTGCCCCATATGCCGTGTTTCAGGACATAGGTGCCTGGCGTGTTGGCAAACACCTTGAAGTGCAAAGCGTTCCCCGCTGTCCATGCCCCTGTCGCGCCCGAGCGGTAGTACACCGGGTAGGCCGCATCCTGGGCCGCCTCACCACGCCAGAGCAGGCGGTTTGTGGCATCTCCGGCTTTATTCACCCGTAGCCAGTAGTAGGCCCCTGCAGTTAGGCCGGATAAGTCCACCGGCAGGCTGATATAGGCCGCTGCAGATGGGAACATCTTGGCCGGGAAGGTGATAGACTTCAGCAACACCCCGTCGTTAGTACCGTCCGGGTTGAATGTGTTGTCCCGGATTTCCAGGGTGAGGTCTGCGCCGACTCCGGCCTTGGTTGGCTCTAGCTCGATGCGGCCAATGGTAGTCTGGCCGGTTAGAGTGAAGCGGGCGATGTAGGTATTGAGACTGAGGTCGTTGTCAGTTACGCCCGTACCAGCTTTTGCATCGGCCTGCGCGCCATCGAACAGCAAAACGCTGGGCTGTGCGCTGATTATAGAGTTTAACGTCGCTTCGTCGAGTGTTGTCAAACCTGCCTTAAATGCCCAAATAGTCAAATCATCTCACCGCCTTATCCTGCACTGATTGTGACCCGCACTTCCACGGTTAAAACCTGTGAAGAAGTTTTGCTTATTCCTCCGGTCGGCACTATCCGGTTTAGCAACGTGCCGCTATCCTTTGTAGCCGTCCCCGCCAAAAAGATACCGAACTCATACCATGTAGCGTTAGCTTCCGAGGCCAGAAAAAAAGTCCTCAGCCTGACAAGGTTTGCCTGCCTGGTCTTTGCGCTGACGGCTTTCCTTAACCCTTCGGTCACCAGTTTTGTATCAGTCGCCGCCGGTGCCATGGTGCCGGTGCCCAAGGCAAGGTGTATGCTCATGCTGTTTGTCTGTTCGGCAATCAAAAGAGCGGCCAGGAAGTTAAGGCCGCTCTGTACCACCAAATTCTTCTCCCGCTTTACCAGCTGGCCGTCCAGGTAGAACAACCATTCGCCCGAAACTTTGACTGCTTCTTTCGTTACCATCTCGCCACCCCTTTAACTGCTGCACATTACAAAGCCACAAACAACGTCTGTTTGGTCGAAGGGCTTTTTCCAGTTTTTTGCTTGTATGCGACTATTGGCCTTTAGTTTTACCTTGCCCGGCTGTGGCACATCTACTGCCCCCCCAGCAGGGTTTATATCCTGCCATCCTGACCAGGTAGCTCCGCCGTCGCTGCTTGTCTTGTATTGTGGTTGCGCCCAAGACAGCGATCCCGGCTGCCATACGTTGAGATAGCCGCCTATGGTATCTATTAGAGTTGCCGGGCTTGTCTGCGCCGCTAACGAGTCGTCAAGGTTTGTAAGTAAAAAGGAGGCTGTGTCTTTTAGTACCGGTGCGCTCCCAGCAGTTAAAAAAGCTTCCGCCCAAGCATTATTTACTGTTGTGCCTTCAGCTGCTTCCTCTGCTACGCCAATTAAATGTACGGCGTCAATAACCCCGTTGGCCTCATATCCGGCATCAGCGATACAACCCACGTAGACCTTCGTTGGCGCGGTCGGCAAATTAACGTCTGTATTGCTTACGTGTACCACTGCGCCCCCGGCAATTTTATACCAAAGGTGCATACCGGCGGCTAAATCACCGTAAGCCTGCGTCAGCTGCGCCGCGGCAAAAGCTATAATATCGCCAGCGGCATAGGAAATTGCGACAGAGGCAAGGTCAACTATTGTGCCGCCATATATTTTTCTGAAATATAATTTATCATCTGCCGGTTCATAAAAAGCCTGGAGGCGGTTGTTCGCATCGTACCTCAGTTCAAATAACGCTAAGACGTTGCTTCTGTTTATTGTGTTCGCATGGTCAGGCTTCCAAAATCCCGAAACGAACCACTCGGCAGACAGCGCATAGGCAGGAGTATAGTAAAGGCTGTCGGCGTTTCTTGTCCCGCCGCCGATGTGCCAGGATGTAACATAGGGTTTTTGTTCTATTTGTGCACCATCCCACCATAATACCTCATTGGTCAATGCACCATAAAAACACAAATCAATCCAGCACTTCGCTGCATTAGACGGCGAAGTTGCAGAAAGAGACAATCGTGTAAATGTCGATGATGCAGAAAGTTTGCCAGTATTAACAGAACTAATATAATTATCCGCTGAATCATACCAATGTATATTCATCAACCATTCTCTAGCACCACCGGCCTGAATCTTACCAACCACACTAGCAGTATAGGCAATTGAAGCGCTAATTGAAGTTTTAGTGTTAAGTGTGCCTATCCGCATATAACCAGTGCCTTGATCTGCAGTGCTAACTAACTTGGCACTTGCAGTACCATGCCAAGCAGTAGCGGTATCCCTTGTGAAAGTAGGCGTGCCAACGGATGCATCCGCATAAAGTCCCGTCAAATCTGTCTCTACGCTTGACTGGTTGGCTGATAGGAGGTTCTGAGTGGCTTCTTCCATATGCACGCCGTTGTTGAACTTCCCGGCCTCATAAGAAGGCGTTCCGCTGGCAACTTCGGCGCCGTTTTTCTTGTACTTCACGCTGGGCCGACTAAAAGTGGCAACAGGTGCCGCAATAGGCGTAAAAGTAATCTCTTTACTGATATCTGCTTTCCACGGCGGCGTTCTCAGCGTCCCTTGCACTTCATCAGTCACCTTCGCCGTCTCCGCCCCATAGAAAAACTTGTGCAGTAAAGCCGTCTCATTCAGCTTCTTTTTCTGCTGCGCCTTCCAAAGTGCCTGAAGCCAGTCGGCTATACCCAAAAGCCGCCCGCCGTACTCTACCCGGTGCGTCCAAAGCGTGGGCGTTGCCGGTGTGATGGTCACTTTCTGCGCCAAGAAGGTCCCGGTTATGCCCCGATTGGGCAAGTTTATCGTAATCAGTTGCCCCGGCGCCCAGCCGCTGATCTCGGTTTCAAAGCTGCCCTTGACCCTGGGGTTGGCATGCTCCCGAAGGTCGGCGTTGCCTGCGGCCTCGGCGGCGTCAATGGTGGTCAGGCTGTCATCAACGATGGAGTGCTCGTAAACCCCGTCCCCGCCCTGAACGGCTTTAACGGCGCCTTGGGAGGCCACGTCCTCGACCATAGTGATCACATCAATATCGAATTTGTAAGTAAAGGCCATGGTTGTGCCTGCTGCCGGGGTTGTCGTCTGCGCCGAGGCCCGGACGTACTTCTCCTGGTAGTTCATCAGATAATCTTTAGTGGCCTCATCGTCTATGCTTTCGATGCCTATCGTCTTTGCTACGCCACCCACGGTCAGGCTGATGTTATGGGGCTTGTGGGGCAGCAGCCAAGTCCTTGCCGCGCCGTCAGCCTTTACCTCATACGTCCAGTTGTCGGACAGCATTGTGCCACCCCGGACAAAAATCCGGTTGCGGAGGCCCTCGGTTTCGATATCGTGCTTTAGCTTGCGAACATCGGTATTGGCTTCAATGGCTACCGGGGCAGGGGTGGCAAGGGCTGACGGGTTGAAAAACCACACGTCTTTGTTGTAGTCAACATACCAGTCCCAGCCGACGTATTCGGTCAACTCCTTGAAGCATTCCGAGGGGCGCTTGTAGTCAAAGACAATCTCCTCCACCGTTGGCGCGCCGGTTTTTACGTTTGTACTGGTGAATCCGGCGCAGTATTTAGTCAGTATGTCCTTGACAATGAGATCGGCGGCTTGATTTGAATAGGTTTCAACCACCAGCTTCTTGTCCAGCTGGTAGGTGTAATCCCGGGCCTGGCACTTGTAAAAGGTAATGCCGGGCGCGCGGGGATCGTCCTTAACCTGGTCAATAATGCCGGCGAAAAACTTAACCCCACCATCAGTGACGATTATCTCCTGGCCAGCAGTGGGTTTTGACCCAGCAGTGAGGACAAAAGAGCAGTTATCCTCCTGGGAGGTCAGGATCTGTTCGATAGAGAACTCTTCAAATTTGATGTCCGCCGTGCGGTCTGTGCCTGCAATGGTGATTGTTCGGGCCATCTTATAACCCCCATCGTGCTACCAGTTAATTCCCCGTCTTTTTAAATCCCTCTGAAGCTTACTGGCAATCTCCTCATAGTTATGGCCATAGATGTTTATGGTGACCGACGCAGGCCCCCCAGGGTCGGCCATGGCCACCGCGGGGGATGCCACGTTGACCACCGGGGGCCTAATCATTGACGCAAGGTCTGCCGAGACAGCGGACAGGTTTGGCATACTGATCGGAACCGCAGTGACCATTTTCCCCATCTCTGCCTGAATTACCGGAATTCCCTTTCTTAACCCCTCAGAGAACATCTTAACAAGGTTGGGAGCCCACTGATCGGCATACCTTCCGGGGCCTTCCTTTGTTGGGCTATGGAATCCAAGGAAGCCAGATATACCTTCCGCCGCACTTTCAATTGTATCCCAAAGGGTTGATAGCATTGATTTAAATCCCTCAATAAAGTTGTTCATAAGGTTTTTGCCCCAGTTCCAGGCCGCTTTCACAAGATTCTCAAACCCCGTTTTTATCTGTGTCCAGACACCGGAGATTACCCCGTAGATTGTGTTCCATACCGTTGTCACCTGGGCCTCCATCTGCGCCCATAGTCCGGTAAGCCAGCCTGAAATAGCCGTCCACACCTCAGATGTTACTGTACTTATAGCATTCCATCTCTCCTCAATGCCCCACCGAATGGCATCCCAGATGCCAGACAGAGTATCTTTAATTCCATTCCACACCACAGAGGAAAAGGTTTTAATGGCTTCCCATGCGCCCTTTATGAAGTCCACCAGGCCCTGGAAATAATAATTGTGATCGTACATCCATTGAAAAGCCCCCACCACGCCGTTTTTAATGCCTTCCCAAATTTCGGAAGTCTTTGCCTTAATACTGTCCCAATGCGTAGCAATGCCGTACACTATTAGGCCAATCGGTCCGGTTATGGCCGCCAGGATGAGCGGTCCCCACTCCTGCAAGAAGGCCAGCACAGTATTGGCAGCATTGACAACAGTGCTCTTGACGCCTTCCCAAGCCCCTGAAACCTTTGCCTTTACTGTATCCCAGTTCTGGTACAGTGCCACCCCGGCCATCACCAGTGCTGCCAGGGCCAGGGCAATCGCACCGGCTGGGTTCGCACCCATCGCAATATTCAGGGCAATCTGAGCAACCTTTAATGCGATAAGCCGGGCCTCCAGGGCCGCAGCATACACCTTCAGGGCCACGAAGGCGGCCCCCACTCCGGCCAGCACCGGGCCGATAACTCCCCAGTTGTCAGTAATGCCCCTGGCGATGCTCACAACCGCCCCGGCAACTTTCTCCAGGACATTCCAAGCAGCCGTCATTCCGGCAGTCAGCTTGTCGGTAAAAGCCTGCAGGGCGCCGCTTGCGCTCAATTCCTCAATCTTAGCCATCAATCCGCCCATGCTGTTAGAGATTTTTTCAAATACCGGGGCGGTTGCCTTTTGGAGTACCTGCCCAAAGGTATCTTTGAGCGTTGACAGGCGGCCAGTGAAGGTCTTTGAAAGAGCATCGGCAGCACCGGAATAGTTTTTATTCTTAATTTCCAGTAGAACAGCGTCAGCGTAGGCCATACCGGCATATTTGCCGCCAGCCTTGAAATCATCCGCACCCAGCTTGATGCCGAATTCCTTCAGTCGCTCAAACTCTCCCATGGCGGCATCAGTCATGGCCTCGGCAGCATCCTGGACGGTCTTTCCGGAGCTGGCAAACACGGCGGCCATATCGGCGGCAGCCGGAAGAAACTTTTGGGCCTCCATGCCCAGGGCCTGCAATTTTACGGTCGATTCGACCAGCCCAGGCATTTCAAACGGAGTTTTAGCCGCAAATTCCTTTACCCAGTTTAGGGTTTCAGCCGCCTTCTGAGAGTCACCCATCACGGTGTTAAGGGTGGTTCGGTACTGTTCCATCTGGCTATTGGCCTTTAATCCCGATGCTGCCAGAGCTCCAAACCCGGCGGCAGCAGAAGCACCAATAACTGCCAGGCTGCTAGTTATAGCACTCAGAGCCGGGCCAAAAGTCTTTTCAAAGCTTCTCGATGCCTTAATAGCTGCCTTTTCAGCATCCCTCAACCCCTTCTGCAGGCCTTCGGTTTTGGCCCCCAGGACCACAAAGAGGTTGGCAATATTTCCCGCCATTTTTTTCACCCCCTTATACTGAAAGCAGGAATATATAAATATAAAAAGAATTAATTAAAAACTAATTTTTGGGAGGTATGGTAATGAAACGCATTTGTGTTATTGGTGTCCTTTCTGTCTTGCTGTCGTTGCTCCTGTGTGCTTCCGTTTTAGCTTCGGCAGAAACATTTGCGGGGTTTCCGGTTGTAAAACTTATGGTTAATGGTCAATTAAAGGAGCCGACAAGTCCAGTAATTATTATCGATGGACGCACATATGTTCCACTCCGCTTTGTAAGTGAATCATTAGGGGCAAAGGTAGATTGGGACGATGTTACAGGTACTGTAAAAATAATTACATCCGGATTAGTACCCCAATCATCACCTGTTCAACCGGTAGGCCAAACATCCCCCTTATCTGCCACTGATAAGGGTATAACTATTACTATCGTTTCGGTTAATGCAAGCCCTAGTGGCACTACATTAAAGGTCAAAGTAGCCAACAATTCTGGTGTTGATTTAGATTTTGCTGTCTCTTTAACCCAAGTAGTGGCTGGTAATACTCAGTTTGATAATCCCACAAGTTATGACCCTGTATTTATTGATGATCTACATCCTGGTGTTACAAAAGAAGGAGAATTGCATTTTCCCGCTCTTCCGCAGGGAACAAAACAGATTAAGGTTTATTTTAAGTCCTGGGTTGGCAGTCTTATGAATAGTTTTAATCCTGTTCTTACTGTACAGCTTTAGTAGTTGCAGTATTTTAAAGCAATAACACCCTCGCAAGAGAGTGTTATTTTTTCTCTGCCAAATACCGACATAATTTTTCAAAGGAAAGCCCCCTCCGCTGTCGAAATATCCACCTACCGGGGTTGATACTGAGAGGGAGGGGGGTGAATTATGTCAGATCCATTCGCAGATAAAAGCGTTGCCTGTCAACCATGCCCTAATTGCAACAATGACTTACCGCAAGAATCGGCCTATGAGTTTGATGCCGGTTCAATCGAAATGGATTTCTTAAAAACTGTACCGGTAATTCATGTTATTTGCAGAAAATGCGGCTACATCAGGACATTTGTTGACCGGCAGAAACACCAGATTTAAGGCGCCCATCAATGTACATCCCTACCGCTTCCGGAGTATTGCAGATAACTGCCTTGGTTCCATTGCGTAAAACTTTCTCGAATAACACTTTTGGCTCCGGCTGAGTTGAAACCTGCTCTTTCAACTCAGCCACTTCCTTTTCAAGCTGAGCTACTCTTTCTTCCAGCATCATAAGTACCTCCTTAATTAATTTTTAAATACCCTACGGCATAAAATCCTTCGGCATATAAGGCCCGACCTTCTTTTTGGGATCACGGTGTATATTAGCCAAAGTGGAACAGATCATCGCCGCACGGTAGTCCTCCCGTTCCTGCTTGGACAGATACCTTTTGACCAGGGCATTAAACTGCCGCAGGGTCAGCCGCCAAAATTCATTTTCCGAAAGTCCCAGGTCATACCGCCCAATGGCCCACAGTTCAAGCCATGTGGGCGGCTCTATGTCAAAGGGTCACCGGTATCCCCCTTTTTTTCGGGCTCGGGCATAGCGGCACCAAAAGCCTGTTCTATGGACTTGCTGATTTCCTCCAGGTTACCAGCATGAACCATGTCCCCCACCTGCTTGAGAGTCAGGCTTTCGTCGTCATGGACCAGGCAGGCCCACAATAAAGCCCGTATCTCCTTCATGCCCATTTCTGACAGGCTTGCGGCGGATAAAAGGCTTTTCCCGGTTTCTTCTTCAAACGCCACCATGGCATTAAGGTTCAAGAGCAGGTTCCGCTCCTTGTCCAGCGTGATTTTTGTTTTCGGAGCCGTAGGATTTCCCATAATCTCACCTCAATAAAAAATTTTTACACCCCGGGTTACGTTCGGGGCTATTTGTACCGTATGTAAATAGTTTTTTCGCCCGTTTCTATGTCGCGGTTTAATTCCATCGCGATCATGCTTTCAATTTCAATGGAAATTTCTTTGCCATTGGCGAAAACAAGGGTTATCTGGATCTTGTCAGGCATACTATTGCCTCCTTTCGTAAGCAGAATAGGCCCCTTTCGGGGCCTATCTTTACGCTGTCGCCCGGGTCAAATCACCGTCGCCCTGCAGGGTAACGCTGGCGACGGCCACTTCCCCCACGCTGCCGGAAATGGGCGGGTAGCTCTCCAGTAGCGCATTGCCCGAAAACTGCGGGTTTGTTGCGCTGACCACGGCGGCGTCCGGCCGGAAAATAACCGGGAAGGCCGCTGCCCCCACCAGGGGGAATAGAGTGGCGTCCACAGACGCGGCGACAAAATCCTGGTTAAGCTCGATGTCCACCGACCAGTCTTTCAGGCCGGCGATCCGCTGCTTGCTGTTGGCGCTCATGGCGGTTTTTTCAAGAATTTCCGCGCTGTAGTTAATCGTGACGCTCTTGACGTGGTTGCTCAGGTCAACGCCGTTGATGGAAACAAAAGAGTTTTTCAAAACGAGAACGGCCAAGGTTCATCCCTCCTTAAAGTATTCCAAGCAAAATAACAACTGTAAAGCTCGGGGTTGTTCCGCCGATAGTAAGCACCGGTCGATACCAAGTATCAGAAATCGCCCCGGCCACCTCTTTCCACTGAGCGCCTATTGCCGTTGCCTGAGCAAAGGTGATCCGGGTCACTGGCGAAAGAAAACCCGAGGCATCGTCCGATTCAATGGCCACGTCCAGTGTCGGAGTTGTGCCCGATGCTGCAATAACGTGCATTGCGGCATAAAGTTTCTGCGATGCCGTAACCGCCCCCATGTTCCGGGCCGTGCCGTTACCGCTGGCGGTCTTGACTCCGGTCTCTGCGACAATGCCGCGTATAAGCCGCTCGGTTCCCTGGGCCTCGACTGAGAACGGAAACGCTTCCCCAACAGATCCGCCCGGGGCGTAGGTGGCCTCGACAACTTTTGTAAAATAAGCTACCGCGCCGGCTGCCCCGTCAGTAGGACAGATGGTCATAATCTCATCCTGCAGGGCCAGCTTATCCCAGAGGATTTTATCTATCAGGTCCGGGTTTGTGCCGGCCTGGTAAAAGCCCTGGAGGTCTGCGGACACGTCAAATAGTCCTGCAATCCGGCGTTTTGCGGCATCATTGAATGTGGTAACCTCCAGCATATCGACGCCATAATTCAGCGCCATCTGGTTCAGGTCCCCGGACAAATTAAAACCGCCCAAATATACCTTTGCGTTCTTAAGAATTATCGGTGCCAGTTTGGTTCACCTCCTCGTGGAAATAGCCACACACGCCGCATTGCCAGCGTTCAGCCCCCATTGTGCTGTAATTTTTGCGGTTTTCCGTGGGGTGCTGGCACTCTCCGGCTTCTTCCTCATCTGATTCCTGTAAAATACAAAGGGCCGCGCCTACCTGCGACCTCATTGCCAGGAGCATGTTAACAAGAGCTTCTCGATTCATATCACCGTCACCGCCTCATCATGCCAAATTATAAAATCCAGGGCAACATGATAAACATGTGTCCCGGGTTCATATAGGTCGTTCTCGTCCTGGATAAAAACCCCACCGACCACCACGCCGCCGGCGCCTCCCATGGTCCCCTTAAAGTCCTGTAGGGCGGCTCTGACTTGGGCGGCTACTTCCTTGGTGCTTTTATACGTTATTCCCCAGCAACTTACCTGAAAACGCGGGTAGGCCATACCGGCGTCTTTTTGCATGGCGTGGACCCGGGGGCCGCTGACCTTGGAAAAAGTCGCCGCCGGCAGGCTGATATTCTGTGGCATAACCAAAGGATAGATCCGAGTACCTACCAGGTTGGTTAAACCGGCGTGGCCACTGAGATAGCTGTATAGGGCCTCTTCAATAAACACTATTTAACCGCCCCCTCCACCATTTTTTTAAGGTCTTTTGTTATGTCCCCCAAGATCCGACCGTGGTTTTCGTCCACGGCCGGCCGGAAGAAGGGGTGAGGCGGGACATGGCCGACGACTTTTCCAGCGCGGACCAGGGCATGACCCCACTCAACGAGGCCGGCATGCGGCGCCCTCTTTCTGTCCACCGCGGCTATGGCTGAAGCCGGATTAAACCCAATGCGCTCCAACTTTTTGGCCTTGACCGCCTTTTTCAGGTTCCCGGTGGGTCCCCGGGGAGCTTTGTCCCGGATAGCCTTGGCCAGTTTCCGGGCGCCATTCATAAGAACCGGTTCAACCTGATCGGGGTGAACGGACTTCACAAGGTACTGGAATTGCTTTTTAAGTTCTTCGGCGCCCTCAAGTTTTACGGTAAATGTGTCAGCCATTAGACCACCTCGCTGCACAGCAAATGAAGTTCCCGCTTGCTGCCGTCAGGATCGTTGGCCCCGATTATATCGTAGGTTTTGCCATCAAAAATGACTCGCATTTTGGCGGTTATGCCGGAGCGGAAGCGGATAACAAACATGTCCGTTGTTTCAGCGTTAGCTTTCTGGGCCGCAAAAAACTCCCTGGAAGTCCGATGCGCTTTTTGTGCCCAAACAGTTACCAGATCAGTCCAGGCTTGAACCTCCCCGCCATATGAATCGCGTGTGGCAGTGTATTGCTGGATTATGATCCGACTTCGTAGCCTTCCTGCTCTCATGACAACGTCACCCGATCCTGCCAAAGTAACACTTTAGTGGTAAATTCAAGCTCTTTTGGTATACTCCCGGTCAATACGGCCTCTCGGTTCTCAAACCAGTGCCCAATGAGCATGAGCATGGCCTGCTTCATCTTTTGTGGGACGTTTCCAGCCGGGTCAGGCGGTACAGCCGTAGTTGCCGGATATCCAGCCGTAAACCGCACTACAACCCCGTTGGCTGGCCGCAGCGTTAAAGACGGCCAACTCTTATTGTACGCAAGCACTACCCGGGCAGGCTCAGATTTGGCATCAACAAAATAATCCGTTGCGGCCATGGTGTACTCCGTGTCATCAGTGCCGTAATACTTTATACTGGTCAAGGTTTGCAGAGGCGGCCTGAGTATCCGAATATAATCTTTACAGGGCCAACCGTCCAGCCAAAGGTCATATACCCGTGAGACATAGGCCCGGCCCTGAAAATCCTCGCAATACTCCCGGGCGGCCTTTATGATCGACGAAATGAAAGTATCCTCATCAATACCATCTACCCGGAGTTGTGCTTTTGCCTCCACAAGAGATATCGGCTCCGCCGTGGGGGCGGTTATAATTTCTATGGCCATTTAATCACCCGCCTTACCTGATATACAGGTACACAGTTCCATTTTTCGCGGCGCCGGCGTTGGTCACAGCCAGAGTAAGTTTGTCGTTGGCCACACAGCCCAGGGACGATGCCAGGACCTGCTGCGTGTTAACGTTTGAGCGATTAGCACCGGCACCCATGAGTATGTCCATGGCGTCCTCATCGTTGACCGCTACATCGTATAGATCTGTTGGTGCCACTCCTCCAGCCCCGGGAACAGTTATAAGACGGAGTATTTCCCCGCTGTATACTTTGGCTGTAGTTCCGTCTGCTGCACCGGCTGCATCAGATGTCCATGCAAATTTTACCTTTTTGACCGTTCCAAAGGTTTCTTCGGTTATCGTCACAGTACCGGCCACTTAGATCACCCCTTAAATCCTCTTAAGCTCAATTGTCACAACTACGCCGGTCACAGCGGTCAAAACGCCGGCATCTAAAAGGTTTAACTTATCGCCAGCGGCTAACTGCTTATTGGCGGCAGTAGCGGTCAGGGCGGGAGCCTGGACGGTTTCGGCCGCACCTTTTAAGTTGATCTTGGTTGCCCCAAGTACCGCAACGCCAGCACCGGAAACCTGCGTTCCAGTCAGCTTTTCAATATCCAGGGTCACCGCTCCGGCATCGGAGCCGGCAGTAGTGTGGTTCTCCCGAACACTCACAACTTCACAGGCAAAAGGCGCAACGAAAAAGACACCATAATTTGCAGCGGTGGCCGCGGCTGCCCCCTGAAGCGTTTCGGTAATTATGAGTGTTGCCGGCACCTTAACCCCGGCAATTTCAAGCTTATTTGCAGTTTGGACACTTACGACGCCATCACTTTTTAGGGTTACAATGGAAGTTCCGGTGACTGCATCATAAAATACCAGATTCCCGTTTTCCCACTTGCTTTTGATGTTGGCTACGGACATTTACTCTACCTCCTTCGCCCAATTAAGGGCGCCCGGGGATTAACCCGGGCGAATTTGGTTAGTCAGTTATGGCGGACTCCAGCACGGCGGCCTTGGTCCGGGGCAGCAGGTAGAAATCCACCGCCAAGATGTTGGCGACATTAGAGCCGGCAGAAGTCACATAGATGCAGTCAAAATCATTAGCCACATCCAGGGCGTTGGCCGGATCAATCTCGAACCATACCACTTTGTTTTTTAGGGCCACATCCAATTGGTAAACCTTAGCGGCAGTTCTCTCGGTCAGCGCATCGCTTACCGAAACATCCAGGTTGGACCAAATCGGCACATTGTTGGAAATGGCCTTGCCGTTAGTCCCGGCCACATCGGTGGCCTGCATCAGCGTGGTTGTGTGCTGGGCAGCGTTACCCTGAGCCATGGTGACTTTAATCCATGCTTTGTTGAAATTTTTCAGGCTCACAATGTCGGATGTCAAGGCCCCGTCAGCTTGCGGGGCCAGTCCGACAACATGCTTTATTTCCTGGGGCAGAGATTTAATCATGCCTTTTTACCTCCCGAATAATATTTGTGTGGGCGGGAATTAGCCCGCCCGCCCGTTTTTCTTAAGCCCTGGTGGCCAGAGTGACAAAGGGACTCCGCTTCTTGGCGCTGTTCTTAATAGTCAGAGCAGACATTCTCTTAGGCATGCCGTTGGCCCGGAAGATAAACCGGAAGCAGTTTTCAGCAGTCAGGAACTGGACGTGTATCGAAGTTGCCGCATCCACACCGCCTTTATAGGCCAGCATGTACTGAGACAGATCCACCAGGTTAATGTCACCCTCAGTACCCAGGGCTGAACAGTGGTCACTTTCAACAATCGGCTTGCCTCTCATGCTGTCGATGGTGCCCTGGGCCGTGGCCGGCAGATAAACCGGAACGCCGCCGACGCCAACCGGGAAAGAGAGAAAATCGAATTGTTCATGCGCGTCGGGATGCACCAACCATACCAGGCCCGGCGCTGATTTATTGGGCGCCCTGTGATACATTTTGGAAAGATTCTCCCAGACAATGGTTGCTGCTGCCTGACCAGCCTCTTTGGCTATGGTTACCAAGGATCCGCCAGATAAGTAACCCTGGGGTTTGCCGACACCGTTACCAGCGACAACACAACCTTCAAGCTCTCTACGAATAGCAAGCTGGAAAGCCCGGTTATAAAGGTCATTGACAAAGCTGGAGTCGCTCTCAAGCTCATAAGTTGCATAAGCAAGGCCCATCAGCTTTTCAAGCTTCAATTCACGCTCCATTAATTTTGGTTTGGTTGCGGTCACCTGGGCGGCCTCAGCAGCCCAATAGACTTGTACGCCACCAAACACGGTGGTTGCCACACTGGACTCGTCAATGTCAACCCACTTGACGGAGTTGGATCCATCAGTGATTTCATAACTGTCAACTCTTGGCAGAATTTCTCCAGACTTGGCCGCCGATTCCATCATCATACCGGCAAAGTCGGTCTGCACAGCAAAGCCGCCGTCAGACCCCAGACCTTCATTGCCACCCAGGGCGGCGTTACGAATACGATCCACCTCATTAAGCTGGGTCAAGCGGGGATCAACTCGGCCCGTGGTGGCTACCGCCTTAACCGCGTGAAGCTGTTCAAGCAAATTCTTAAAGGGTTTAGGTATCTGCTCGTTTACGACCGCAACCTGGGGACGATATCCCTTGTTTTCCGGGGCCTTGGCCTTGGCTTCGGCAGCTTCCAGCTTCTCCAGTCGGACGATTTCCTTCTCATTGTCGTCAAATTCCTTCTCGGCGGCCTCATATGCCTTGATCTCATCTTCGGTCAGGGTTTCCTTGTCTGCCAGTGCGCGCATTTCTTTCAGTAACGCGTCATTTCTGGCATACAGCTTTTCCAATTTGTTCATGCGTTTTTCCTCCTATTTGATTTTTCGCGCACACTGACGCGTTTTTTAATATCAAAAACCCGCGCGGGCGGGTTTTCTTCGGATGGTTTTGCAGCTGCCGCCTGTTTTTTCACCAGCTCAAAAAACTTTTTCATAGACTCAGCGGCACTGTTCTGTATCGCCAGGCCACTAAGCATATAAGCGTTCTGAGCAGGTTCCTGTGTTTCAGAGTAGAGCATCCCGTCGCTGAAGCCCTCGGCAATCGCTGTTTTTGCGCTCATCCAGGTTTCGTTATCCATTAATTTGGATATTTCGCCTCGGTTGCGGCCCGTTTTAAGCTGATAAGCATTGACTATAGTTTCTTTAACCTCATTCAAAACCTCAGCTGCCTTGATCATATCTTTAGCTTCTCCAAGGGTGCGCATCCAAGGGTTATGGACCATCATGATGCTTACCGGGCTCATAAGCAATTCCTCACCAGCCATGGCAATGACTGACCCAGCTGAAACAGCCTTACCATCAACTTTAGTAATCACCCGGCCTTTGTGCTCTTTTAGGGCATTATATATGCCAGCCGCGGCAAACACATCACCGCCCCAGCTATCAATCCAAACGTTGATGTTTTTCCCTTTATGCTCTGCCAAGGCGGTCCTGAAAGCGTTTGGGGTTGTGACCGGAATACCGAACCATTCATAGATCCAGGCATCATCATCATCATCACTGACGATTTCACCGTCAATACGAAGATCAACCGCATTTTCATCTGCCTCGTTTTTTATAAAGTTCCAAAACTTAGCCATTTCCGTTACCACCTCCGTTTCCTGTATTTCTCGGCTGCTGCTTCATGGCTGTCTCCAGGCTGATCATGTTACCATTAACCAGATAAGAGTCACCCCCAGGAATACCGGTCGGGTTTTCATCGTCCAATTCCCGCCACTCATCAGCTGAAAGTGCCCCGCTTTGCCTTTTCATTTGCAGGTACCTGCCGCGACTGACTGCATCGCCCCGTAGTAGGGCGTCCACGTTGACCTTGACATAATAACCCGCTGCTCGATCCTGGGGTGTTAGCAGCCGCCAGTCAGCCATCCGTTCAAACCTGGTTAGCACCGGCAGCATGGAATACACCACAAATTCAATACCCTGATGTTCGATGTTATTATTAGTGCTACGCTCCAGATTGGCCACCATGTGAGGCGGGACCCTGAATAGACCGTCTATGTCGTATTTATTAAGGTTCATGACCTCGATAAATTGTGCATCAACGAAGCTCATCGGTATGCGATTCCACTTGGTTCCCTCTTCAAGAAGAAAGGGCTCCCAGGAATTTGCCATACCTGCACCCATTTCTTTAGCCGCCGCCCGCATATTTTCCCGAGCTGCCGGCGTAAGTGCGGCCGGCACTTCCAGCACCCCGCCAAAGTTCATGCCCTGGCCGAAGAACCGGTTAGCAAATTCAGCCATGGCCAGCCCCTGAGCAACTGCCTCCCGGGCCATGCCTATGGTGGAGATCCCCACGATACCGTCAAAGCTCATGCCTCTGACGTGGAACACTTTTTCAGCAGGAAACTTCTCCCACTGTCCCCGGTCGTTGTATTCATAATAAAGCTCCAGCGTGTCCTTATCCCGCTTAACCCTCATTTTGTACCACGGCACCGGATAAAGGTCTGTGACATTGCGGTTCCGGGAAGTGTTTCGGGTGATAATCGAGACATCATTCCCCCAGAGACTAAAATAAATCTCCATACGCTCATAGAAGGCCTGAGAGTCCATCTCATTATTCGGCGCCACATTCAGTATTTCATAGAGAGGGTGATCCCGGGCCTCGTCCCGGCCTTTCCCATCCTTCCGCTTTTTATAAATGGACACCGGCAGGCAGCCCCGGGTCTCTGCCCGAACCCGAACGCACTTCTGCACCTCGATAAGGCTCATAGCCGTCTGCTCGTTCACCCTCACCCCAGCATGTGTAGGTCGGCCGCCGATGGATTCATCCATGAGGCGGTCAAGGTCTCCCAGGGACATTAGATTTTTAGGAGCTATCCGTGATATTAAGCCCATCTAATCACCTTCCCCGGGGATAAAAAAAGAACATCCCCATTAATCCGCAAATAATAAAGCAAAGAGCCGGTTTTACCAGCCACAACCCCGCGCCGAACATACAGAAAAAGGCTATTAAGCCTATTTCCTGAACAGTTTCATCCCTGATTCTGGGCTTCGGCAGGGCTGTTTTAAACCATTCTTTTAGCTTTTTAAACATACGTTTTTCCTCCTATAGCCGGAATGATGCGCGGGTTTCATAAACCGAAGGCTTAACCAGGTTAACTCCAGCCGTAATGGCGTCTGTGCGGGCTTCCCAAGACAGCACCGAAGCCATTGCAAGGTCTATTTTGTGCGGAGAATCATGGCGCTCTTTTTTTATAAGCCACAATGCCTTGCCTTCTTCGTCCTTCTGTGGCAGGTCGTGACGGTAGGCATTACCGATGTGCCTGATCAACGAGCTACTGCCGTCATGCGAGATATCTCCGCCGGCAATAGCCGAATCATATCCCTCAAGGGCGTATGACATCGACTTGCGCCTATTAGTCCACCACTCTATAACTTTATCATCTCCGTATTTCCCAGCCCATTTAGCTACCCAGGGCTGCCAGTAAGGTGGGTCTGCATACATGCGCCATACCGTATATTCTTCAAAGGCAGCGGCCACAGCTGCGTCAACCTCGCTGACCGGGACCTGCCACTTCTCCGCCTGACCATATGGACATTCCCACAGGCCCAACACCCACTGATACCCTGTCTCGATATGCGTGGCCACAAGACCTGTTGAGTCCCGAAACTGAGCACCATCAAAACCCAGTGTTATTAAATCGCCCTTTTTGACCGGGCTCACTCCCGCGGCTAACTGCTTCCAGCGCTCAGTGTCAAAAGCTTTATTGCTCGACTTTACCAGGCGGTTGCACCAGACGCGCTCCCAGTAACTGCGGTCTGTTGTTGGGTCCCGCCATAGTTCCACGATGGCATCAATGTCGCGCCATGCGGCTGCCGGTCCGGACGCCTCTATAACTGCCGCCCGCGCGCCTTCTTCGGTTTCCAAGTCGTGGTCATCTGACGCCTGACGATGGAAATAGAAGAGGCGCGAGTCTTTTACCCGCCCCTCTTCTATTGCTTTTGCATAATCCATTGTGGCCTCTGCCACCGATCCAGTGCCCGGTTCCGGGGCTGTTGTTACTTCAAGTGCCCAGGCATCAGCCAGTTTGCGTTTTGGCAGGTTGGCCATCATGGCTTGGTGGGCCTTTACAAGCCTTGGGAGCGTCCACCAGTGGGTTTCATCAGCAAGTTGGAATGTAGTCCTTGCACCATCACGGGCGCTTGGACTGGATGAGAGTGAAATAGCCTTCCCGTCACCGCGCCGGCGCATAATTCGATCAAGGCCGATGTCAAAGTCATCCCGCAATGAGCTCTCTTCGAGAATGGCTTTTAAGGCGCCATAGGCCAATTCATCAGATTGTTCCTCAGTGTAAGCTACCATCGGAATGTAGGGGTCAATTACCGGACCGCCCAGCGGGTTCCCGCGCCTATCAAATCCAACACACCGCACAGGGGCTTCATGGTGCAACTCGCAGGCGGCTATCCATGCGGCAAGCTCCGTCTTTGCGAGGCCCTTTGCTAAACTGAGGCCCACCCGCTTAAACCGCCGCCGGCCTGCCAAGGTGTGCCCTTTGGGATAGACTTCATATATGCGCCAAATCAGCGCCCGCTTTTCATCATCCAGGACGGCTGGTTGCCCACGCAGATCACCAGGGCCAAAGACTAAATTTTCTTCGATAAACTGACAAACCAGCGGCCCCAATGTCGGCCAGGGCTTGGCATCGCTGGGCACCATTAGGATACTCATTCAACCACCCCGAGAATCCCTCGCGGGTCAGCTTTGTGAGGAGGAGTGTTACGCACCGGCTTTCTTTTCCTCTCCGCTTCCTCACCCTTCAGGACCTCCCACTGCAACCGGCTACGGTCAACCGGCGACAGGCCGAAGCGTGCTTCCTGAAGCCGGATTTCGGACATTAGTTCTTTGTCTGGCCGCTTATAGTAGCTGTCAACCAAAAGGGCAATCCGGGCCAGGCCATCAACATCTGTGGGCAAATATTCCCCAGCCATGGGAGATTCCCACACCCGCCTCCACCATTGACGGGTGAGTCGATGGAACTTACGCTTGTCTGGATTTTGCAACGCCGGAATTTTCTTCTTCTCAACCTGATCAGCTTCCGGTGCCGGCAAGGTCGCCGCCCCAGCTTTTTTGTTGCGCCGCTGTCTTAAATTTGCCGGTTTTGGTGCTGGTCCTCGTCCGGCCATTTCAATACCTCCCTGACTTGTACAGATAAAAATCTACAGACCCATGCGGTCTAGAGCTTTGAGGTTATAGAGATTTGATCCCCCCTACCCCCTATCTGATCAACTCATATGCCTAAAACATTTTAATTTAGTGATTTCAGTGTTAAGCTTTTCTTTAAGTAAAACCAGCTCACTATACGCCTTCTCGTCACGTGTGTTCTCTTGCCTTTTTAACTCTGCGTATCTCTCACTGACTAAGCAACGTAATATATTCCACTCTCTTTCAGTAAGGAACATTACCAAACCCTCCATCCTCTTTCACGGTCTTCCTGCTGTGGCAGCTATGGCACAACGCCTGATGATTATCAGGGGCCCAGAATAAAGGGTCGTCAGGCCCACTCACAGCCTTTATATGGTCAACGTGCTTCGATGGCTTAACCAGGCCCTTGCTCTCACACTCAACACACAGCGGGTGCTGCCTTAGATACTGCAGCCTGTATCTCTGCCACCGTCCACCATAGCCCCGCTGTGCCGCTGTCCCACGCTCCCGGTCATACCTCTGTGTCTCCTGCTTCTTATGCTTCTCACAGTATCTTGCCCCAGCCTCAATCAGGGCTGGACATCCTGGGTAATTGCAGGGCCGCTTTAATTTTTGGGGCATTGTTCTAACTCACTCCTAAAAACGGACATAAGAAAAGCACCTCGGGGTTTTCCCCGAAGTGCTTTTTGGCGTAACGGCTTCGCCGGTATTATAACATTTTGTCAAGTACCCTGTCAACATTCCAGATATAGCTTTTTAATTGTCGGCGTTTTTTTCTTCCGGCCATTCTTATTGCCCCCACTCTTTGCCGGTGGCGCTGGCATAGGCTGCAGGTACTCCTTTATCCTGTTATCCTCCGGTCTTGTTATCTGCAAGTAATAAAATAAATCGTCCTCTTTGCTGTGGGCTAAATACTTAGGGCATGTCAGATAGCACTTTGCCGCAGGACAATCACACCCGTACCTCTTCATGTTCTCCTTCCGGTTCCTCTCCCGAAATCGCTTAAATGCCTCCTCAGTCTCTTTCCTTGACTGCTCCTCCACTATCCTGGCTATGGCGCTAAGGTCTTTGATATCTTCATCCTCAAACAGCCTGACCACCTCCCAGTTTTTCAATCCTTGCCTTAACTGCTTCTATCAGTGCGTCCTGGCCCTTGGCTTTACCGCTCAATCTGGCCATTACTTCTTCATCCAGGGTATCCTCAGTAACTAAGTGGTGGACTATAACCCCTTCAGCCTGCCCCTGTCTATCCAGCCGGCCATTACCCTGCTGATACCACTCAAGGCTCCACGGTGGGCTGTACCAGACTATTATGTGACCGCCTGCCTGCAGGTTCAATCCGTGGCCGGCTGACGCAGGATGCGCTAAAAGCAACTGTATTTTTCCGGCATTCCAGGCTTTAATATCTTCTGCCGAATCCAGGGTCCTGGGGTTTATCCCCCAGAAGTGGGTCTTAATCCTATCCAGGTCATGCTTATAAGCATAAAACACTAAAACCGATTTACCGTTAGCCGCTTCAATCAAATCGCCCAAGGCCTCTAATTTTGCAGTGTGAAATGCTTTAACCTGCCCATTTTCGTCGTATACAGCCCCGTTAGCCATTTGCAACAGTTTGTTTGATAATACCGCCGCAGTGTTGGCCTCTATATCCCCGTTAGCAAAGGGTAAAATTAAATCCCTTTCCAGCTGGTCGTATTGCTTCCTGGCCGCTTCAGGGAGTCTAACCACCACAGTGTTGTTTATCCTCTCAGGCAGCTCCAGCCAATCTTTTGCCGTCATGCTGACACAAAGGTCTGACAACTTGTCGTGAATAGCCGCCTCAGCTTCTTCTTTTGGTTTCCATTCGTAGATAATCGCCTGGTTGCGTTTCCCTGGGGTAAAATATCTATCCCGATATCCTGTAATCGTTTTCCCCAACCGCTCTCCCAGGTCCAGGAGATAAATTTGCGCCCATAAATCCATCAAGCCATTAGGCGCCGGCGTACCCGTCAGCCCATAAATCCTTTTTATAAACGGCCTGACTTTGCGAAGGGCTCGGAAGCGTCTGGCCTTCGATGACTTGAAGCTGGACAGTTCATCTACAATAACCATGTCAAAAGGCCATTTTTTGCCGTAGTAGTCAACCAACCATTCAACATTCTCCCGGTTGATAACCCATATATCCGCTCTTGCCTCCAGGGCCTTAATACGATCCTTTTCGGTCCCCAGCACCTTGGCTATTCGCAGGTATTGCAGGTGGTCCCATTTGCTTGACTCACGGCTCCAGGTATCCTCTGCCACCCTCAGCGGCGCTATCACCAGCACCCTTACGGCATCGAAATAGTTATGCAGGAGTTCAGCCGCTGCGGTCAGCGCACAAACCGTTTTACCCATGCCCATATCCAAAAATAGCCCGACTGCATCCCGATCGATAATTCGCTCTATTGCAAACTGCTGGTATACGTGCGGCTTAAAAATCATTTACCAAATACCTCCACGAAAAATCTGTCAACAGCCTTGTATGAATCCAGGCAATAAACCTCAAAACCTAATTCGTGTAATTCCAAAGCCCGTTTTATCTGCAGAGGCCTCCTTACTTCTCCAGGTTTTTTCAACTCAACAAATATCGCTCTGCCGCCAGGTAATAAAACAATCCTATCTGGCACCCCGCGCGTCCCGGGTGAGACAAATTTTAAACACATACCGTCGCGTTTTTCGACTCCTTTTTTTAGCCTGTTTTCTATCGTGGTTTCTAACATAAAATCACCTTCCATTTTTTGGTGATGCCGATGATGCCGATGATGCCGATATTCCTTACACGCGTATGCATATATGACGCGTATAGGATCGCGTGGGTGTATAAACTCTATAATTCTTTATATTTATTAACTCCTTAGAAACTATCGGCATCATCGGCATCATTGCCCTTTATCCCTTTGCGCTGTAGGCTTTAGCCTGATGCCGATATCGGCATCACGTCGGCATCATCGGCATCATTTTTCTATAATCTCTATAACTTTCAAATTATCGGCATCATCGGCATCGGCATCATCGGCATCAAAATAGGCCTATCGGCATCACCAAATTATGGTAATTTTTTGCTATAGGCCCGTTGCATGCCGTAGGTTTTAAACCTCAATTTTCCGTCCCGGTTTCCAGTGTATTTGCCCCAGCCGTCTATCTGCCGCATCAGTCCGTGTAAGTCGTCTATATCTGTCCTTTTCATCGCCATGAGGTCTTTCCTGAACAGTTCACACCATACTTCTGCCACACATACCCTTTCGCGCTGCATAATGCCGGTTGCCGCTTCCCCGAAGTCATCACCGTGGATAAATGTCCGCCTTTCACTGATGGACATTTCCTCCCAGTTCTCAGGCAGCAGCCGGTCCAGGTAATCCTTTATCAGGCCCACCCGTTCATCAGCCTCCATGGCCAGCTTTTGTTGTTCATAGGCTTCTGCAGCGGCCTCACCTTCGAGGTATAGCTTTTCTCCAGCCCGCCAGGCATCTACAGCTTCAGCCCACACTTGATTGATGGTATCCCTGCCCATGTGCCAGGGAGCCCTCTCCGGCGCCACCCCAGTAACCACTACCGGCCAAAACCTTCTATTTCCGGTGCTGTCCCGTAGAAAGCCGGTATCATTGTTCGTAGAACCTACGACAACACACTGCCGTGGGTGTTCCACCGTCCGCCGGCCATAGCTTGGTCTATACACGTCTTTTTGGCGGCTCAGGAAGCTCTTAACGGCCTCCACCTCGGCCTTTCGGATGCCTGCCAGCTCCCCGATCTCAAGAATCCAATATCCTTGTAATTTCTCGGCGGCGGTTTTATCCTTGGCATCATTAAGGTTGAGGCTGTCGTTAAACCATCGCCCGCCAAGAGTGGCAAACAGTGTACTTTTTCCAATCCCCTGCGGGCCCACCAGCACCAGCATACAGTCAAATTTGCACCCTGGCCGCATCACCCGGGCCACTGCTGCCACCAGCGTCTTTTTGGTTACCGCCCGGGTGTAAACTGAGTCCTCAGCCCCCAGGTAGTCGATCAGCAACTCCTCCAGCCTCGGGATGCCGTCCCACTCCGGCAGGCTCTCAAGGTATGTCCGGATTGGGTGGAAGGCTCGTTCATGGCTGACGGCGGCCAGGGCATCGTTCAACTTCCCCGGGGTCCATAGCTTGTAGACCTTTTCCAGGTATACCCTGAGAGCCGCGTCGTCATCATCTGACCAGTCAGGCCCCCGCCACTCTCCCGGCTTCCGCCAGGGGACAGCATCCAGCAGGGTTATGGCCCCCCGATGTGAATTGTAGGCTATCCCCTGTAAATTGGGATCGTTTCGCAGTATGAGGACAAGGTTACGCAAGGTAGATTTAACATTGCCCGCCTTGTCAAAGGCTAAGCGTTTTGCCCAGTCAGGATCATCCTTAAAGTCCTCTTGTGCATTGGCCAGCATTTCCTCGGCCATGGTGCTTTTAGTCAGGTCGTCATTTTGGCAAAATTCCAGCATGGCCAGATATGAGGGCAGTTTCACTGTAGGCGTCCCCGGCTCCGCTTCATCGTCCTTAGTCCCGAATTTATGTAGCCGGATTAGGTCAAAGGCGTTGACCAGTTTCCCGCTTATCGGGTCCGTGCCGTGGTGACTGTAAGCGAAGGTATCGCCATCGTAAACCACCAGGCCGCCGGCAGTGCTCCCGGGAAGGTATGTATACCTGCCATCACCCACAGGGCCGTAAATATCTTCCAAGAAGGTCTCAATGACTGACTGAATGGTGTACGTTCGGCAAAAAGCTCCCACTATTCCGGGCTTTGCTAAAGGGTCTCCCTGCTTCTCTGCCAGCTTCTGCCGGGCCTGCTGCACCCTGGAGGACTCCGGCCAGTATGAAGTATCCCGCCAGTCAGGATACCGGGCTAAAACCGTGTCCGGGTCCAGCCAGGGCTCATCGCTATAATGGAAGGAAAATTCCCCGTCCGCTGATGTGCTGGGCCAGTACATAAGCCTGTGGGGCTCGTAGGTGGTATCGTCGAAGAAGTCTATCCCCAGGTCCGCGGCAATGCGCCTGCCCACTGCCGGATATTCATCCGGTGTAATTGGTCTGGTTAAAGGGATAACCAGCCTTAACCGCGGGTGTTCTGGGCTGTGGGCATGGGTGGAGTACATCACACAGGCACAGCCCAGCAGCATCTCCACGGAGGCGAAAAGGTCACCCTTGGCATAGTCGGCATCCAGGGT